>ERZ777305.1042-NODE-1042-length-38457-cov-8.307406_pt1 | contig 38457 bp, 33 predicted proteins | sample MGYA00374965_ERZ777305 | MGnify/ENA primary metagenome ERZ777305 (study PRJEB29328, sample SAMD00013331) | mouse gut metagenome | study: EMG produced TPA metagenomics assembly of the Metagenome analysis of fecal microbiota from mouse which was promoted... | reverse complement strand
CGCCCGACCTCTACGTCCCGAACGTAGCGCGCTAACCAACTGTGCTACACCCCGATTTTTGTTTGCGACTGCAAAGATACTAATTTTTTCAAAAACGGCAAAATTTTCCGCCCCGATTCTCTTCAATTCTCAAAAAAACTATATTTCACAACCACAATCATCCCTTTTTTATTAATTTTAACGATGAAATGGCTACTGATTTTGAACGGATACTGAAAGAACGGGTGCTTCTGCTCGACGGCGCGACGGGAGTCATACTTCAGAAATATGGTTGCTCCAACCTCGACATGCTCTCCCTTACTCATCCCGGGCTTGTAGCCGGGGTATATGACGCATATCTCGCGGCCGGCGCGGACATCATCGAGACCAACACTTTTACCGCCAACGCATTGTCACAGCAGCGACACGGCACCGCCGGACGCGTGGCGGAGATAAACATCGCCGCTGCACGTATCGCCCGTGAGCGCGCCGACGCCTACATGGCTGCCGACCCCTCGCGACCACGCTTCGCCGGAGGCTCGATAGGACCGGCATTTGACCCCTCCTCCCCTGCATCTGGCAAACATCCCGCTGACAGCGCCGCCGATTCTGAAACGCGGCAAAAGATATACGCCGACCAGGCAACCGCCCTCATCGAAGGAGGAGTGGATCTGCTGATGATAGAGACTGTAATCGATGTGTCCGATGCGCGCTGTGCCCTCGCCGGAGCAAGAGAAGCGATGCGACGCAGCGGAAAAAAAGTTCCCTTGACGGTGTCGGCCACAATATCCGACGTTTCCGGAAAACTACTGTCAGGGCATTCTCCGGAGGAATTTATTGAGACAGTCGCCCCATACGCTCCGGTCGCAATAGGCTTCAACTGCTCGACGGGGCCGGAATCGCTCGCAGTGCCCGCGCGTCAACTGGCACGGCTGAGCCCTTTTCCGATGATACTATATCCCAACGCCGGACCCCCGGACTCCGAAGGCAACTACGCGCTCGGTCCGGATGAATTTGCAGCGGCACTCGCCCCGCTCTTATCTGAAGGTATTCCTCGCATAATAGGAGGCTGCTGCGGCACCGGCCCCGCCCATACAGCCGCTCTCGCCCGCTGCCTCCGGAATAATTTGTTTAAGTAAAGTGATTTTGCTAAATTTGGGAAATGAAATTTTTAAAGGATGACAGACTGGAGGCGGCACAAAAGGAAGCTGAGGCTCTTTGTCAGAGGATTCTGGCCAGTGGACTGCCTGCGGATGCGGAGCTGATATACAGCGGGCGCAACCGGTTGTATGCCATTCCGCTGAAATGCGGCGTCAGTGCCAACGTCAAGGTTTTCAAGCAACCTGGAGCGCTGCGCGGAATTATCTACGGAGCACTGGCACGTCCCAAATCCCTAAAATCGTTTGTCAACGCCGAAAAACTGCTATCTTTAGGAATATCTACCCCGGTACCTCTGGCACATCTGGAGGAACGAGTATGGAAAGGCATAAGACTTACGCGCTCCCTGTACGTATGTGTCCATGATGCGGAAGCTGAGGAAATTCGCTGCTGGGAACTCCGCGAAGACCGCGACGAACTGGTAGAGGCGCTCGGTCGGGAGATGGCCCGGCTCACCACTGCCGGTGTATTGTTCCGCGATTTCTCGCCGGGGAATGTCCTGCTGAAACGCGACAGCGGCGGCTGCTTTACCTTTGTCGATGTGAACCGCACTGATTTCAATGTGAAGTCAAGACGCAGGATGATGACCATGTTCCGGCGCATCAACATAGTTCCGGAAGAGACCGCGCGCCTCGCGAGAGCCTACGCCCGCGCGCTCGGCGAAGATGAAGCCGCAATGGAAGCCGCCTCGCTGAAAACACTCCGCCGCTTTCTCTGGAAAAAAGATGTCTTCCTCGCTTCGCTGAAAAAACTGATCAGGCCTTTTCGCCGCAAATAAGCGGCGATTCGGTTACCGCCTCATCACGCTTATTTCTTAAGCGTCAGTCTGATTTCGGGCGGCATGGAGGCTATTGCGGCGGCAAGGTCATTCATCGTATGAAACTCTTTATACCCTGCCGTGGATTTGCGGCCTACGTTTTGCGGCCAGGGAGCCATGAGCAGCAAGCGCCCTTCGGAACATATCTCGAAATCTTTGCCCCTGGGCTTGAAACGATCTTCAAATCCGCAGTCAGTCAGCCTGATAACCGAGCCGCCCATCTCCAATGTCTGACGCATGATCTTCTTCTCAGCCGGATGAATAAAAGGGGAAACAAGTATGGCTCCATGCGAGACTTTCCGCATACATTCATCTTCATAGACGGCAAATTCCGCATTGCTCCATCTGCGATGAATCCTGACCGGCATAAGATTGTAATGCCGCAAGAGAAATATATTACCGAAGGCTGCATACTCCTGATTTCCAACATTCAAATGAAGATAACGCCTGAATAATGCCGGATTATTTCTCTTTATGATGGCGCGACGGGGATTGTCCCTGATGTATGCCATGACTTTTTCGAGTTGACTGTAATTGAATATCAGGCGGTCGTGGAAGGTGCTGAATAAACTTTTAAATTCCGGTAATGAATATATCCTGTTATAATGACGCGAACAGGCTCCGAAGAAGCCGGCCAGTTCGTAGCCCAACATTTTCTTAAGGTGCTCCTTCACATGCAATGCAAAATGAATATGGTCAGGCATAATCACGTACTGGAGGAGTCTTATCTCGGGATGAAATGATGAGATGCTCAATAGCTCGGTTTCAATCTTTTTCCCCAATTCCGAAAGAACCGGATAAATCAATGCTTCCTTTTGCAATGCGGAGACAGCACCGACAGGAAGGGTGGAGAGGAGAGGGGAGCCTTCGATGGTAGTGGCAGTGATATGATAATAAGCAGGGGCGCAGTAATCATGGAACCAGGCGCGTCTTGGACGGCTTTTATCCGGCTCTCTTTTAAATTCGGGCGCATTATTTCTCGCCGGGAATCCGTGGGAGACTAATCGGCTTTTGTCATCAGTTGCTGTCATGGTTTCAATTTGTTTTGATGTCTTATGTGTCTTATAATGCAAACAGACTTGGATTCGGCTTCCGCCTCATAACAATCAAAATCTGCGCCTTTGGCGCGCCAGCGCCCCCACCGCACTCCAGCCGATCTGCCTCTCCAACTTCGCCTTCGCGCGCCAGTGCGGGGCGCAAATTTCTACGCGGGGCGAGGCGGTCGCCGAGCAGATGACTGGCGGCTTTATCTGCAAATTTAATTTTTCTTTCCAAGTTTTCAAAATACTGAGCATTTCTGGATTTTTATTCTTATATTTGCATGATGATTTATGCGGCTGACAAGGGGCGGATGTGCAACAACATCCTGCAGTTCGGGCATGTCAGGGCTTTTGCCCGCAGACATGGGCGGGAGTGCGTGTCTTCACGCCTGTGCTATAAGTATCCTTATTTCCGGATAAGCCGCGACCGGCGGCATAATCCTTTGCGCTATCTGCTGTCGAAAGCAGCCGCTTTTCTGCATCTTATGCCTGTGGTGGATTATGATGACCCCGGAGAGGGGGAGGAGAGCCGGCGGTGCAAGGAGAGTATTATCCTCGCTCACAGGAATGTGATGGTGCGCGGCTGGGAGGTGAGGCATTATGACGATTTTCTGCGATATAAGAATGAGCTTCTGGAGCTGTTCGCTTTTCTGCCGGGGGTGGAGGAGAAAGTCGCACCGCTGCTGGAGGCCGCTTCGGGACGATTCAGGATCGGAATCCATGTCCGGCGCGGAGACTATTCACGATGGCAAGAAGGAAAATACTTTTACTCCGACCGGCAGTATGCCGGCGTGGCACGGAAGATTGCCGCGCTGTATCCTGACAGGGAGATTATCTTTTACGTCTGCGGCAATGATCGGGAGATAGACAGGAGGATGTACATGGATGCTGTCCCGGATGCGGAGTTCATCTTCGCCGAAGGCAATCCCGGTGAGGACCTCTGCCTTCTGTCGCACTGCGACGTGCTCGCGGGAGCTCCGAGTACATTCTCTCTATGGGCTTCCGCCTATCGCGATATTCCTCTCTACTGGATAAAAAACCCGACAGCCGAATTAAATCAGGCTTCTTTTGCCAACTTCAACCGCCTTTTTCGCGAAATAATCTGATCAGCGGGATGTGAGCTTGCCGGAGGATTCGTAGAGCTTGGCGAGGGTATAGAATTTGTAGTAGGCCTTGTTGCAGGCTTCCACGAAGCCGGGGATGCCGCAGAGGAAACCTCCGCGGAAGATGTATGAGCGGAAGAAATACCAGCCCGGTTCAAAGATCATGGCGGCAAGGCCTGGACTGTGGCCGGCACGTCCGCGCCGCTCCACCTCGCGGTCGGTATACCTATCGGCGCGCTCCATCACCTCCGAGAGCGACGGAGCCTTGTGGACAAGACATATCTCATCCCGACGGGACAAGGGAGCGTCTATGGTAAGGCCATCCACCACAGGACGCGAATGAATATACGGAGGCCAACAGCACTTGCGGCGGTCGAGCAGCCGCGTCTGGAAATCAGGCCATGTGGACTTCACCCATCTGCCGAGCAGCATGTTGCGCCTCGGCACTCTGAGCGCGGCCGCGCCTTCGGGCGGATTCTTTATGAAATCAGCCACATACCGCGCGAGCGCCGGAGTTACAATCTCGTCGGAATCAACAAAGAACACCCAGTCATAGCGTGCCCGGGTCATGGCGAAATCCCGCGCCGGCTCAACAAAGCCTACAGGCGGAAAGGACGCTATGGAGCATCCTTTCCGCGCGGCTATGTCGAGAGTCCGGTCCGACGACTCCATATCGCACACAAGTACCTCATCGAAGTCCATGAGGCAATCGATCACCTCGCTGAGGTAACGTTCCGAATTTCTTGTATGGATAATCGCCGTGGCCGGAATCATTGCAATAATTTATTTGGCTAAGTGGCATTAACTAAAAAATCCACTTATACGTTAACTAATTTTTAAATGACACTTATCAGAAGGTAATGGTTTTTCTTCCCTTTCTGAATGTGGATATATTTCCCGCCGAGCAGAGCCGAAGTGTCCACACTTGCAGCAGGATCGGTTATTTTAACCTTGTTGACGCTCACACCGCCCTGCTGCACCATTTTGCGGGCTTCCCCCTTGGAGGGGAACACCTGGGAGCGGACGGCAAGAAGATCGAGCAGCGGTATGCCGCCCTCGAGTTCGGTACGGTCGATTTCAAATCGTGGCACACCCTCGAACACATCGAGCAGCGTGCGCTCGTCGAGGTTGCGCAGCGCGTCGGCAGCCTTGTTGCTGAAAAGAATCTCCGAGGCTGCGACAGCCGCGTCATAGTCAGCCTCGCTGTGCACCATCACTGTGAGTTCGCGCGCCAGGCGACGCTGCATTGGACGCGCTCCCGGGTCGGCGGCATGCTCTGCGGCAAGAGCCTCTATCTCTTCCCTGGAGAGGAAAGTGAATATCTTAAGGTATTTCTCCGCATCGCTGTCAGAGACATTGAGCCAGAACTGGTAGAACTTATAGGGACTGGTCCTTTCAGGGTCGAGCCATACATTGCCGCTCTCTGTCTTGCCGAACTTTCCGCCATCGGCTTTTGTGATGAGAGGGCAGGTGAGGGCATACGCCTCGCCGCCGAGCTTGCGACGGATGAGTTCGGTACCGGTAGTGATGTTGCCCCACTGGTCGCTTCCGCCAAGCTGCAGACGGCAGTTGCGGTCGCGATAGAGAGTGAAATAATCGAATCCTTGCAGGAGCTGGTAGGTAAACTCCGTGAAGCTCAATCCATCACGGGCCTCACCATTGAGACGCTTCTGGACACTGTCCTTCGCCATCATGTAGTTTACAGAGATGTGCTTGCCGATCTCTCGGGCGAAATCGAGGAAAGTCACATCCTTTGTCCAGTCGTAATTGTTCACCATCTCGGCGCGGTTGGGCGCATCGCTGTCGAAGTCGAGAAACTTGGACAACTGCTTCTTTATGGCCTCCTGATTATGACGGAGTGTCGCCTCATCAAGCAGGTTGCGCTCGGCAGACTTTCCGGAGGGATCACCGATCATACCGGTGGCACCACCGATGAGAGCGAGAGGCTTATGTCCGCAGCGCTGGAAATGACGCAGCATCATCACTCCGCAGAGATGGCCGATGTGGAGAGAGTCGGCAGTAGGGTCTATACCGAGATATGCAGTGGTCATCTCTTTCTTGAGCTGCTCCTCGGTACCGGGCATGACAGTGTGGACCATCCCACGCCAGGTAAGTTCTTCTATAAAATCCATAGATATCTGTTTTTTTTAATTATTTACTGTATAGAGATAATGAACCAGCGACTGGCCTACGGCCTTAAGAACAGCTGGATCTATATTGTCGATATTGTCGGCCATTGTGTGCCACTGAGGACAAAAACCCGTGTCACGGTAATCTATTATGTCGATGGCCGGGATTCCCTGCTCGATAAGTTTCTGATGATCATCGGTGACTCCGCCGCCCATCACCAAGGGAAACATGGAACCGTAACCCGCTGCCGCTGCTGCAGCACGGAACGCATCATCGAGTTCCGGAGCCGCCTCCCGCGAAAAATACTCGGCAGGGAACCGCGCCTCGCGCGCCCCGACCATGTCGAGAAGGATGGCTTTCTCCGGACGATAACCGGGATAGATGGGATTTCTGGCGAAATAATCCGCACCGAGAGCCCATGAATCCTCATCACCCTCGTCACCGTAATCCTCGCAGTCCACAAACAGAATGTCGATTCCCTGCCCCGGATTCCGCTCTCCGATGACTCTCGCGGTCTCAAGGAGCACGGCCACCCCGCTCGCGCCGTCGTTCGCACCGTCGATAGGTTTGCCGTGATTAGCCGGATCGGGATCCTTGTCGGCCCATGGACGTGTGTCATAATGCGCCAAAAGCAACAGACGTTCCTTCTTTTCGGGATTGAAACTTCCGAAAATATTACGGCATTTCAACACCGTGCCGTCGAAAGCCGTAAGCTCCGCCTTCTGCTCCCTGACCTCCGCACCATGACGCTGCAATTCGCCACAGAGCCAGTCCGCCGTACGGACATGAGCCTCCGAGCCCGGCACCCTCGGACCGAATTCCACCTGACGCTTCAGATAAAGAAACGCCGAATCCGCCGAGAACTCCGGAACACGCGACGCGACTTCCTGTCCGGAAATCTCCGTCATCGTATCATTATTATTCCCGCCGGCTTTGCTCCTGCCTGCGCCGCACGACATGATAAGGACCGACAGTGCCATTGCCATAATCAATTTTCCTGCTCTCATAAAGCAAATTCATAATTAATAAAGCAAAATTACAAAAAATTATTAAGACAGTGACCAAATTTATAGACGCACTCATATTTTTACCACTTTTTTGAAACTCATTTTTGTAAATTTCCTTTTTTTTTATAAATTTGCCGATATTAGACTTCCTGACCATTAAAAAATGGTTAAGAGGAGAATCTATGTAATTCTTATATGACATCAATTCTTATTACACTTCATATCCGCAAACATCAATAAAATCATAAACAACAACAGGACATTGTATGAAAAAATTTACCTTAACATCACTTTTAGCACTTCTCAGCTTCTCATTTGCAGGGAACAACGCATCGGCTCAGACTGAGCCGTACCATTTAGGACCCTGCTATGGAGAAATAGCCAAAGAGAACCGTATCGCGTACGATATGGAGAACGTCGACATCTCTGCCGCGGTCTATATTCCCGCCTCGTATGCCGCCACGGTAGCGGGCGGCGACCTGACCACACTCCGTGTGGCCATGAACAGCAAGATCAAAGTCTCCAACCTCACCGTCTGGATCCGCGAAGACCTCAAAGGCGCTAACATAACAGAAGCATTCGTTGAGGCCAAGTCCCTTTCCAAAGGCTGGAACAAAGTGACACTCAAGAATCCATACAAAGTGTCGGACAAGGGGTTCTATATGGGTTACACCTACCGGCAGACAGGTGAGGCAAAATTCATCTTCTCCCTTGACAGACCAGGCGAGAAATCGCTTATGGTAAAAGGAGGTGACTTCGACTGGGAGGATGCCTCGCATATCGGCACACTCTGTCTCGAAGGATTCGTGGAGGGATGCGCACACCCGGCCCGCAACGGCGCGCTTGTTTCGGCAGAGACTCCGGAATATTTCATAATCACCGACAATTCGCTGTCGGGAAAAGTTACCGTACGCAATCTCGGCACAGAGACAATCAACGGCTTCGACCTCGAAATGACAGTGGAAGGTACCGAAACCGAGAAAATCCATATCGACTCATCCATCGGACAGGGCTCGAAATCAGAACTTGATTTCACGTTCCCCCTCAATCTTGATACCACTGACCCGTACGAGAGAAAAATCACATTTACACTCAGCTCCATATCGGGTAATTCAGACCCCGATATGTCGAACAACACCGTTTACAAGAATATCAAGCTGAAGAAGAACTCCTTCCCCCGCAATGTCTTCATCGAGGAATTCACTACAGAGCAATGCGCCAACTGTCCGCGGGTGGCGGTTGCCCTCAATGAAGTGCTCGAATCAGGCAAATATCCGGGAGCTGAAGCCGTATGCCACCACTCCGGATTCGAAACCGACTGGCTCACCATCCCCTCTGACATCCAGTACCTCTGGCTTTATGGCGGTCCCAGATCGTTCGCTCCAGGCATGACTATGGACAGAACGGCTTTCCCCGGAGAGGTAATACCGGTGAAACTTCCCTTGGGCGATGATATAACCGACTGGCTCGACTACCGTCTCTCCATACCCTCCTTCGCCGAGGTGAAGATTGAACTAAGCGAACCGGACGAGAATTCCAACATCGTAAGTGTAGGAGTTTACTGCGAACGCGCAGACAAAAGGACTCTCGCCGGCGACACACGCCTGACACTCTTCCTTGTCGAGGACAATATCAAGGCCAAATTCCAGGCGGGATCAATCCACGATTTCACACACCATCATGTGAACCGCGCCGTGAACACCACATGGGGAGCCCCTATTAAATGGGACGGTCTTCATGCCCGCTATACCTATGATTTCCAGCTTGACCCCAGCTGGAAACGCGAAGATATGAAAGTGGTTGCTGTGCTCAGCGCATTCGACGGTTCCGATCCCACCCGCTGCGCCGTGGAAAACTGCGTGTCGATGGAGCTCAACAAAGGAGGCGGATTAGTCAAGACCGAAACGGTGGCTGCAGAAGCCGTTCCGGAAGCATATTTCGACCTCTGCGGCACACCCCTTGAGAAACCTGCCAAAGGCATCAACATCGTGAAGATGTCAGACGGCACCGTGAAAAAAATACTGGTTCAGTAAGACAGTTTCCGGCCCGACCGGAAACTTACGGAAAAATAAGGAAGGCTCTTAGGGCCTTCCTTATTTTATCTTATACGTCATGCAACTGTTGTTTCCTGTGTTCTTCAGATTCCGATTTTGCCGGAAATCTGAGTAATATCGACGGTTTTCACGCGTTTTAATGATATGCGGAAACGGCGCTTTTATCCTCTGTTTTTTACAACGATGCTTCTCTGTGTGCTGCTGGCGGCATGCGGAGTGAAACGCAACACTCCGGCCTCTCGCAACTGGCAGGCGTTCACCACGCGCTACAACGTCTATTACAACGGCAAGACCCATTACGACGAACAGCTCAAGGAGATGGAACGTTCCTATCAGGATGACTACACCCGGACAGTGATGATACACCCCGCCGCCGCACGCGCCGACGAGAAACTGCCGCAACCCACCGGCGACTTCAAGCGCACCATCGAAAAGATGCAGAAGGCCATCCAGCTGCATTCCATCAAGAAAAAACCTAAGAAAAAAACAAGTTCGGCCAAGGAAAAAGCCTTTCGCGCCCGAGAGGAATTCAATCCTTTCCTTCACAACGCCTGGATCACCTTGGGAAAAGGACAGTATTTCAACGGTGACTTCCTCGGGGCAGCTTCCACTTTCTTCTACATCTCGAAGCATTTCACCTGGCTTCCGAAAGTGGTGACCGAAGCCCGTCTCTGGATGGCTCTCAGCTACTGCGCACTCGACTGGAATTACGAGGCTGAGAACGCCATGCACCTGGTGAAGGAAAAAGACCTCGTCGACAAAAACCTGCGCCTCCTCTACAACATGGCTCACGGCGACTATGCCGTACGCACAAAGAACTACAGGGATGCGGTGCCGTATCTTCTGGCGGCAGCCAAAGCTTCCCGCGGCAGCCAGCGCAACCGCCTCTGGTTCATGCTCGGACAAGTATATTCCCAATTGGGAGAACGTCGCAACGCCTACACCGCTTTCAAGAAAGCCGGCGCCGGACAAAGCACCGACTACCGTACCAAATTCAACGCCCGCATCAAGCAGAGCGAGGTCTTCGAGGGGCAAAACATCAACGGCGAAGTACGCGCTCTCCGCGCCATGACCCGCTATGCAAGAAACTCCGAGTTTCTCGACCAGATATATTACGCCATCGGTAACCTTTATCTCTCGCGAAAGGACACGGTGAAAGCCATCGAGAACTATCAGACGGCCGTGGAAAAATCCACCCGCAACGGCATTGACAAGGCCCTCGCACAGCTGTCGCTCGGAAATCTCTATTTCGCCCAAGGCAACTATGTCAAGGCGCAGCCCTGTTATGCCGAGGCCATTCCACAGCTCCCCGAGTCATATCCGGGCTACAAGACGCTTAAACGTCGCAGCGACGTGCTCGACGAACTCGCCGTGTATGCCGGTAATGTCCAGCTTCAGGACTCACTGCTGACTCTATCCAGGATGTCGCCCGAAGAACAGATGAAAGTGGCCGAAAGACTCGCCAGAGAATTGATCGAAAAGGAGAAAAAAGAGGCGGAGGAAGCCGCCCGCGAGGCTTACCTTGCCGAGCAGGAGGGAAAGGGCGCCGAAAACATCAAGAAGGACGAAGGCACTACCAACACCTTTATCAACAATATGGACAAGTCCTGGTACTTCTACAACTCGATGACAAAGAACCAGGGCAAAAACGAGTTCCAGCGGCGCTGGGGCGCACGTAAGCTTGAAGATGACTGGCGCCGGCGCAACAAGACAACCTTCTCACTCACCGAAGAGGAAGGTCTCGAGGATGAGACTGAAGGAGAATCCGGACTCCCGGGCGACTCTACCCTCACACCCGAACAGAAAGAGGAGGCCGAGAAAAAACTCGAGGCCGAAAACGACCCCCATAAACCTGAATATTATCTCAAACAGATTCCCAAGACCCCCGAAGAGATACAGACGGCAAACGACGTGATTCAGGAAGGTCTCTACAACATGGGCATAATCCTCAAGGATAAACTTGAGGATTTCGCCGCCGCGCGGCGCGAATTCATTGAGCTGCTCGACCGCTATCCCGACAATACTTACCGTCTCGATGTATACTACAACCTATATCTGATGGCAGTGCGCCAGAACAACAAGACGGAAGCGGAGAAATGGCGCCGGATGATCATAGACAATTTCCCCGACTCCCCTTACGGACAGGCCATGCTCGACCCGCAATATTTCGACAATCTCAGGAAAATGAATGACGTGCAGGAGAAAATTTACTCGCGGGCATACGAAGCTTATCTCGGTGACGACAACGCAGCCGTACACCGGCTCACGGCAGAAATGGAACGCGACTACCCGCTGTCGAAGATTCTTCCCAAGTTCGTGTTTATCGACGCTCTGTCGTACCTCACGGAGGAAAATACCGAAAAATTCCAGGAAAGGCTTACCCATCTCCTCGAAAAATGGCCCGACACCGACATGACTCCTATGGCAGGAAGCATACTCAAGGGACTCAAGGCGGGACGCAAGCCGCATGCAGGTCTGTCCAATTCGCGCGGAATGATATGGTCCATGCGCCTTTCCAACGACTCCGTGGCCACCGGTTCCGACGGACAGCCCGCAAACTTCGAGAGAGACCCGAATTCCCCGCAATATCTCGTGCTCGCGTTCCCGCGCGACTCGGTGAGCGCCAACCAGCTTCTGTATGAAGTGGCGCGATTCAATTTCTCATCTTTCACCGTGCGCGACTTCGACCTCGAGCCTATGAGTTTCGGAAACGTCGGGCTCCTTGTCATCAAGGGCTTCGGCAATCTCCGGCAACTCGAGCACTACCGCTCCGTGATGGCCGAAAAAGGCCTGGTACTTCCGGAAGGAGTGCGTCCGATCATGATAAGCAAACCTAATTTCGAACTTCTGTTGCGCGAGGGACGTTCTTTTGAAGAATACTTCCGCTTCGAGGAGGGAGACGCCGTGGCCGCCAAAGAGGAAGAGGTGCTCAACGCCGACACCGGACCCGACGAACCCGGCGAGGAATCCCTCCCCGATGAAACTGCGGAAGAAGCTGTAGAGAAATCTGCGGAAGAGGAGGAAACTCCCGCGGAAGTACCCGCCGCGGAACTGAAGGAGGAAGAGGAAACATCTGAAGAATAATTGACTATGGATAAAATTCTCTGGGCTGACGACGAGATTGATCTGCTGAAGCCGCACATACTTTTTCTTAAAGCAAAAGGTTACGATGTCACGACCGTCTCCAACGGCCGGGATGCCATTGACGCGCTCGACCGCGAACCATTCTCACTGGTGCTTCTCGACGAGAACATGCCCGGAATTTCAGGTCTCGAGACTCTTGACCTCATCAATCAGGGACACCCCGAGGTTCCTGTGATCATGATCACAAAGTCGGAAGAGGAGAACATCATGGACCAGGCCATCGGCAACCGGATTGCCGATTATCTGATAAAACCGGTGAATCCCAACCAGATACTTCTTTCCATCAAGAAAAACCTGCACAGCCGGGAAATAGTCACCGAACAGACTTCGAGCGACTATCGTCAGGAGTTCCAGCATATTTCCGGCGACATCAACCGCGCCGCCACAATGGAGGAATGGATGGAGGTATATCGCCAGCTGGTGCGGTGGGAACTGAAACTGGCCGAAACCGACAACTCGTCGATGGAGGAAATGCTGCTGATGCAGAAGCGCGACGCCAATTCCAATTTCTGCAAGTTCGTCAAGCGTAATTACGAGGACTGGATCACCGGCGACAACCATCCGCTGATGAGCCACGAGGTATTCCGGCGCCGTGTGTTTCCTCTGCTTGACAACGGCGACAAGGTATGCTTCTTCCTGATAGACAATTTCCGCCTTGACCAGTGGAAAGAGATCCAGCCCCTCGTGTCGGAATTTTTCAATGTCAACGAGGACCTCTACACCACCATCCTCCCTACTTCCACGCAATATGCCAGAAACGCTATTTTCGCCGGCCTGATGCCGGCTGATATAGCGAGAATGTATCCCGAATACTGGGTTGAAGAGGATGAGAACGAGGGTCTCAATGTCTACGAAAAGCAACTTGTACAGACCCAGCTTGACCGCTTCCGGCGCAAGGAAAAGTTCACCTACTACAAATTAAATGACTCCACTGCGTCCGACAAACTGTTGAGTCTCATCAATTCCAACAAGGATATGCCTCTGCACGTGGTTGTGCTCAACTTCATCGACATGCTCTCGCACGCACGCACGGAGTCGAAAATGATCCGCGAGCTGGCCAACAGCGATGCCGCATACCGCTCGATCACCGAATCCTGGTTCCGACACAGCGGCGCAATCGAAATCTTCCGACGCCTTGCCGAACTCGGATATAAAGTAATTCTCACCACCGACCACGGCACTATCCGCGTGGATAATCCCATCAAGGTGGTGGGTGACCGCAACACCAATACAAATCTACGTTACAAGGTAGGTAAAAACCTTAATTACAATCCCAAACAGGTTTACGAAATCCACAATCCTAAAAAATACGGACTTCCGGCTCCCAACCTGTCGAGTATCTTTATCTTCGCCACAAACGAGGACTTTTTCTCCTATCCGAACAATTACAACTACTATGTACAGTACTACACCGGAACATTCCAGCACGGCGGCATTTCACTCCAGGAGATGCTTGTCCCTCTGGTGACACTCACTCCGAAAGGGTTCTGACAGGATGGGGAAGATGAGAAAAATATTCGGAGCGCTCCTGATGCCGGGACTGCTCGCCACGCTGACGGTATCGGCCATGAGTCCGGAAGCGCGGCGCTCGTTCGCGGAATTCGAGAAAAGGGTTGAAGCCGAAGACCCGGAAGCTCTCTACCGGATGTCGGTGATTCTCGAACAAGGATACGACTCAATACCTCGTGACAGTATCCGCTCCATCTCTTTGTTGATAAAATCGGCTGAAAAAGGATTTGGCGAGGCACAGAATTATCTGGGCTATCTTTATCGCCGGGGGGAACGCGTGCGTCAGGATCCGGACTCGGCCATCTACTGGTTCCGCAAGGGAGCTGAAAACGGCAACCCGAAAGCTCTCAACAATATAGCATACTTATTGCTTTTTCCTGCCGATTCGGAACGGGTGTTTCTGCCAGCGAATGCTGATTCCATAGCCGCGGCCTATCTGAAAAAAGGGACAGAAGCCGGGCTGGCAACTTCGGAAGCCATGCTCGCCGACCTGTACCTGCAGGGAAGAGGGGTTCCGGCCGATACGCTCCGGGCGGAACGGCTCTATCGCGGTGCCTCCGAGAAAGGGCTTGTTGAAGCCGACCGCTCACTCGCCATCCTGATGACCGGACTTTCAGACTCCGACAGCACGGGACGTGCACTGACCCTGCTTGGAAACGCATACGCTCACGGACGGGGAGTGCCTTACGACTATTCGAAAGCCATGGAATGCTATCTGAAAGCTGCCGAGGCGGGAAATCCCGCAGCCATGTTCATTCTTGCCGAATCGCTTGACATGTTTCCCGACATACTGCACGGACTCGGAGCCCCCGACAACTTCACCGCACATTTTCTTCGTGAGCGGGCTGCCGAAAAAGGAATAGCCACGGCCGAAGAGGCCGCAGCTATTCTTATACCTTCCGTACCGGAGGAATCCGAAATCCTGCCGTCACATTGCGGAAAGTGATTCTCCGGCCATTTCCGCGCGCTTTTCGGCCAACCGGTTGGCCACTACAACTGCCTTGGAAATATGGTCGCAGATATTCTCGCGTGGCAGCAGAGCGTCTATATGCGATCTGTGGATAGCGTCGCGAACGTTGTCGCGCACTCCCGAAAGCACTATCTCTATGCCACTGCGCTGCGACGACTCTATGAGTATCTGTAGATTATGGAGTCCGGTGGAATCAATGAACGGCACCCTCCTCATCCGGATGATACGTACGAGGGGCTGTTCGTGAGGAGCCACACGCATCATTTCATCGAATTTGGTGGCCGCTCCGAAGAAGAAAGGACCGTCAATCTCATACACTGCGACGCCCCTGGCCAGATCAAGCACCTCATGACTCCGCATCTCGGAGTCGGCGGCCACATCAAGCTGTTCGCCGTAGACGCGGATTGTTGTATTCTCGGTGACACGCCGCAGGAATACCACCACAGCCAGCAGCATGCCGATCTCTATGGCAATCGTGAGGTCGAAAATCACCGTAAGCAGGAAAGTCACGGCAAGCACCCATACATCCCCCTTCGGATTATTGGACATTCCTGCCACCGTGCGCCATCCGCTCATGTTGTAGCTCACCATCACCAGAACGGCTGCCAGACATGCCATCGGCACAAAATTGATGAGAGGCATGGCAAAGAGAAAAATTGCGAGCAGCACCACAGCATGGATCAGGCCGGCCACAGGCGTACGCCCTCCGTTGGTGATGTTGGTCATGGTGCGCGCTATGGCTCCCGTGACCGGAATGCCCCCGAAAACCGGAACCACCATATTGGCGATCCCCTGACCTATAAGCTCCGTATTTGAGTTGGTGCGCGCGCCGGTCACACCGTCGGCCACAGTGGCGCTGAGCAGTGACTCTATAGCCCCGAGCATGGCGATGGTGAAGGCCGAAGGAAGAAGCATATTCACTGTCTCCATGTTGAATTTCAACGGAACCGGTGACGGAAACTCTCCCTTTATGTCGCCGAAACGGTCTCCGATGGTGGTGATGCCGGTTACCCCGAAATATTCCTTCATAACCCAGACGGCAAGCGTAACCAGCACAATGGCCATAAGGGAGCCTGGAATACGCTTCGATATTCTTGGAGTAAATATTATTATGGCCAGCGACACGATCGATACCGCCGCCGTAATCCAGTTAACCGAGCACATACTTGATATGTATACTTTCCACTTGCCTATGAAATCGGCCGGAGCCGCCTCGGTAAGTGTCAGACCCAAAAAGTCGGGTATCTGGGTAGAGAAAATAGTCAGTGCTATACCGGCCGTAAAGCCCACCACTATAGGATAAGGGATAAATTTTATGACTGTTCCGAGTCTGCACAGTCCCATCAGCATCAATATGCATCCTGCCATGAACGTGGCTATGGCCAGACCGGTAAGCCCGTACATCTGTATAATATTGTAGATTATGATGATGAACGCTCCCGTAGGACCACCGATCTGCACCGAGTTTCCACCCAGGGCCGATACTATGAAACCTCCTATTATGGCTGTGGCAAGACCTGTGGCCGGATTCACTCCACTCGCTATACCGAACGCTATGGCAAGCGGAAGGGCCACTATACCCACCACTATTCCAGCCACAAGATCGGCACGGAATTTATCCATGGAGTAATTTCTGAGCGCGGAAAACATGGCCGGATGAAAATCCGGTTTTGAAATTATACTCATATTTATTTAATGCTACTTGCTTATTTCAGGATTTTACTTGCTTATTTCCAGATTTGCGCGAAAAAAGGATTGTGGCGTGCTTCCTCTTCATACTCCCATCTGTGACCCATGCAGTCGGGACACCAGTGTCCTCCCTTGAGCACTATTCTCGGAGTTGCCCTGAACACATGTCCCGCATGGCATTCCCACTCGAGAGGAGTGTCAAGGTCTCCCGGAGTCATCGATCCGCTGAGACACTTTCCACCCCTGAATTCGGCTGCACCGCGCATATCCGCTATGTCGAGCAGCGACTCATCCTTGCTCTCGTCATAACCATGGTCAAGACGCACCGGAGGCTGGGTGAAATTCTCAAGTTCTTCGCGAGGTATATCCTCCCACTTACACAGACTCTTCCAATTCTCCATCCCGCCGAAATACGCGTTTATGCGCCTCCCGTCGTTTATCTTCTTCCAATAGAAAGGACCGAACGGCTTCCTTCCGGCCACAAACCGCATGGCCGCCCTGATTACTCCGGCAGGCACGACAGAGGCAAGACTGTAGAACCAGGGAAGGGATTCTGCCAAAGATTTGAAATATTCATCGGCACTCTCTCCGGAACGGAAATGGAGATAGTCGTCGAGCAAATCTGAATCCTCGTACCACTGTCCGTGAAAATTGCTTGTGGCGAACCAGCGCGCATCGAATGCCTTTTCAGGAATGGGACAGTGCAGCGCTCCGAGCAGCTTGCACATGAACTCGTAATTCGTGAGCCGGTAACTCTCGCCACCACCTATGTTATAGAAATTCTTCCAGAACTTTTCGGGCAGTCCGGCCACCGGTATGTTCGCCACAAGGCGTCCGGAATCTTCTTCAGTGACCCATTCAAGCACACCTCTCAGGGGCACATGGAAAGTGATGGGGTCGCTTCCCTTTTTCAGTATTACGGGAGCAAGAATACCGGTCTGGCGCAAAGATGCCCAATGCTTCAGTCCGCTTTCGGCAAGCACACGCTCGGCCTCTATCTTTGATTGCGCGTACCAGTCGAACTCCGCTCCCCACACAGGGTCGCCGCTTCTGCCCCAGTGGTGGGGCACATGCCGCATACCGAGCTGCGACACCGAGCCTATATAGACCACATGCACCCTGTCGGGATCCGGCTGACGCTTCACCGCCTCCACGATGTTGCGCATCGCGTTGACATTAACATCCATCGTCTCCTCGGGATAATAGTCGGCCGACGGCGACACCATACCTCCCACATGAATCACATAGCCGGCTCCATCCACTCCTCGGGCCACCACTTCGGAGTCGCGGAGATCTCCATATATTATCTCGATGTCAGGGTCATTCCGGTACGGGCGTAATATTCGTCTGCTTTTGGCTGTGTCGCGGGCAAGCACTTTCAGCTTATATGGATATTTCTGCCGATCGGCAGCATAGATACGCATGAAGGCGCCACCCATCGAACCTGTCACCCCGGTGACAAAAACCGTTTCTCTCTGCATAAACTTTCTTTTTACACAAGTTTCCAACTTTTTAGAAATATGTGCCTCTGTTATCACCACAAAATTAACAATAAATACCGAAGCATTCAAAAATTTAAACTATTTTTGTAATCTTAAATCAAAATAGAGAAGTCTCTTTATAAAAATGAAAAAGGTGAGATTTGACAAGCTCAAGAACCTCTATGACCCGAATGTGGTATATGAAGACTACTTCGAGGCATATTATATCCGCCCTTTCATCCACCGTTATGCCGATTTCAATAGCGGTGAGACCGCGAAGTCGGCACTGCTGTCGATTTGCGCATGGCTTCTTATAACTCTCGGCCTTGCGGGAGTGCTTATGGGACTGGTAGGGCTGCTCGGTCCGGAGGTGGGATTCGTGAGTCTTGCCGTAGTGGGCGGGATATGGCTGCTGCTTTCGGTGGTGCCTCTCGCCGCGATTGTGGTCCGTAGCACCAGAAACAACGGCGATAAATGGAATCATCATCCCCGACTTCTCGGAATCGACATTATGATGATTGCGGTCTGTGTGTTATTCTTCATCTTCGGACTGCTTATGATGATCACCACCCTCAACAGCGAGACCCTCAACCCGAACGCCGGCTACGTAGAGGAAGATTCCGTAAAAACAGAAGAGGATTCCGTGTGGGAAGAACCCATCTTCACCTATCAGGATGCAGCTCCGGCAGTGGAGGAAGACACACTGCGTAAGGAGACAGATTCAATGACTGCAATAATAGAGGACAGCTTCGACCCCACTATCGAGACCGAAGCCACCATAGTGGCCGACTCCCTCTCCCTGATTCAATAACACGCATTCAATACCGAAGTAAAAATCCTTGCAGTTTTACCAGTCGTTGTGAGATACAAATCCACAACGACTGGCTTGTATTGACCAATACTTAAAGAAAAACATGGTAAATTGTAATTGAAATTAAAAAAAATACTACAATTTGTTTGCATTTAAAAAATATTTTCTTATTTTTGCAAGTACAAAAGAAAATTCAAGCTATAAAGACTTATTTTTTCTTTTCAAATCGCATGGAGATGCGGTCATTTTTTCACTGATGAAAAAAATGACAATGGTCATTAATATTTCTATTCAACGGTAAATTGGCATGACGAATGCATTTTAAGTTGAGTATTAAGGAATACAAGTGATACTGACAGCAGTATATTTTGTCAATTCCGTTTGCTCTGCAAGCGCAGAGCTGAGGCCAAGATCTGTTTTGATTGATTACAATTGCGGATATTGACTGTAAGTAGTGTCATAGTTATACTTGAGAAACATGTATGACGTTTTGATTCAACCTAATTTTAATTTTATCTTGAGGGAAGGCAAGTCGAAGAGATTAGTCTTCCCTTTTTCTTTAACCTCCCGTTATGCTAAAATCCATATTATGTCCGTTTCAATAAGTAGCTGAGAAAATTTTTAAGTGACACTTATCAACTGTTTATTGGATTATTTGCGGTACCGCTGTGCCTCATAAAACTTTTTGGATATGGAACTGCCAAGGATAATAGAACTGCCCAAGATAGAGGACTATCGCGGCAACCTCACTTTCGTACAGAACTGCGACCAGATTCCGTTTGACATAGCCCGTGTCTACTGGACCTACGATGTTCCGGGAGGGGTGGTCCGCGGCAGCCATGCCCATAAGGAGAACGAATCGCTGATAGTGGCGGCAAGCGGAAGTTTCGACGTAACTCTCTCCGACGGTACCAGAGAATACAAATTCAGTCTCAACCGCTCGTACCGGGGGCTTTATGTGCCTGTCAACTACTGGCGCACACTCGATAATTTTTCCTCCGGATCAGTATGCATGGTGCTTTCGTCCAAACCATATTCGGAAGATGACTATATCCGCAACTATGACGAATATCTCGAATACATGCGTTCCGTCGACAGCACGCTCAACGGATAGCGGCGAATAGATGCCACAGCGCTATGGCGGCGCTCGCCGAAACATTCAGACTGTGTTTGGCGCCACATTGCGGAATCTCTATCACATTGTCGCACATATCCACTATCTTCTGGTCCACACCGTGGACCTCATTTCCCACAACAAGCAGATATTTCTCCCCTTTTACCGGACTGAATTCCGACAGGGGCACGCTTCCGTGTGCCTGTTCCAGCACAAGAACCGTCCATCCCTCCTGCCGCATCCGCCCGGCCTCGGCCACTGCGTCATCCGTATGACGCCAACGCACCGACTCCTCGGCGCCCAGGGCTGTCTTGGCTATCTCAGGATGAGGAGGAGTGCCGGAAATACCGGCAAGTATCACCTCCTCCACGCAGAACGCGTCGGAGGTACGGAATATAGAGCCTATATTGTGCATCGACCTGACATTGTCCGCCAGCACACGCAAGGGAAGTTTCTCGCTGCGTAGAAATTCCCCCGCGCTGCAGCGGGTCAGTTCCACTATATCTTTCTTCTTTCTGTCCGAATCCATCTCTTTTGCGGTATTTCGGTCTCCTGCGGCCTATTTGCTCAAGGCGAGCATCCTCTCAATAGGCCTCACGGCACGGGCGGCAAGTTCCGGATCCACTTCTATTTCCGGACTTTCCTCGCGCAATGCCCGGGCAACTTTCTCAAGAGTATTCATTTTCATATAGTCGCATTCGTTGCATTGGCATTCCGCATCATCCGCCGGTGCGGCAAGAAACACTTTGTCCGGACATTTTCGGCGCATCTCGAAGAGTATGCCGCTCTCGGTAACCACTATGTACTCCCTGGCATCGTCAATCGAGGCGAAATCGAGCAAAGCCGCGGTGCTTCCAACCTTGTCGGCTATCAGCTGCAGCGGACGCCGGCATTCCGGATGGACCAGTACCTTGGCGCCGGGATGCTCCTCCTTCATCTTCCTTATCCCTTCGAGCGAGAAACGGTCATGGACATGACACGCGCCGTCCCACAGAAGCATCTCGCGGCCCGTGACGCTGTTGATATAGCTGCCTAAATTACTGTCGGGGCCGAATATTATTTTTTCATCAGCAGGAAGCGAGTCTATCACCTTACGCGCGTTTCCGGAAGTAACTACTATATCGGTATGGGCCTTCACTGCCGCCGTGGTGTTGACATAGCTCACCACCGTGTAGCCCGGATGGGACGCCACGAAATCCGCGAACCTGTCGGCGGGGCAACTGTCGGCAAGCGAGCATCCGGCACTGAGATCAGGCACCAGCACCTTCTTGCCGGGACAAAGTATCTTGGCCGTCTCTCCCATGAAATGGACTCCGCACATCAGTATGATGTCGGCATCCGTCTCCGAGGCCTTGCGCGCCAGAGCCAGGGAATCACCTATGAAATCCGCTATCTCCTGTATCTCGTCGCGCTGATAATAGTGAGCCATTATAAGCGCATTTTTCTCCTTCTTCAGCCGTGCGATTTCTTCGCGTAGCGACGCATCCCAGGCCTCTTTCTCTTTCATGTTATTATAAAATTAAATAATTAAAATTATAATTAAACTAACAACAACAACAATAAAGCGTGTAGATAACCGGCAATAACTTTTTACCTTAAAATTTTGAAATTTCGGTTATTGAATTTCAAGTCGCGGTTATCAACAGATGCTGTCAGAAATCCTGTATTGATTTTCAGCATGATGTATTTGATTATCTACACCCTGTAGATAAGTGCAAAGTTAATAAATTCCTCTGTAAATAACGTTGAAAACTGTAGAAAAATGGAGTTTTTTCTGTAGATATGGCTTGAAAAACTCTGGCAAAAAAAATAATATGATAAATTTGCATAACTCTAAAAAATCCTGATATAAAATAAGATGTGAAAAATCAAAGAGAGGTTCAAACCTATTATTTAGGTCTTTCCTACAGCATTTAATCAGGATATCTACAACTTTTCAACAACTTTTTTGATGTATATAAGCGTAATACAGGTTTAAAAACGTTACATAAAAAGGATAACCTAAAAATTGAGAATATGGAATTCAAGCAAGTGATAAGAGAAAGGTATTCCTGTAAGAAATATTCGCCGAAGCATGTGCCCGACGAAGTGCTTGGCCGCATCCTTGAGGCGGCAAGGTTGGCTCCGACAGCTAAAAATCTTCAGGAGCACCATATATATGTATGCCAGTCACCTGGAGTGTTGGCCAAGATTGACGAGGCGACACCGTGCCGCTACGGTGCCACCACGGTTCTGGCTGTGGCATACGATAAGGAGAACGTCTACACCTACCCCGATGGCGACAGGGAGTCGGGCACCGAGGATGCCGCCATTGTGGCAACGCATCTGATGCTGGCTGCTACCGACGAGGGTGTGGATTCATGCTGGGTAAACTGTTTCCATGCCCGTATGCTGCATGAATTGCTCGGACTTCCCGAGAGGGAGGAACTGCTGATGCTTCTTGATCTCGGCTATGCCGCCGAAGGGTCCGGACCACTTCCCAATCATTCTCTTCGGAAACCTCTGTCCGAGACCGTCACCAGAATATAAAAGGATACTTGAAATAAAACAGATGCTTTCTGCATTTGATATAATGCTTATTTAAAAACATATAGAATGTCAGACTATACTCTTTCGGAGGCTGTCCGCGAGGCTCAGCGCTGTCTCCACTGCAAGATGCCGGCTTGTCGCAAAGGTTGTCCTATCGCCAACGATATACCCGACTGGATAGGGGAACTGGCGAAGGGTAACTTCGGTAACGCCATGAAAATAATCAACACCCGCAGCAATCTTCCCGCTGTCTGCGGCCGCGTCTGCGGACATGAGCGGCAGTGCGAGGGGAGTTGCGTGCTCGGCAAGAAAGGTGAGGCCATCCATATAGGTAAACTTGAACGCTTTGTTGCCGATTTCGATTGGGAAGCCGGCCTGTCACATGAGGCTATTCCTGAGAAAAATCGCGGCCATGTGGCCGTGATAGGTTCAGGGCCTGCAGGACTCACCATCGCCGGTGATCTTTCCCGCGAGGGTTTTGCCGTCGACATATACGAGATGGAGCAGGAGCCTGGCGGCGTGCTGATGTTCGGCATACCGGAGTACCGGCTTCCCAAGGAGGTGGTGCGCCGCGAGATAAAGAAGATAGAAAACCTCGGCGTTAACATCCATACCAATGTCACTGTCGGGACCGACCTGAATGTCGACCAGCTGTTCGCCCGCGGCTACGATGCCATTTTCATGGGCACCGGTACCGGGCGCCCCAAGAGTCTCCCCATCGAGGGGATAGATCATCCGGGAGTGTTTCAGGCCACAGACTTCCTGCGGCAGGTGAACCTCGAGCATGCCGGACTCTCCGAGGAGGAGCCTGCAGTCCGTCCGGGCGATCGCGTCGGAGTTGTTGGCTGCGGCAATTCCGCTATGGATGCGGCCCGTACCGCTGTAAGAATGGGAGCTTCAGAAGTGACTGTGCTGTATCACCGCACCATCGACCGGATGGCCGCTCTCCGTTCCGAATACGACGATGCCGTGGCCGAGGGAGTGAGATTCATCTGGAAGGCTTCCGTGACAAAGGTGATCGGCGCCGAGGGTGACCGCCTCGACCATGTCGAGATTGATGTGGATGGAGAGAAAAGCGTGATGCCCCTTGACAGACTGATACTTGCCGTCGGTTCTGCACCTGCCACGCGCATAGTCTCTTCCACTACCGGGATAGAAGTCGACGAGAAAGGCTATGTGGTGACGCGCGAGTTCCCCTACGGTATGTCTACACGCTCAGGTGTGTTTGCCGGCGGCGATGTCACAAACCGTCCTGCCACTGTGGTGCACGCCATGCGCGACGCCAAACTTGTGGCCGAAGGAATAGCCAGATACATAGATGCCGTCAAACTGATGGACTCGATCAAATAATGTTTACCACGGTGCGCGGGGTATGCGGTCGTAGACCGAGGTCTGCACTCCTTGCGAGGTACGCCACTGGAACCAGAGCGTATTGCCGCCGTGGGTGAACCAGTAGTTCTCCGTGACCGGCGAATCATATTCGTACTGTATGTTTATCTGATAATAGGATGTGCCTGAGTTGGAATTCTGGCTCCAGTACCGGATGCTTTCTACCTGACGGTATCCATTGATCAGATAATAATAGAGGCCGGCTCCGTTTCCGTTGAAATAAAGGTAATTGGCATCGTTTGTATAGACCGGTTCCGAATTGTACTGCACGAGTTGCCAGTGTCCGGTGAGACGTGTGTCGTTGAACGTGTTCCAGCCTGCGGGGGGACCGCTCCACCATTCGTCGGGTTCGATGATACAGGAAGAGAGTGTTATGACCAGAACAGCCGCCAGCGACGCAAGCAGCGGTATGCGCTTTGTGTGTGGATTTTTTTTCATAGAATGGTGATGATGTTTATATTAGAAAGTGGTGAAGCAGAGCGGTAGCAGCGAGGCTATTGAGGGAAGCACGGCTACCCCTTCGCGTCCGTAGAGCAGCACCTCTATGGGACCGTAGGCGGCCTCGTATTCGAGAAGTGCCTGACGGCATGAACCGCACGGGCTTATAGGTTTCTTCTGGAAACATAATTCGTGAGGTGTCCCTTCCGGCTGGTGCAGACGTGTCCAGGCAGCGATTGCTATTTTCCGCATAGGCATGCCAGGATAGAGTGCCGAAGCCTGGAAACAGGCTGTTCGTTCGGCGCACAGGCTCGAGGGGAATGCCGCGTTCTCCTGGTTTGACCCCAGGACTATGTTTCCGTTATCCATGCGTATGGCTGCGCCGACATGAAACTTTGAGTATGGCGCGAAGCTTGTGCCGGTCATCTGCTTTGCGGCATCCACCAGCTCGCGGTCTTCGGCTGTCAGCTCGTCGTAGCCGTATACTTTATAGATTGTCTCTATTTTTCTCTCTTCCATGGTTCATCAGTTAGGAGGCTGTTCCAACTTGATATTTTAACGAAAAAAAGCGGCATGAAGTTGTGTGTTCTTCTTGCGAATTGTTTAAATTTGCGGTTTTAAATATGATAAGAATGCACTTACCCGGAGTCATTAAATATATTGTTGTGTTTGTTGTGTCTGTTATTGCGGCAGATTGCGCTGCGGCGCAGGATCCGTACCATGACTATATAGCCGAATATTCGGGGATGGCTGTTGAACAACAGGCTCTGCACGGCATTCCCGCGTCGGTCACGCTCGCGCAGGGATTGCTCGAGAGCGCGGCGGGACGCAGTTCGCTTGCGGTGCGGGGTAACAATCATTTCGGTATAAAATGCCATTCCGAATGGAGGGGCGACACCCTGCTGCGCAACGATGACGCCGCCAACGAGTGTTTCCGATCCTACGCCACGGCAGCCGAAAGTTTCGACGACCATTCCCGTTTCCTTCTGCGCAAGCGCTATGCCCCGCTCTTCGAGCTGTCGGTCACCGACTATGCCGGCTGGGCCAACGGCTTGCGAAGGTGCGGCTATGCCACCGATCCCAACTATGCCTCCCGGCTCATCGCCATCATCGAGCGATATGCCCTCTACCTCTTCGACTCCGACGGAGGACGCGGCGCCGAGGAGAACGCCCGATTCATCCGGGAGATGCTTGCAAACAGCCATCCGGTGCGCCGGACGCGTGGACTTCATTACGTGATCGCCGCTCCCGGCGATACCTATACGGAGATAGCACGAGAGTTCGACATTCCGGTCAAGACCTTACGAAAATATAATGATGCGACGCGCAACCGTATCAAGGATTGGGAAGAAGTCTATCTGGAGGAAAAGCATGACAATGCCCCGGATGGCCCTGATTCCGCCACCATCGGCGACGGCGAGAGCATCCATTCCCTGGCCCAGCGCTTCGGTATGAAACTCGCCGCCCTGCGCCGTCTGAACCCCGATGTCCCCGATCGTCCGGGCAGCCGCCTGCGTCTACGCTGAAAAATGCTTGTCTCCCTCATGATTTTTTGCTTGAACCAAAACTAAAAATCATGAGAAAGAAAAAGAAAACCAAGGGATTTCTTTCCTTTGCGGAACTCCTTGCCGAGGAGACCGCCGCTTTCGGCAATCTGCGTAAATCGCTCCGCTTCCGGACCGCCATCCGTTCGCTGCGCCGCTATCTTGCCGGCCGCGACGAGCTTGAATGGGGAGAATTCAATGGCGCTATGCTTGCCGGCTACGAGACGTATATGCGCCGTGCAGGACTCTGCCCCAACACCACCTCCTTCTATATGCGGACGCTCCGTTCTATTTTCAACGTGGCCGCCTCCCGCGGACTGACGCGTACCGCCTCACCCTTCGCGAGGGTCTACACCGGCATCGACCGTACGCGCAAGCGCGCCATCGACATCGACGCGCTGCATCTCATCCACCGCACTCCTCTCGACGATGCGCCGGCTCTCGCCTTCGCCCGCGACATGTTCATCTTCTCCTTCTGTACGCGCGGAATGCCGTTCATCGACATCGCCTATCTGCGGAAGACCAATCTCCGCGAGGGAAAGATAGTCTATCTGCGCCACAAGACAGGTCAGCCTCTCTCCGTGGCTATCGAGCCGGTAGTGAAGAATATCATAGACAAATACAGCGACTCTGACCGGCCCTGGCTTTTCCCTGTCTTTACCGGCGGCGAGGAGGGGGAGGAGAGGATGCTCGTCCGCTATAACAGCGTTTATCACCGGGTGCGCCGCAATCTGGAGCGTCTTCGCATCCGCCTCGGTCTGGAGACCAGGATCTCCACTTACGTTGCACGTCATTCCTGGGCCAGCATCGCCAAGAAGATTGACATCCCCATTGGCGTGATAAGTGAAGCCCTCGGTCACGACTCAGAGAGCACCACCCGTATTTATCTTGCTACTCTCGACACCACCCGCATAGACCGCGCCAATCACCTCATCACCGGTCTCCTGCTCTAATACGAGTATACCGCCGCCCCAAAGCATCAGCTTGGGAGCGGCGGTGGCTCTAAGCGGCGCCAGCCGTAAGTTTTGTTCAGGGTTGATGGTATTATCCCCAAAAATGTACTTCTCTTCGGAAGAGAAGTATATTTCGACTGCAAAGTTAGTCAAAATACTGCAAATAACCTTGTTCCATACCTTATTTTTTGCCTTCCACACCAAATTTTTACCATAAATTAATGAAAATATGCTCCTCCGTCAATGTGGAGTATATTTTTTATATCGCGGATTATCAGCGGAATAACGGAATATCAGAAACACCGGGTACTTCTCTTCCGAAGAGAAGTACCCGGTATTCTCTAAATCCATGAGAGCATATTCTCCTGGTTCCATACTTGCCTTTTCGGCAACCACTGCTTACAACTGTCTGATTATCCGTATTATGCGTTATCAAGCAGGAATAAGAGACGTATGCCTGACTGAATAAAATCTATTTTTTTAGGATTGTCTGATTTCCAAACATAACATGGTTGATAGATTAAAAAGACATAGGAAAAAAGTACTTTTCTTCACCCATGCAGGTGTCGGAGGAGCTGAACGCATGACGGTAAATATTGCGAAGATGCTCCCTGAAAATGAATATGAGATAATATTCTGTCTTGTTTCATGGCTTAAGCATGGACGCGGTGATTCGTCAATCAGGGACTTTATTCCGGCAGACGTTTCAATTTCAGAGATTATCATAAGAAGTCAATTTGATTATCTCCGGAAACTTCTAAAAAAAATGAAGGAGGTAAGGCCTGACTACGTGTTTTGCTCCACTATGCCTAATAATCAGAGGATATTGATTCTTAGTCCCTTTATATCCAGATGTAAATTTATCGTAAGAAACGATAACTATCTGTTTACTCTTCCCGTAATAAAGAAAGTTGCACTTTCAATCTCGTATCGTTTTGCTGACCTGATAGTAGCTCAGACGGAAGAGATGAGAGACGAGTTTCTGACCATTGGACTTGACAGAAAAAAAATAAAGGTACTTCACAATCCGGTGGATGCCGATACAATCCGGTATATGGCTAAGGAACATAATCCCTATAGGGAATATGGAGATTCAGTAAATTATGTGGTGGTCGGGCGTTTCGCTCATCAGAAGGGATACGATTTGCTTGTCCAGGCCTTTGCCGAAGTATTGAAAGACAATTCGAATTCCGAGCTATGGATAGTAGGTGATCATAATATGGATGGAGGTATAATTAGATCCGGAATCGAGGAGTATGCGCGTATCAATGGTTTTGAGCACAAACTTCATATAGTAGGCTATACTTCCAATCCCTATCCATATATTTCGAATGCGGACTGTTTTGTATTGTCATCGCGATACGAAGGGCTGCCGAATGTACTTGTGGAATCCCTTACACTCGGAACGCCGGCTGCCGCATTCGAGTGTATTCCAATTATAGGCAGGATAATTGAGGATGGCAAAAACGGCTATCTCGCCAAACCGGAAGACGTATCCGGTCTTGCCGAAGCAATGCGTCTTTCTTCCAAACTTGATTGTATTACCACGACATATTGCCCTGCACGAAAAGAGCAGTTTACAGAATTGTTTAAATGAATACCATACACTATAGTTTTGATACATTATTACTATATGTTACCATTGCATTTGTGGCGGCATTTTTTATATATTTGTCAAAAACCGGGCACAAATATATCAAGAGGACTTCTAAAAATTTTCCGTTGCTGCTTTTCTTCCTTTTATTGACTGTATTCGCATCCATCAGAATGGTAAGTTTTGGTGGATTGGGAGGAAAAGATTCTTATACGTATGAATTGATATTCAAATATTCTTTCTCAGGCTCAAGTAGATTTATAAACTATGATATCCTTTTCGGTTACTTCAATAAATTAATCCGGACATTTACAGACAATGTATATATTTACCGTACGATATGTTATGCCATAATAGTTTACGGGTATGTAGCCTTTATTAAATATGTATGCCCTGAAAACGTTTCTGCGTTACCGTTCATTACTCTGATGATTCCTTATCTGAAGAGTTTCAATACAATGAGGACAAGTATCGCAATATCGGTCTTCCTGATAGGCTTGACATTGCTGTATCGGAAAAAAGATTTAAAGGCGGCTGTGCTGATTCTGTCAACAATGTTTATCCACAGGATATCTGTGATATTTGTAATTTTTTTACTATTTTACTACATTGTCGGGAAAAGATTGAATCGTAAAAACACATACAAAATAATTATAAGCAGTGTCGTATTGACAGCTATTTGTATTGGGTGTGCATTTTTCTTACGAGATTATATTTTGGTGGCCGAAATTTTGGACAGTCATGATATGTATTATTTAAACAGAAGTAAATCAGGAACTTTCTCCAATATCATCATGCTGATTCCAACTTTTTTATTGATTGTCGTATGGTTTATGAAAGCCAATAGCATAATAGGAAATAGAGATGATAAAATGCGCTTTTTGGAAATATTGATTGCATTTGACTGTATCATAGTACCCGTTGCAGCTGTATTCGGAATCTGGCGTGCAAATGAGTATCTGTATCTTCCAAGATTGTCATTATGGGGTGTGATTGTGTTCTCGATAGCCCAGAAGTTTGCCCGGAACAGCAGGTCTTTAATTTACCTTTTGTTTTTCATCGGCTTTTCAACATGGCTTGTCTATCGTATTTTGCGGGAATGGGAGCCAAATGGATTAATGCCCTATATTGTGGCTTGATATAACAATTCTTTATCAATGAAAATTTTGATAACTGGCGCCGCGGGTTTTATCGGCGCGAATCTTTCGAAACGACTTGTCGAGATTGAACCTGAAGTTGAGATTTTGGGCATCGACAGTCTGAACGACTATTACGATCCCGGCATCAAGGAGTACCGTCTCCGGGAGATAGAATCCGCCTTGTCTCTCCATCCCGGCGCGACCTGGCGGTTCGTCAGGGGGAGCATTTCAGACAAGCCTCTTGTGGACGGTCTGTTCCGTGATTTCCGGCCAGAGATAGTTGTCAACCTTGCAGCGCAGGCAGGAGTGCGGTATTCGATCATCAATCCGGACGCGTATGTGGAGACGAACCTCATCGGCTTCTACAACATCCTCGAGGCGTGCCGTCACAGCTACGACGGAGGTGCGTCGGGTGTGCGTCATCTTGTCTACGCGTCCAGCTCTTCGGTGTACGGTGCGAACGGTAAGGTACCGTACAGCACCGACGACCGTGTTGACAACCCGGTGTCGCTCTACGCGGCCACCAAGAAGAGCAACGAGCTGATGGCTCATGCCTACGGCAAGCTTTACGACATACCGAGCACGGGCCTTCGCTTCTTCACCGTCTACGGCCCTGCGGGTCGTCCGGACATGGCGTACTTCGGGTTCACCGACATGCTGCTTCGCGGCGAGACGATCCGTATCTTCAACCACGGTGACTGCCGCCGTGACTTCACCTATATCGACGACATAGTGGAGGGAGTTGTGCGTGTCATGCGTAAGGCACCGGAGCGCCGTCAGGGTGATGACGGGCTTCCCGTGGCGCCCTACGCGTTGTACAACATCGGTAACAGCCATCCGGAGAACCTGCTGGACTTCGTCCGTATCCTTGAGGAGGAGCTTGTGGGTGCTGGCGTTCTTCCGGAGGATTACGACTTCGATGCGCACAAGGAGCTGGTACCGATGCAGCCCGGCGATGTCCCCGTGACCTACGCCGACACCTCGGCGCTTGAGCGCGACTTCGGCTTCCGACCCTCCACTCCCCTTCGCGAAGGTCTCCGCCGCTTCGCCCGATGGTACAGGGACTTCTACTTCTACGGTATAGACTTAAAAAAATAATCATGCGTATTCTGATAATGGTTCACGCTCTCGGAATAGGAGGAGCGGAACGGGTTGCATCAAGTTGGGCCAATGGTCTGTCACGAAGAGGACACGAAGTTTTTATAAGAACGGATATATGTTCAGTCAAACAAAGTTATCCGACTGATAAAGGTGTAAAAATTATTCAGAACAGAATTTATCGTAATAAAGTCGTTGACTTCATTCACAAGGTTTGTAAAAAAATTTTCTTCTCTCCATTCACCGTTAATGAATTGAGCGGAATACTGAAAGACATCCGACCTGATGTAATAATCAATGTTCTTTACGACAACAAGCTTGAATTGCTGATTGCAAACAGACTTACCGGACCGCACACTCCGGTGATAATGACAGACCATAATGCGTATGAAAGGCCGGAAGGCCATGAAATGCCGCTACGTCAAAAAAGATGTAAGTTTCGATATAATAAGTATTTTGAGAGAGTTACCGTGCTTACAAACAGGGACAAGGAGATTATGGATTCAAAGGGCTTCAGGAATGTGGAGGTTCTTCATAATCCGCTGTTTCTTAAAACGGCTGATACAGTTGCGGAAAAAGATAATGTAATTCTGGCAGTTGGTCGTATTGACGCTTGGAATTATAAGGGTTTCGATCTGCTTATCAATGCGTGGAACAAGATTTTCATGAAATATCCCGACTGGAAACTGAAAATCGTAGGCAATGGTTCTGATAAAAACCTCTGTTATCTCAAGCAACTGGCATTACCCGCAGGGGATGCGATTGAATTCAGCCCTTTCACGACGAAAATTGAGAATGAATATAAAGTGGCCTCAATTTTCGTATTGTCTTCGAGATATGAAGGCTGGGGGCTGGTTTTGGTGGAGGCAATGAGTCAGGGATGTGCCGTTATAGCGTGTGATTATTTGGGGAGACAGAAAGAAGTGGTGGAAAATGGAGTCAACGGGATGATTATACCGGTTGAAGACAGCAATGCAATAGCGGAGTCTATCTCGAATCTCATAGAAAATGATGAATTACGGACACGATTGCAGATGGCGGCTCCTTCTTCTGTTGAAAGATTTTCAGAATCCGACATTGCTGAAAAACTCGAGTCTATCATAAAAGATGTCATCCGTTCCTGAGATATAGTTCCGGGCAGACATGGCGAAATATAAATCAGACAGGAAAAGGGTTGCGAAAAACACGGTTCTCCTGTACATCAGGATGATAATCGTGATGGGAGTATCACTTTTCACTTCCAGGGTAATTCTTGAATCTTTAGGCGTCGAGGATTATGGAGTGTACAACATTGTGGGCGGGATAGCTTATTCATTCGGGTTCTTCTCATCGGCCTTGACAAATGCTATTCAACGCTACTTGAGTTTCGGACATGGAGAAGGGTCTATTGAAAAAGTTCGAAACTATCTCAGTATTATAACTATAATATTTCTTATATTCTGTGGAATAATTGCGGTGGCGGGAGGAGCGGCCGGTTATTGGATTGTAAGTCTGCTCAATATTCCCGCACATCTGTTTTCCTCTGCTATATGGATATATTACACCACCCTTGTATCTCTCATTATAACATTATTATGCTCCATATTTGATTCAGTCCTCATTGCAAGGGAGGATATGAATGTCTATGCGTATCTCAGCATAGCAGAGGCTGCGTTTAAGCTTGGAATTGCGTATATCCTGTTTTCAATACCTTCAGAACGGCTGATAGTATACGGACTCCTGTCGCTTGCTGCAACGGCGATAGTCAAAACCAGTATCATTATCTATACATACAGGAAGTATGAGGAATGTAAGTTCCATTTGAAATGGAATAAGTCGAAGATAAGGGAAATATATGGCTTTATTGGATGGAATGGTCTCGGGACAGCTTCTTTCGCCATCAACGAACAAGGCATAAATATTCTTTTCAATCTTTTTTTCGGTCCGGTGGTAAATGCGGCGCGCGGTATAAGCTATCAGGTAAGCAGCGCTATCAATAATTTCACATCGAACTTCTTCATGGCGATGAATCCGCAGATCATAAAGACATACGCTGCCGGCGATTATAAAGATTGTGTCAGACTCATGCAACAGGCGAGCATATTCTCCTTTTTCCTGCTTTGGTTGATATGTCTCCCCGTAATGCTTAGAAGAGATTATATATTGAATATTTGGCTCACTGATGTTCCGGACTGCACATCCCAGCTTCTGTTATGGATATTGGTATACAATCTAATCAACATTCTGACTCAGCCCCAGTGGACTGTGATTCGTGCGATAGGAAAGCTTAAACGATACATGATTACCGGAAGTATTCTGATGTTAGCCACAATTCCTGTTGGATATACAGGATTAAAGACAGGATTGCCTCCGCAGTCGATTATCATTGTTATGTCAGCATTACGATTGATGTATGTATGTGTGTCATTGACAAATATACGCAGGTATATTGATTTCAGTATCAGAGGGTATGTGAAATGTGTGTTCTTGCCGATTGCTGCGATAGTTTTGATCTCGGCATCATCGTCAATAGTAGCTGATTTTTATATTCCGGATAATTTCCCGGGACTTATAATGGTTGTCCTGTTCACTATTGCAATATCGTCATTGTCAATGATTATGTTTTTACATAAAAACATAAGAACCAGCATACTGACTACTATAAAACACCATATTAAAAGATGAGGATATTAAAATTGTCTCGCATTCGGCCTCAGAACATTCACGCCATCGGAATGGGACAGGAGATTGGGCGACATGATGTCGCTTGAATCAGAATGACGATTTGCTCAGAATACTTACTTCCCAATAAAATAGTCCGGAGGGGTATATACGGACTTTAATATAAAACAATGATTAGAATCTTAGTTATATGTACTTCCGGTCATGGAGCTGGAAATGGGGTTACGCGTCATATTATGAACTATATGGCGCTAATAGCAAAGAATCCTGACTTTAAAATATTTATAGGCAAAAACAACGCTGATTATCAACCCAATATAGATAAATTTAAAGAAATGGGTTGTCAGATTGCCGACTTTCCAGAAAGATTCTCCAGACCATTGGCATATATGATAGCCATATACCGATTTATTAAAAACAATAAAATTGACATGATTCATGTCCATGGAAGCAGCGGTACAATGTGTATGGAGTTTCTACCGGCTTTATTGGGAGGGACTAAAGAAAGAATAGCCCAATCACATAATACCGGAAACAAATATCCAATAATAGATAGATTATTAAGGCCTCTTTTCCATAAATTGGTTACAAAAAGACTTGCGTGCGGAGAGGATGCCGGGAAGTATATGTATGGTAAAAGACCGTTTACTATCATACACAATGGCATAAATTGCAACGAATTTCAATATAATGACAATAATAGGACTATCATTCGCAAAGAGTTGCATATAGATAATAATAAGGTTCTTGGGCATATAGGATTATTAAGACCGGAAAAAAATCACAAGTTTTTGCTTAGTGTATTTAAGGAGCTCATCTCAATTGACCCGACCTGGAAACTGATGCTGTTTGGTAAAGGAGATCTGGAAAGTGAAATCAAAGAGCAGGTTGAGTCACTTGAACTGACTGACAAGGTTCTTTTTATGGGGATTAAAGACAATGTCGGTGATTATTTGTCCGCAATGGATATATTTGTTTTTCCATCACTACATGAGGGTTTGCCATTTGTTGTGCTTGAAGCTCAGGCAAATGGTCTGAGATGTATTCTTTCCGACACAATTACAAAGCAGGTAAATCTGACAGGAAATGTCGACTTCCTCCCGCTCGATATTTCAGCTGATGAATGGGCCGGATATATTCTGGATAAATATGATGATGATCTGAGCCACCGACTCAAATCATCGAAAAAATCAATAGACGATATTATCGGAAAACACTACGACATGAATCATAAAGCGCAGATTCTTTCAAAAATATATAATTTTTAAACAATCTCTAAAAATAGAGGAGGCTGATTGATTATACCGTTATGAATTTTTGTGGCTTAAAGATTAGCTGTTTATCGTTCGACAGGATTATTGGCGTACTGGAAGAGAGTCATTCAACTTCAATATTGGTGACAGTAAATGCGGAAGCTATTGTCAGATCTCAGACTGATGAAAGATTGAGGAATATCATTAATGATAATCTTGCGTCTATCGATGGACAAATTCCGATATGGATGTTCAGAACCATTCATGGACATCCTCCGATAAATAAAATATCCGGTTCGGATTTAATTTATTCAATCCCCGAATATGCCGAATCGAAAGGTCTTAAAGTCTTCTTATTGGGTGGTAACGAAAAAAGCAACTATGGTGCGGTTCAAAATTTAAAAGATAAATGCCCGAATCTCTTGATAAAGGGATATTCACCGGAATATCATCCATATCCTTTCCCTCAGAGGATTTCGAACGAAGTGGAAAAGAGGCTGAAGGAATTTCGTCCCGATATAATCTTTGCGGGATTCGGGATGGGCAAGCAGGAATACTGGGCGGACGACAACCGAAACTTACTTAACGAAATCGGTACCAGGCTGGTTATCGGATGCGGAGGAAGTTTTGATTTCGCATCCGGCAAAATCAGGAGAGCTCCCGGGTCAGTTCAAAAAATCGGAATGGAAGGATTCTGGCGGTTGGCCAATGAGTTCAAATGGTTTCGGGTCAAGAGGCTTCTGCTCAGTACGCGAATTTTCTATTACTATTACAGGCATCATTTATAGGACAGTCTCTTGGTCTGAAGCAGACATTCATCATATACAGAATAGACATGTTTCGAGGAATATTGCTGCAGTGCAAGTTTATTCTGGTTGCATTTCTAAATGTAACCTACAATTTTTTTCCGTACCCTCTTAGAAAATTGTATTTAAGGATTTTTGGAATAAAGACAGGTAAAAACACATCTATTCACAGGCTCTGCCGCTTTTTCCATGTAGGTAATCTGCAGGTAGGGAATAACTGCACTATAAACTTCGGATGCTATCTTGACAACAGAAGAGGTATATATATTGGCAATAACGTTGGAATAGCCCATAATACAAAAATTTATACTCTCGGACATGATATCGATGACCCTGAGTTCAAAACCAAAGGGAAGGCCACAATAATTGAAGACAATTCATTTATATTTTCGAATGCCATTATCATGCCTGGAGTAACAATAGGGGAAGGAGCGATAGTATTGCCGGGAAGTGTGGTTACAAAAAATGTTGAGGCATGGAGTATTGTAGGAGGAAATCCGGCTCACTTTATTAGAAAAAGAAAAGAAAACATTGATTACAGGCATTCCTACAATTATCTGTTCGCCCTATAATTGAGGAATTACATTCTCACAAGTTGAGGAGGAAGCATAGCGGGCTATGCGACCGACGGGGCTTGGTGAAATTCGCCGGAAAGACCCTTTGGGAGGATGAAAAGAATTAAAAAACAATTCACACACTCTCTAAATTAGAACGCTTACATATACATTGAATTATCTGTTCTTTATCTCAGGTTAAAAAAAAGCCATTGTCGGATGGATTAAAGGATAAAGAAAAGTTGAAAACTTTTCTTGAGAAGGCAGCCTGCGGGCGGCCTTCTTTCTAAGGGCGTCGGAGCATCGGGAGATGCCCCCGTCGTCTCAGACACAACATTTCAGTTAAGGCACGACGCCGGGAGGCGCTGTGCCTTTTTTCAAATTCCGCCGTGAGGTCGAGCGGCAGATTAATTTTGCTGTCAGGGACACTCTCCCATATTAACCAGCCTCTGAATTTCTCTGAATTCCCAATAACATTTTATTGCTACCGCAACGATGAATAAAGTCTCCCCAAATGGCACAAATAATCCTCAAAAATGCCATGATTGACTTTCACTTCTGCATACTCGGTCGGAACAGATCCTTTATGTTTTGTTTTCCTTTTCATTGGCATTATAAAAACAGGGTCATATATACAGGAAGGCAAATTATGTCCGTTTCTTTACGTAAATCCTTGGTATATATAAGATAACGATGCCGTATTCTGTTTGAGAACTTATTGGCGAAGGCATCAAGAGAGGCATGAGCCTTATACCCGGATGACTTGACTTCAATCGGGCTTATCTTGTCACCATCCGCAATCAGAAAATCAATCTCATAGTTGTGCTTGCCGCTTTCTGTAGGGAATGTGTAGTAATACAGTTCATTTCCGGCGGCTTTAAGCATCTGTGATACGACATTTTCATATACGTAACCCAGGTCTGCGGCCAGTTTGTCGCTTAAAAGTTTATGGTAGATGATGTTGTGAGTAAACTTCTTATCCCAGAATGCAAGTGTTATGAACAGCCCTGTGTCTCCTAAATACATCTTGAAGTTGTCCGTAGAATGATGGAGTGCCATTCCTGCATTCGGATCATTGGCATGATAAGCGATATTGACAACCATCGACTCTTTCATTTCAGAAATGATCTCGATCAACGAAGATTGGGCAACTCCATCAGTCGCCTGCCATGTCATATATCGGTTGGCATTACCCGTCAACTGCGCTGGAATCTGATGAAATATCTTGGATGCGTTGCCAGTCGGATCTATGCGGTTGAAATCTTTTTCATAGAGATTGATGATTCCTCTTTTCACACGATCCACTTTTTCGAGATTATTGGTTTCAATAAGAGTTGAAACCGCCTTAGGCATACCACCTACCAGCATATACAGCCTGAGATCGCGCATTAACTTGCGGTTAGTAGCATCACCCAGCGGTTTCTTTTCCTGAAAGCATTGTTTCAGCAGGGGAATGGTGGCATGGTCATTCATAGCCCACTTGAATTCCTCGTAGTCCATTGGATACATACTCACTTCATTTTCTTCGCTTGGAATCAGGATGTTCTGAACATTTTTTCGGATAGATATAAGAGAGCCGGTCTCAATATAGTCATATCTTCCGTCTGCCACAAGATGTTTGATTGCCTGCCGTGCCATTGGGCAGAACTGCACCTCATCAAAAATAATGACTGACTTTCTTGTTTCAAGAGTCACGCCGTATTCAAGTTGTAGTTTAAGAAATATCCTGTTTAAGTCAGAAACATCATCGAATAAACTACGTATTTCTGCAGAACATTTTGTAAAGTCAATCAGTATATATGAACAGTATTCGTTCCTGGCGAATTCCTCGGCAATGGTTGATTTTCCGACACGACGCGCCCCTTTAATCAATATAGCCGTTGTGCCGTTGTCCTCATTCTTCCAGTCAAGCAACTCGTTATATATTTTGCGTTTGAATATCATATAAACGTAATATTTTGTATTTCAGAGGTAAAGTTACAAATAATAGAGTGATTCTCAAAATGTTTTTACTGCAAATGTTGGGCGATTCTCAAAATGTTAACCTGTGGAATATTTATATTGCAGTTTCACAGATGAATGACCCCAATTATTGGGGAGAAAACGATTTCTTGAAAAGTGAAATTGACCCAAAATTACCGACCGGTGGCAGTCCGCCATCGCTAACTGCAGACTGTTTTTCCCGTCGAAAAAGGATGATTTCATCAACCAGTCTGACCTGTCATCGGCATGAAGCTATATCAAAGACTGCGGCTATGACAAAAGCCTTATCAGATCTACTGTCGCTCTGAAAAAAAATATACTTCTCTTGGGAAGAGAAGTATATTTTGGACTGCAAATTTAGTCAATATGTTGCAAATAACCATATTTTGCAACATGTTTTTTTATATGCAACACCATTTTTTACCAAAAATTAATGAAAATATGCTCCGCGTTAATGAAGTGACCCCAAAAAGTTGGACGGGTTATTAACTATCCGATTTGAGAAAGAGT
>ERZ777305.1041-NODE-1041-length-38507-cov-9.781936_pt1 | contig 38507 bp, 39 predicted proteins | sample MGYA00374965_ERZ777305 | MGnify/ENA primary metagenome ERZ777305 (study PRJEB29328, sample SAMD00013331) | mouse gut metagenome | study: EMG produced TPA metagenomics assembly of the Metagenome analysis of fecal microbiota from mouse which was promoted... | reverse complement strand
ATTGATGATTTCCATACGCCGGACAGGTGATGGATTTCACCCCGGATTATTCATCTAGTTATGAAAGGAATTTACCATACGATCTTTGTACTACAACTGATTTCTCACAACTAATGAAGTCTTTGATTTTTAAATTCATATTATCAAACTTCATGTATTCCAAGATAGGTCCTGCAGACGGGAACATCGCTTTTTATTATGATTAGCTCCATTATATTAATCATACGCAAGGCACCCTAGGGTATCTCTATCGCCAGAATTCATTATCATAATGATATTCTCACCAAAGACTTCACCAATCTCTTATAGTGTGATTACATGAATCGCCCCTCTAAAATCAAAATTCTAAAACAGTTAATATTTAGGAAAGTATAATCCACAGCATCGTTTTTAATAAAATAAACATCTAAAAATATTGCTGACAGATACCATAATTTCAGCATAAGCAAAAATACAATAATAATAACCAACCGCTAATATAGCATGTCCCCAATAACCAAATACATCATTAATGACAAAAGCATCACCCTAATTTAAAACAACATAATGCTCGCCGGCATAAACTCCTCAATCTGTCTACCCATCACCTGATAGGCGTCCTCTTTTTGTCTATAGACAAGCGTCCACTCTGCAATCTTTTCCATAGCCTGTTCCATATTCCACACCGGCTTCCAATGAAAGACCTCCTTTAATCTGGAACAATCCAGTTTCAGGAAATTGGCCTCATGCGGACCCCCGTCTGACACATTCTTCCATCCAATCTCATCTCCCGTCAGCAGGTTCCATTTATCGCAAAACAGCGTAACCAGTTCACCGGTAGTATAACAATCTGCATCATCCGGCCCCACATTGTAGTTCCCGGCATAGCCTGCATCTTCATACTGCTTCTGCGCAATCATCAGATAAACCGCCAGAGGCTCCAGCACATGCTGATAGGGTCTGGTGGAATAAGGATTACGTACAATAATCTCCTGCCCGTTTAAGACCGCACGGACGCAATCAGGAATAATCCTGTCCACCGCAAAGTCGCCACCGCCAATCACATTGCCTGCCCTGGCAGTCGAAATTGCCACGTTCCTGCCGCTCTCTTCTCCAAAAAAGGAATTTTTATAGCAACCCGTTACCAATTCCGAACAGGATTTGGAATTGGAATAAGGATCATACCCGTTCAGTTCCTCATTCTCCCGGTATCCCCAGGACCACTCCCTGTTCAAATATACCTTATCCGTGGTCACATTCAGAAATGACCTCACGCTCTCACAGGTTCTGACACACTCTAACACATGCACTGTCCCCATCACGTTCGTTTCATACGTATAAACCGGATTCTTATAGGACTCCCGCACGATAGGCTGGGCCGCCATGTGAATGACAATCTCCGGCTGTACTTCTTCAAACACCTTTTTCAGGTGCGGTAAGTCCCTGATATCACCAATAATGGACTGGATTCGTTTTCCCATATTTGTCAGATTGAAAACCGAAGGATCCGTGGGCGGCTCCAGGGCATAGCCCGTCACCTGTGCTCCTGCCTGCACAAGCAAAGCACACAGCCACGTCCCTTTAAAGCCGGTATGGCCAGTGATCAATACCTTTTTATCCTGATAGAACGCTACGTTTAACATTTATGACCTCTCACATATTTATACTATTTTATATAAGTCTGTACAAAACACGATTGTCTGCAATAACATAAATAACCATCCACAACCTTACGACAAATATAGAAAATCTATTACTGTCCCTTCACAGCTTCTACCAGCATTCGCACCATATAATCAATCATCTCATCCGTCATCCCCGGATAGACCCCGATCCAGAAAGTATCCATCATAATGCGGTCCGTGTTTTTCAATTCTCCCACAACTCGATAGCCTTCCCCGCTTGCCCTCATCTCATCGAAGCAGGGATGCTTCGTCAGATTCCCGGCAAAAAGCATACGTGTCTGCACACCATGTTCTTCCAGATAGCGTACTATCTTTTCACGGCTCACACCATTCTGACAAGTAATCGGGAACCCAAACCAGCTTGGATCTGCATTTTCACAAGCTTCCGGAAGAAGCAGCCTGTCCGTAATATATCCCGCCTGATCCGCCGCCAGTAAGCCCTCTTTCAATCTTCTGAAGTTATGCTTTCTCCGCTCCACAAAAGAAGGAAACTTCTCGAGCTGTGCACAGCCTATGGCTGCCTGCATATCCGTTGCCTTCAGATTATACCCAAAATGTGAGTACACATACTTGTGATCATATCCCTTTGGCAGTTCTCCATATTGTCCATCAAACCGATGCCCGCAAAGATTATCCCTGCCGGAAGGACACACGCAGTCCCTGCCCCAGTCTCGGAAAGACCGCACACATTTATGCAAAAGTGAATCATTGGTATATACTGCTCCGCCCTCACCCATTGTCATATGATGCGGCGGATAGAAACTGGATGTGCCAATATCCCCGAAAGTTCCTGTAAGTCTTGCCTGTCCATCCAGCGTATACTGTGATCCCAGTGCATCACAGTTGTCCTCCACAAGCCACAGATTGTGCTTTTTACAAAAGGCACTGACTGCCTTTATGTCAAAAGGATTTCCCAGCGTATGGGCTATCATCACTGCCTTTGTCCTATCTGAAATTGCCGATTCCAGCATATTGATATCAATATTATATTGCGGGATGGTCACATCCACAAACACCGGCACTGCTCCATATTGAATCACCGGCGCCACCGTCGTCGGAAATCCTGCTGCCACCGTAATGACCTCATCCCCTCTGCGGATTGCCCGCTCTCCCAAAAGCGGAGATGTGAGTGCCATAAAGGCAAGCAGATTCGCCGAGGAACCGGAATTTACCAGGGAACAATGTTTTATCCCCAGATAACCAGCCAGATTACTCTCGAACTGGTCTGTATATCTGCCGGAGGTCAGCCAAAATTCCAGTGCGCTGTCCACCAGATTGACCATTTCCGCACTGTCATAAACACGGGACGCATAGGGAATACGGTCCCCTTCGTGATAGGATTTTTGATTATGGTAGGTATTGCAGTAGTCTTTGACTAGTTGCAAGATTTCCTCTCTGGCCTGCTGTTCTGTTCTCTGTTTCATAATATCCTCCATATTGTACTTCACAAAGATTTTAGGCAAGCCACTCTTCCCGTCTTACCTCTTCCATGGCGCCTCTCCGCTTTCCCATAACTCTTCCAGATATTCTTTATCCCGCATGGTATCCATAGGCGACCAGAAGCCTTCATGTTTGTATGCTGCCATCTGACAATCTCTGGCAAGATGCTCAAAAGGTTCCCGCTCCAACATCATACTCCCATCTCCAAGATAATCAAACACCTTTGTACTCATCACCATAAAGCCTGCATTAACCCATGCCTGATCTGCACGTGCCTTTTCTTTAAAGCTTTCTATCCGATTGGTTGTATGATCAATCTTAATAGCTCCAAAACGCCCTGCCGGCTGCGTGGTCGTGATGGTAGCAGCCAGTCCATTTTCATGATGAAACTTAAGAAGTGCACTGATATCCACATCAGAGACGCCATCGCCATAAGTAAGAAAGAACTCATCTCCATCAATATAGTCTCTTACTTTCAGGATACGTCCTGCTGTCAGCGTTTCAAGTCCAGTATTAGCAAGTGTCACTTTCCATGGTTCCACATTACTTTCATGCACTACCGTCTGCCTGTTCTGCAACAAAAAAGTACTATCTGCCTGTCGCACATAATAATGGGTAAAGTATTCCTTAATCATCTGCCCCTTATACCCACAGCATATGATAAACTCATGATAGCCATAGTAGGAATAGATTTTCATGATATGCCATAGAATTGGTCTACCGCCAATCTCTATCATAGGCTTGGGCCTTAAAGAAGATTCCTCTCCAATTCTGGTCCCCCGGCCTCCTGCCAGGATTACTACTTTCATAATTACACGCTCCTATCCCTCATCCACGGCGCTATTCCAGCGTTCCATAGATTCTCGGCTGCCACCAAATCCCTTCTGGTCTCTATCGCAGTCCAGTACCCAGCGTGCCGATACACCGCTAGTTCATCCCTCTCGGAAAGTATTCTCAACAATTGTTTTTCAAGATCATAATCTCCGTATAGGAAACGAAATATCTGCTTATCAAATACGAAGCAGTCGGCATTAATCCATGCAGTGTCGTTCTGCACTGTTTCCTGCCCTGTATATTTAAAAATTCCATTTTCATCTATTGGTAACAGCTGACTTCTTCCCCTCGGTTTAGCCATCGCCATTGTTGCTTCCTTTTTGCCCTGATAATGCGCTTCCACAAGCGCTCTAAAATCTATATCCGACAGACAGTCACCATAAGTAACTATGAAAGTGTTTCTATCAATATACTTTTCTATCATCCCAACACGCTGTCCCGTAGAAGAATATAAGCCAGTATCCACTATGGTAACCTTCCAGTCTTCGGTCTTGTTTTTATGAACTTCAATCGTATTCTTCACAAGATCTACCGTAATATCTGACTCATAAATATAGAAATCCTGATAATACTCTTTGATCATATCTACATGGTACCCACCACACACAATAAATTCCTTAAATCCGTGTTTAGAAAATTGTTTCATGATATGCCAAAGAAGCGGTTTTCCCCCAAGATCGACCATGGGCTTTGGAATTCCTTCCTGTCCATCATTTAAGGTACTCTGAGCTCCGCCTGCCAGAATTACAACTTTTAAGTCTGAAATATTCTTGATACTTTCCATATGTTTTACACTTTCCTTACCTTCCGTACTTTACGAGAACACAACACAATACTAAATAAAATTTTATCAGTCGGACATCTCCTAGTCAATCCCCGGAAAAACAACACGAACCATTGGAAAATCCCATATCAGACAGCAAAATTTATCATAACCATATTGAAAATTCTCAAGTCAGATGCTTTCTTATCTTATAATATATTAATTTAAAAATCATAATTATTATTTCTACTACTATAATAAAAAATATTGTTTCACTTACAAATAAAAACACCTTCGCCAAATTATTCATTAAAGTCTCAAATATAACATACAATATAGACATTATATATAGCAAACATAACTCCAATACTATTCTAAGAGATGCCTTAGCAGTTGGCGATAAATATTTATACATTTGCAGTATCCCTGATTCCAAATACCCAAGTCTTCTACGAAGGAAAGAATTTCTATCATATATATTATTTTTATAATTTATATATAGTACTTTTCTTTGCGTGGAATCAGTAGATTTGATTAAGTCTCTAAATGCCCGTTTTGTTGAATTATCAATATATATATCATATTTTTGAAAATATAATTTACTCTCACTAATAATCCAATCGATATCCTCATCATTGCCTCTCTCAGAAATAATTCTATATATAGGATAATATATCCTCTTATAGGCAATCTCTAATTTATCCAATGGTATATTTCCATAATATGTATACTTCGTTAATAAAAAGGAAAGCATTACACTTATCACTACTGGTAAAACGCCTTTTAATATTTCAAATATCATGCTCATTTTCTATCCTTCTCCTCACAAAGAAACAACTCTCAATATCATAACTAACTAATCTTTCAATGTAGGCACAATATCACGAAGCTTCTTTTGCCAGTCATCTAACAACTCTTCCTCCTTTTTCAAACTCATCACACAATATGTTCTGTCTTTGTTCTCGTATACATCTATTATTCTGGCATGTAAAACATCGCCGATTTTGTAATCAGAAAGGTACTTTCCTTCTGGCAATTGATCTACTTTAATACGACCAAGCATATTTCTATAGTCGTTTAATTTTACAAACAAAAAAGTATCTGTATGATCATAACCAGTAACGGAACACTTCTCTATGCGACCTTTTAAATCTTTTTTTATTATGTTCTCTTCTGCATCATTATTATCAATAATTTCTACACTTCTATTTAATGCCCTGACCCCATCATAACTGAATCCCGCAATAAACCGAACCTTCTTACCAACATCAGTTACCGTCACAGAGGGAGTTTGTCCTGTTGGTGAAGGCGTGAAAAACACCTCCATTCCATCGGAACTAATTAAAGCGCTCCTTTCATTTGAATATTTAACCAGTGTTCCTGTCAAATAATCCCCTTGTGATACAATGTCATCAAATGCCAAACGCCCTTTGCCTTTCTCCTTTCTCGAAGAAAAAAGACGTTCTATTCCTTTCCCGTGTCCAAGCCATTCGTAGATTACATTTTTATTAGGCATATTGGCTGTTCTTATGCGTAATTCATTCGTCAGTATGGGAATCTGTGCTTCTGCTCTCGAAGAACCTTCATTTGCCTTGATACAAGTTAAAATGAAATAATAATAATAAGCTTCCCTATTTTCCCCCATGTTCTTCCAAATTGCCAATTTAGACAATGCATTATCTAACATAATTTCTGGAACATCTGATTCCGAATATCTTAGCGCATTGAACCAAATACGAATATTATTCTCATTAGTGGGCTCCTTGCTAATGTTTTCCTCCATAAGCTCTAATATTTTATCAATTTGCCCTATATCCCCATCCTTTAAATAACTTGCTTTTCTTGCCCTTGCAATAAATCTCCTTACCAGAGGCTTTGAGGACTCTTGCGCAGTTACCAGATACTCCTCCCACATATTTATAGTTTTTTCAATACCCTCTTCCATATCCCGTATAGAAGTGTAATACTTACTGGAAATTTTTCTTTGTTGAAATTCATCCTCCTCCACTTGAAGAGTATTAAGATTTTCCATTAACGATATAGCACGGTCATAATAATCCATAAACCAACTATCCTTATGTTGTGAAACAAACTCTATAGTTGAACATTTATAGTATTTTTTCCCAAAATCGACTACATTGATACACATATCAAGATCTGAAATATAGCCGGCGCTCTTATGATTCAGTTGTCTGGCGCGTTCAAAAGATGTGCTAGCAACCTTCAAATGCTCTATCACATCTTTTGTAATAAAAGAATCATCACGTTGATCCTCGGGTAAGTCCAAAATATCTTTATATAATCTCTGTTCAATATATTTTTTTTCACTTATACCATATATATGATATAGTAAAGCATCTTCTATTGTAAAATTTTTAGCTACTTCCAAAGATTCCTTGGCTTTATTAATCCCTTCAGGATAATTTTTTTCTATGTTTGTATAAAATCTTGATAAATGTGCCTTAAAATGTGCCTCATCCGGATACACCTTTTCTAATGTTTTAAAAATACGCCCGATTGCATTGTACTGTTCGTCTCCAACCGAATTTCCCATACACTTTAATATCGTACTAATAATTTGAGAAAAATCGTCCTTAACAATACCCTCAGTATTTCGAATAATTAACAGATTTTTCAACAAATCAATAATATAATCATAATCAATAAAATTATTTGTCTTAGACTTTTTAATAAAATCTATGACAATTTGAGCTAAGCGCTCCCCTCTTTCTGAATCCGAAATTTTATCTCTCCCTCTACAAATTGCCTGATTCAAAATCTCCACCGCAAACAATGGATGCCTCATTTTTATCTTATCACCATCAAGCATGACTAAAGAATCATTCATGCTGTTATGAAAAATACCCACTTCATCCTCTTCATCTATAATAGCAAAAAAGCTCAATCGAAGCGATGTTTCCGTATATTGATCCAACAAAGAAACATATGTTAAAATGTTAAAATCGTATTCATCACTCTCATTGCGAAAGCGCTCAATGTACTGTGGAATTCCCTTAAACTCTTCATCAAACACATATAAGGACATTAAAAACGGATATCTATCCTTCTCTGACTTTTTCATCAATCTCATAGAAGTCAATGTTTCCGCTGTAGAAAACTCTTGAAGCTTTTCACACATTTCATCAAATTCTTCATCATATAAAATTGAAAGATCATTATCATTCAGTATATGCTTATCTGATAATCTTTTTATATACACAATAACATGCGGAACACTTGCCGCCATCATCTCCCCCTCAAATCTTTGCAGTTCATCTTCGCTCAAAACAGTACTCTCTGCAATGATAACTATCGAGGTATGTACTTTATCATATAAATTACCCATCTGAATACTTGAATGTTTTTCCTCAAAATATTGCATAACAACTACAGGGTGCATCTGGCTAATATGATATGCCACCTGACGTGCCAATGTCGTACCCCCAGCACCTGGATCATGATAGAATGTAAGCACGCTATATGGCACATCCTTGCATCGCGACTCAATTTCACTACATAAATATTTAAAATGACGCCTCCTTATTACACCGTAATCATTCTTAACTCCATACCAGCTAATAGCTGTTTTCCCTTGATAAAACTCATATTTTGATACACTTTTAATTTCATTAGTAACATTATCGGCAATCCCACAATATAAAACTTCAAAATGCGAATATTTTTGGAGCGAAACCGGTACAGTTCCTTCCTTACTAACAATTGTGTACTCCTCTCTTTCTTTGGAAAATCCCAACAAAGAGGCATATCTTTGTAGCCCACTACAAAGTTCTTCAACTGTCATAGGGTATCGTTTTACCGTATCAATATATTCCTCGTTCAATAACTCCTCGAATTGCGTCTCATTCGATAATAAATGAATTTTATAATTGTTCTCATAGCAAGTATCAAATGCTTCAATAATCGTTCTAATTTTATCAAATGTTCCATCTACAATCACAACATGCATTGCTTTCGGAAATACTCTATGGTACTCTTCAATGCAATCATTCATACGTGCACCATATTTTTGTCTCCATTGCCTAATATTCTCCACCATAGAAGAAGATATATCAGTTCTGCCATTCACTAAAAACCAATATGGAACCTTTCCCCATGGATTAAATTGCGTTAAATCAGGGTGAATGGGATCAAATAAATTCGGCTGATATCCTTTCACAGTAATATAAGCATTCAATAATCCATCTACCATAGAATTATAATCAAAATCCAAAACAAGTGACCAAGGAATGGTGGCTAATAGCTGCTTATCTTCATCCTGAAGCCTAACCGTATTATCGATTATAAGACATAAATCGAATTTAGGATTAGTCCTCCAATATCCATTATCCTCCTGTAACCTATTGTACTCTGATGCTGTTTTCATTTGTATAGGAGCATTTGAATCTACATATGTCAATAGCATCTTTCTTATTTCACTAAATGATTCCTGGTACTCTCTTTCCTTAACAGGTTGCGCCAAATGTTTTTGTCCATTATTAACCAACCATCTATTGGCTTTAATCAGATTAAAATTTATGTTGGTATTGTGCGGACTTGGATATGCATATTGATTCATTTGATTAACTAGATACTCTGTCGTAACATAGTATTTTTGTCCATCATAAATAAAATCAGCCTTCAAAAGACCGTTCTTCCTAACTTGAGCTTCTGCTTGCGGCATCCCTGTTCCAGCCAGTTCTTCATATCTATTAAAAAGATGATATTTCATTATCCATTCAAACACAAAATATAATTTTACGCCACTTGTATTAAGATCATCTTCCGCTTTCTCTACATTACATCCTTTAATTTCTAAAAATCGCTCATAGTGTTTCTGTGCTGAATTAAAGGTTGTTATTATTTTTGCTATATTCCTGAAGTCATTCCTATTGCTTTCCATATACATCCCCTATTATGTGTATTTTTTACTATTTTACCATTTAATTAGTTTGTTATCCACTTAGAATATTTTATATTTATAATATATCTGTAATACAAAAGAACCCCTATTACACAACCATCTTGAAAGGGTTCTTTGACAATTAGCATAATTCTAAATAGTCTATTGATGTTATTCACAGTTTCACATCATCAATCATTTCCATATTCTTTCGATAAAAGTCACATAATTTTGCAACAGATTCCTTGAAGCCCGTAAATGTATAATCCCCCAGTTCCTTCATTAACCTTTCATTATTCCCTGTATACTCCGCCTTCCATCCTTGTTTTTCCACAATGATATCACAATCCACATTCAAGATCTCCCTGACCATTTCCGCCAGAGAATATAAGCCAATTTTCGTGCCTCTGCATACATTATAATGATGATACTTTGGTCTGTTTGCAACAAACCATTCTAAAATATCGCACAAATCTTCAATCCAAAGATAATCAAAATAGACATTCTGATGAAGTATGATGTCTTTGCCCTTCAGCGCTCTGCAAATTGCATTAGAGATAAATCGCCTTTCCCATTCTTCATATTTGCCATATACGCCAAAGAGTCGAAGATCATAAATATTTTCTGACCGATCACACATTCTGGACATAATATATTTCGAGAATCCATAAGAATCTGATGGTACATGCATTCCAAAATAATCTTCCTTCATATTTGGAATATAGTGTGCCATATCATATTCAGCTCCTGAGCCTAAATAATACATCTTCCCATAAGAATTTTTACATCGCTCAAGATTTAAGAACATTCTAAGATTCCCATCCAGAGACTCATAATTGGTCGTTGCTATATTTCTTGTATTATTCGTATTTGCCGCATGAATCACAACATCAAATTGATTTTTTGCCAGATACTTCTCCACGTTCTCAGTATTCAACAAATTTAATTCGCTTCTTTTAGGACAGTAAATATTATATTTGTTGCTCCAATTTTCTTCTAAATTTCTACCAATAAACCCACTGGCACCAGTAATTAAAATTTTCATAATGCTTCCCCCATTAAAAAACATCATATCTTTACTATTCTCACAACTACTGAACAATCCCTCCGTTCTCATCAAATCCAAAAGAAACAACAACACTCTGTGTGATCGGATTATAGACCATAATATTAATCCCATTATCCACTTTCCCGTAAGACAAATTATCCATAATAACAGAATTACTATATCTTTGTGTGCTTTTATCTAACGTTCTTGTAATATACACATCATGATAATCCAGACGAAAATCCTGTTGATACTCTCCCTCTCCACTTGCATATAAAATTCCCCGTTGATTATTGACACACAAAATTCCTTTTCTCCTGTCTTCCGGAATTTTTAATGTATCAAAAAGTACAACTATATCAGAAATCGACATATTACAATTTCATTAAAGGCCGCTTGTTCATTGTCTGTAACGCTGGCATAAGGACTTATGACAATCAGTAATGGAATCCCATTATCTCTCGCTAATTCAATGATTTTTCTATAATATTCTTCTGATTTTGATGATAAAGGATTCCTTTTCCTCACATTTTTGACATCTGGATTGTCATATGGAGCAGTCACCATGTTACAGAGAAATCCCTTCCAATTTTCATATAGTGGATTCCCCTGATTTTTCAGGAAATCTACTCTTGATAGATCGGTGTATCTGGTATGGTACTGAATAAATCCAAATATATATTCACCCCATTGATTCCGTGGTGTACTCACCTTAATCGCATCCAGTTTATCCTGGGACCACCTTAGGCCATATGTATTTACCACAGTACCCACGGAATAATAACCGCCTTCAAAAGTAGTCATATAGGCCTCTAAAACAATCAATCGCGGTTTCTGGGGTTTAAGTACTTCCTTTAAATAATATGTGTACCACAACTACTGATAGGAACCCGTCAGAATATATGATGTAATTCCATGTTCATTTCACAATATACCGGTGTTTATATCTTCAATGGCATGACTGCTTCCCAGAACTAGGACATCAACCGAATTGTCCTCCTGTTCATACAGCTTGGTCACTCCATATGATCCCATCAGTCCTTTTCAGAGCAAATAAATTATTAATGCAATATAATACCATGGCCAGGATAAGCAGAAAAGAAGATATTCTCATCATTGCTTTTCTCATAGTCCAATATCCCCCTAAAATTGAAAATATATAAATTGTTGTGCGTCAAATGTCAGCCCATATTCCCCGTATATAAAAATCATGACAGTCAACACAATAACTGCTAACCACTCAAACCATATATTTTGTTCCATCAAGAAGACATCTATCAGTATCTTTTTCTTATATCGAATCAAAATCTATCAAAAATAACAACAATAATGAAAACATCGGTATATTCATCTCTACTCAGTCCAGGCCAAGTTGATACATACCATCATTAAGTAATGACCAAGGAGTCGGATACATGGATATACGTTTTATGAAGAGCAAAGCGTCAGTAATGGAATCCGATCTAAAAAATATCCATGCAAAATCAACAAATCCGAACGTGATGACAGTCTGCAGTATCCTCCAGCTGAAACAATTGGTATTGACATGAAATTTAGTAATGAATTTTTTATAGGGAGTCCTCAGGAAATCTGCTATGGTCTGATACAATCCATGCATCCCATCCCATACGATAAAATGCCAACTTGCACCATGCCAAAGTCCACACACCAGGAATACCACCATTTTATTCATATTTTTTCTGACAATGCCTTTACGGTTTCCACCGAGCGGAATGTATATATAATCCCTGAACCAGGTACTCAAAGAAATATGCCATCTATTCCAAAAGTCTCTTATGCTTATAGCAAAATAGGGGGTATTGAAATTTTCCATCATTTCAATACCCATAATTTTGGACGCTCCAATTGCAATAAAGGAATAACTGCCAAAGTCACAATATATCTGAATAGCCAAAAAATTGCCGCAAGGCAGAGTTCTGCGCTCCCATACATAAAATAATTATCGAAGACAGTATCCACAAGAATGGATACACGATCTGCTATGACCATTTTCATAAACAGACCCCAAACCATCAAAATTGACCCAGAAGTAACACGCTTTGCATTCCATATCTTCAATTCATCAATATGCTGAATCTGAGCCAAAAGATTTCCAGATTTCTCAATAGGACCTGCTACTAATTGCGGAAAAAAAGAGACAAACAGGGCGAACTGCAAAAGATTTCTTTCAGCCTTTATATCTTGACGATAAACATCAATCACATAACCTAACGCCTGAAAAGTATAAAATGATATTCCAACAGGAAGCAGAAAATCAAACCGATAACTAATCAAGCCAATATGTAAATGTTTGGTAATTCTATCCCGAGTCTGTATCAAAAAGTTACCATATTTATTCTCTTCTTTCAAAATATATTATCTTATAACTATTTTACCGTTCTTTGGCATAACAAACAGTATCATCCATATTCCAGCAATGATGTGCAAAATATATATCATAACCACCATATATTTCTTTGATTAACAATGGAACTTCCCATAAATGTTCTAATTGATGATAAGCAGAGATAGCTAATGTCGGTTTCCACTTTTGAATACTTTTGCGTGCTCCTTCCAATGCCTTTATCTCGCTACCCTCAATATCCATAGAAATGAAATCTATCTTCTCGCCATTCATAACATTGTCGATTGAATCAACCATAACCTTTTCTTTTTTATAATCTGTACATTCACCTATCAAAGTTCCGGATACTATACTTTCACCTATATTAAAAAACAATTCTTCCTTCTGATTCCATACACCCAGATTGTAACATGATACTTTTGATAAACCATTATCTGTACAATACTTCTGCAATTTGACAAAGTTATTTGTGTCGGCTTCAAATGCAAAATATCGATACTCATCATTACCTATCTGCTTTAAAAATCTGCACAAAGTATCTCCCTCAAAAGCTCCACAATCTACAAAATTTCCTGTTACACGGTTCACAATATAATTTCCAAAATATTGTCGTTCGTCATATACCTCCCAAATTGCCTCTAAATCATAGACCGCACGATGCATTAACACATTCCTGTATACACATTTAGAACGATCATCTTTTAACATTGTACATACATGTTCTATCTTATCCGCATTTTGCTCTATTATTTGTACCGCATTACTTGCTTGCGTATAATAAAAATATGCAGGGTCTATGTAAATATAATTATTTATACCCATTCTTTTTAACTGTTCATGAATTCCATATTTTACATTTGCACATATAATTATCAAACTATCTTTATCAACCCTATTTGAAGACAATACTTCTATACCATTATATTTTGTATTCCATCTGTTCTTATCATTATCTGCAAAAAAAGAAATTTTCACACCCATTCTACATAAATTTGTATATACCAACTGTGCTGCTATACCAGTTCCCCAAATACCAGTCGTGGAAGCTGATTTGATAGAGTCAATTCCCCCCCCCCCCTCCTCAGAAAATCGTTTTCTCGCATTTTTATATCACTTAATAATATTTCTGCAAATCTCATTTTTCTATAATATTGCAATCTCATTATTCAAACCCATCTCACGAATATTTTGCAATATTTCCTCCTGATATATTTTGACATTAACACAGATACAGATAACTATATCCTTATTAATTGTTTTACAGTTCTGTACAGGCTCAATTTGATAAATATTTTCATTTATATGAATTGACTTTCCTATTCTCACATTTGAGCTATCCACACATTTTATAACATCAGCTTGCGAAAGTCTGGTACTGCTTAGGACTGACATCGCCCTTGCCCCACATCCCCATATCACAACAGATTTATTTTGCTTAATTATATCTTCTACTTGCTCATATGTTTTATTTTCTATTGTCTCAGCATGCCCAAGATATTGTCGGATGGAAGATGCAGTTACTTCATCACGTATCACAGGCATTATATGTGCCCTTGAATCACGTTCATAAACTGCACACAGTAAATCTTCTGCATCTGTTCCAAACTGCATTTTCATATTATAAATTCTTTTCATTCCGGCATTGCGCATCAGAGCATCCAACGAATAGACGGAAAAATAATTAATATGTTCCTGGTGGAAATGGTGGCTACAGGGAGTATCTGATCGTGAAATCTGCTCCATATCCGGAACTGCTACAATCATTTTACCTTTTTCCCTTAAATATAATGCCATGTTTTTTACTGCATTAATTGGAACTAGTAAATGCTCCAAAACCGCCAAAGAATATACAACATCAAATTTATATTTATGAATATCTCTCGGAGTATCATATACGCTTCCACAATAACGCTTTATACCATTCTCCAAATAATCTACGTTTCTTTCTATAACGTCAACACCTGTCAAATGTTGGTATCCATTGTTATACAAAAAATTCAGCCACTCACCGCTCCCACAGCCAATATCAATTACTTCATCCATCGTCTGACAAAATTGACTATGTATTTTGAACAATATTTTATCCCTCATAACAGCCTCAGGTTTCTGGCTTCTAATTACCCCCCCCCCCATGAATATTACAGTTCGTATAATATTCATCATAATCCTGTAAACTCGCTGTCGTATTACTGTAACAGAATCCACACTTATCACATGCAACCACTTCCACCCAATCTGGCAGTCTATTATTCACATCTGCCAATTTCGTCTGATATAATACGTTAATTTTGTTACTTCCACAAATCGGACATAATCTCATATTTATACTCCTTTAAGATACTCCATATACTTTTGTTTCCAAACGAATCGATTCATTTACCAATCCATATATTTCTCTGATAATCGACTCCACATATTCCTCATCCACTCTACCTACAAGTTCTGTTGTTCCATATGCAAGCATCTCCTTTATAAATGCATCTATCTCCCAATCATGGCTCACTTTTCCAATATAGTGTGAATCATGCAGGTTACCGTTCTTATGTGTTGCCAAATAATCACCTGATATTTTTTTTGACTGTTCAATCAAATCTAATAATTTCTGCTTCAAATGATCTGGTGCCACTGCCCTCACCAGGGTTTTCATATATACTGGTTGAAAAGAGGCATATTGCTGTGACCATTTAATCGCCAGCGCTGAATAAATCGCATACAAATAATCCTTTATCACGATTTCTTCCTCAGAAAAATATTGGCTAATCTGTTCTATATGATACGGCACAAAATAATCACTCCTAAATGCTCTGTTGAGCAACGGACAGATCTTCATCTGTAATCCGTATGGATCCCAAGCATAGGGCGACTGAAATGTCCAACCTACAACATTATACAAGCCAAAGGATACTTTACCATCAAAAGCCGGATTCTTTAGAAACTGAATAAAAGATGTAAATTCCCACAAAGGAATCCATTCATACGGCTTATCATCAAAATAGCATCTGTGTTTCAAATCATCTTCCTTTTCGTTCCACGGTAAATATATCTTATCTAATTGCCCTTTATTCAGATACAAAAACCTTGTATCATAATCACTGTCAGAGTACTGTAAGCCTTTAGAAATTCCGCCCACCATCGCTCCATAGATCAACTCATATCCGTTTTCGTTAGCATACTTCTTTGCATCTTCTATAATCTGATGCTGAATTATAGTTCCTCCAAATAACATTTTATCTCTCCTCTCTACTTAAAATCCTACCTGTAACATATCTTCCTTTCCAAAATGTGTGCAGTATTTCCTGTTCCTGCGCATATTCAAGAACTAGTTCATCGTACAATCTTCGGGAATTATCATCATATTCTAATAACAAGCAATATGGACATTCTGCTACATCCTCCTGAATATTGAGATCTCCCGCTAAATCCGAAATTACATACGCCAATTTTTTTGCCGTATCCTTAGCCGTAACAGATACTCTTAATAACTCATCCTCCAAAACGGTTAGTTCATCTCCTGTCACCCTACGCTCAACGACAAATCCCAACATACTCAAAAAACGACTCATACTTCCATGATCTGTACTATAATCCACAATGCAAAATTGATTAAAATCGTAATGGCCCGAAATATCATAAACTAACTCCGCCAAGCAATATCCTACCAGATTTTGCCATTGTTCAACATATTGTTGTATCAGATACCTGTACTCATAAAAGTAGAAATGTGGTATTGGAACGTCCAATTCATTAATTCCCGTTTTCTCCAAATATTTTTCTATTTTTCGAACACATTCTATCTGTTCTGCCTGCTCATAATCTTTTCTGCTAATCATAACAGGAATAAATCTATAGCCCTGTGCAATCAGAAAAGAAACTCGGTTCTTTCCACTTGCAATCAACTTAAATCCGCCATTTTCCCTTAAAGCAACTGTGGTACAATTCTCCACAAAAAACTCCGGCATAATTGCCATTTTATCACACATCTCATTGTATACTGCTAAGCGGCTGTCAATCAATATATCCTCCCATGCACCACCCACATCCACCTTCATCTCTATCGCACCTGGTAACGCAAATCTCTGCACATATTTTTCTATTACCGTCTTTAAATTTCCTTTTCCCTGAAATGCTTTATATAACTCAACTCCCACATAATTACTGACAAAATTTCGTTCTGTCCATAAATATCTGGGAATCACATTAGAGAACAACAATTCAGAAGGAATATGAACTTTATAAAACCCTTCTTTTGAACATGCCAATGACATATCATACCTTGCCTCAAATATCTTTTCTTTCTCATAATACATAATTGGCAACTCTGGCATTCCAAATTTTATCATCAGACTATCATGTGCGTTACTGATACTGTCAAAAACGGAATTTCTCTTTCCCTTCAAGACCGTGGTGGGTTTAAATATCAGCGCCCGGAAACCTAATCTATAGAATTGCAGTGCTAACTGTGAATGGTCAAAAACATTCCTGATAGCAATTATAATACAATACCTATCCTTATCTTTCCATTCAGTCAATTCATGGATTGCATACACTCTACTACCTTCATACTCTTTTAATGTATCGGCCCTTTTGTCAATGTACGCTTCAATCTGTATATTATCTTTCTTTAAAATATTACAACAATTGATTCCCAATGATCCAGCGCCATATATTAATATTTTCTTTTCTCTAAAATAATAAACATCCATAATATTTGCCTTCTACAAAACGACTATTTTATTTTGAAGTCCCATTTTTGCAATCTCTGCCTTTATGGATTCTGCATAAATCGCTGAAGTAATAACAATAACACCTCGAAATTTCCTCAAAAACTCAGACGATTTAATCTCAATCCCGTTCAACATCGTGCCCCATAAAGATGGGTTACTATCCACAAAGAAAGAAATGTTACATTCAGATAATCTGGTATTCTCCAACATTCCAGATAAATAACTTCCTGCTCCCCAAACCGCAATTTCTTTCTGCTCATCATACAGGCTCTTTATTATATCTAGTGAATATCCCTGTGAACTTTTTGTGATATATTCCTGAGTCTTGTCTTTCGGTCCAATATAGCAGGTAATCTCCTGACTATTTAATACATCAGCTTTGGTAACTACAAAGTATATTTCCGGTTCTGTATAGTATTGATTATATTTGCCCTCTGTCTGTCCACTCTCCAGAATAGTAAAACCATTCCGTATCAGATAATCTCCTAAAACTTCTCTCGAAAAATGATTGATATGTTCAAGTCCAAAATATCTGAACGGCTTATCATAATACTCCGCATAGCGTTCTACATCCGGAACCATAATATAAAGCACACTTTCCGAATTCATAGAGGCCAGTAAAGATTCTATGGCTTTTTGCACATCATAAATATGTTCCAAAACACCGTTTAGTAAATATACATTTTTTCTACCGGAAACAATATTCGGCAAATCAAAAATGCCTCCAATCTGATACCCTAGCTTTCTCTCCTTATATAGCTGTGTCTTATCATCTACATCTATTCCTAACAATTTATGATATCCATGATTTCGTAAAACCATTAACCCCCCCCCCCGTTCCTGAGCCAACATCCACAATCTGCATGGAAGGATTAGTATATTTTTTTAATACCGACACCATTTTTTCACGGCTTTCCACAATACAATCATCTTCTTCCATAGTCTGCGTGTTTTTATCAACAGTATATGCGTGAAGAGTCCTGTAATATCTGTCATATGTCTCCTGTGTTGCCTCTGAAGATGTATATATATTTCCACAAATTTCACAACAGACAATATTATATTCTGACGGCATAAAAGAGAGTTTTTCTGTCATGACCAGTTTATGCTGATAAAGCAATTCTACATGATTTGAACGGCACAGTGGACAATTTCTCATTATTTTCATACATTCCCCTCCATACATATTAAGCTGTGAATATTACTTCCACATAACTGTTCTGCTATTATGGCATATGTTTTATCTAAATCAACCGCCCAGTCATCGCAAGACATGATTTTTTTGCATACGTCGCCTATTCCTCTGACATATTTTAATCTGATATTTTGTGTCACCTCTTTAATATGATCTTGCGTGAACAGCACCAAATCATAAGTCTCATCTAAAACCTCATCCAGAGAATCCACATATTGTATTCCATCAATATATAATAACTCATCAACAACCTTATGAAACCGTGACAAGTCTGGTGACTCAACAATCGTAACATCACCTCCCATTCTGGCCATATGCCGCCCGCATAAATCATCTTCGCTATTTATTACCAGAACTTTAATATGCATAGTATCTATATTCATACCCCATAGCCATTCACATATATACTGCAATTTCTGATATGCCCATCTATAATATGGTGCCATGCTCTCCCTAAAATGCGGATGAGAAATTGGCATTCTTTTTCTGCTGTAGCTATTCAAAGCCTTCTTTACGTTTCCAATCTTTTCATATGAGTTTATCCATGCCTTATAATCCTTTTTTTTCATCCTGCATGGTATTTCATAAACTCCTTTTCCCAGCAAAAAACATGCTCTGTTATTCCCATCTTCTATATTGAAATATCCTTTGGAATTCCATATGACACTTGGAGGATTACTGTAAAAAAATTGCAGTGATTCCGAAAAAATTTTTTCCATTTTCTGATACACCGCATAACGATCATTCAAATGTTTTCTAAACTCATCTTCATCAACAGTCTCTTTGTTAACATCATCAAAAGTCTGTGCCATTCTGTTTTCAATATAAATCTGAATATATCTTGTAAAAACGGTTTCATCAAGCTTGGACTCAAATGCTAAAAATAATCCCTTGGATATATTGAAATACAATATACTCTTATCAGTTATCTTATCCAAAAGATTTGTGGATTTATCTTTTAAAGACTCATAATATAGTTCCCTCGTCAAACCAAACAGCAAATCAACTGGCACAGCAGTTATGACAATATCTTTATCTTCTTCCATAAATACATTTATTTTTTCTACCAGCTCAAACATTGGTATGTTCAAATGTTCAATCGTAAGATTTTCTCCCAATACATCAACCACTATTTCATAAATTTCGCTGCATCTCACTGCAACCGTATCATTTTGAAATAATTTACAAATAACAAACTTAAAACCTCGTTTATTTAACTCTTCTGCTATAACTTCATGTTCAAATACATTCGTAACTGCCACAAAGACGATAGTCTGTGTAAAATCTATTCCAACATCATTAATCTTATCTAAACCATAAATCGGTAAATTCTGAATCTGATCAACATATCTTGCTGCATTCTGGTCAATAAAACCAGACACACACAATCCCTGTTCCTGTAGTCTTGAACAGACTCTAATACCTCTCGTCCCATACCCATATATATAAATAGGTGTTTTTTTTGTTATCAACATTACATCTGCTCTCCTGCTTCAATCAAATTATGATTAACATTCGCCCCCCCATTACATTTAGCACAATAAGCATGATACCCTTTTTCACTATACCCAAGCATATACTCTAAGAATTCATTTCTACGTGCCTGTTCATAATTTTCTAACTTAAAATATTCCTCTTCTTCTATTGCACAATAACCTACACGATCCGCAGCATGTGCCATTCCACAGAATATCACGCCTCTTTCCGTCAAATTATGACATGAACGCCTATCACATCTTTCAAAGAATTTAATCAAATTCGATTCACCCTGTATTCCGTTACTCTCCTGTGGATATCCACAATCACACCACTTCTCAAATTTCACATGATCATATCGTATTCCGTTATTTTTTAACAGAGTAATAATCTCCTCTACCTTCTGTCGTCCCTCCGTATATGGCCTATAATCCGAAAAGCGATAATAAACATTATATTTCTTCATCATTTTCAAAACTGCCTCATCTGGTACAATGACAGCATTACTATACACTTCAATATTTCCAGCCTTCTTGGGATAATATCTCTCACCGACCAGCTCCAATATTGATGCAAATTCAGGATGTACCATCGCATCCCCACCACACAATGCCAAAACATTTACATAATCACACCATTGAAAAAACATATCCAGATTTTTTAAGATATCTACTTTTTCATAATTTCTGGCTTCTTTCAGATGTGGAATAAAACCATTACAGTTCTTACACTTCAAAGAACATCTCTCTGTAATCGTATACGTTATATCTGAAACATATATTTTATTTTCTTTATAAAGCATATAAACAGAAGTAAATTCATCTATATGGAAATATGTCTCATGCTTCTTAAATCCCATTTTATTTAATTCTGTATAAACTTGATGCGTCCACCCTGTAGATACCAAAACAATTGCGTCAGTATCCTTCAAAACGGCTGGTGCATATACTTTAACCCCATCAACCATCGTATTCTGTTTTTCTGGTTTTGAATCAACAAATCCTATAATATGAATTTTGTCCTTAAACAAGCCATAAAAGGCCCTGCCAAAGGTACCTGCTCCCCATATATAATATTTACACAATTCTACATGAGAGCATATTTTAACTGCCACGCTATCAAACTCATGTCCTTTATTACTCCATTTCATTTGTGCCTCCTCCAATCCACAACTCTATTTTTAGCTTATAATTTTACAATTAATCTATAAAGGGCCATAACTCTCTCAGCTTACCCGATTCCATCTTACCATCTTTCTTCACTCTTGAAACTACTTTGGGTTGAATTGGCACATCGTCTCTCATATGCACATAACAAAGTACCGCCCCTTCCGTCCCTAGCACCCTTCGAATCGTTTTCGCTGTCTCCTCATGCTTTTTGATTTCATACACTGTTAGTCCATATGCTTTTGCCACTGCAATAATATCTGGCAAATAGAGATGACTTGCACTGTTTGCACCTACGAACTTGCCACTAAAATGTGTCCTTTGCATATTCATAATAGACAAATATCCACCATTACCATTCACAAAAATCTTAATTGGCAAGCCCATCCCCACAATACTGGCTAACTCTTGTATATTTAACTGAAGGCTCCCATCCCCTTCAACACATATGGTCCTCCTGCCAGTCGCTACTGCTGCACCAAGTGCTGCTGGCAGACCATACCCCATGGATCCCAAAGAACCTGTCGCAAGTGTTCTTTGATTGCGTTTATTTTTCAAGCACATCCAATAAACATCTATTCCTGCTCCAGAACTGCCCGGAATAATTACATCATCATCTGCAAGCTCATCTGACAAAATATCAATAAAAAAATATGGATTAACAGCCCCAATATCCTTTCTGAATTCCTCCAAAACCACAGGATACTGTTCCTTCCACTTATTGCATTGCCCCAACCACTCCGCTGTGTTGGCATTTAATTCTATATCCTTTACCTGCTCCAACAATTTCGTTATGAATAAGGTAGCATCCATTTGTATCTTAATATCTACAGAGAAATTAAATTTATTTAATTCCTTTCCATCTATATCAACAATAACTTTACGCGCATATGGTGCAAAATCATCTGAATCATAACCAATCATAGCCGGATCCAATCTTGTTCCAATCGCTATGATCAAATCGGAATCCTGCATCGTAAAATTAGAATATCTTGGTGCTACCATTCCCGGTTTTCCCAGATTACACACATGATCATATTCCAATAATTCAACCGCTATCCAACTAAATAAAACCGGTATCTTTAAGGTCTCAACCAGCTTGCGAAATACCTCCTTCCCTTTTCCCCTTTCTATTCCTTGACCTGCAATTATCACTGGTTTCTTTGCTCTTTTAAGCAATTCCACAGTCTGCATTATAGTGCCTGCCATATCGTCCGTTTGCTCTTTGATTTCGGCCTCATATCCCTTTAATTGTCGTACATCAATATTCCCTCCCTGAACATCTAAAGGAATATCCAACCACACCGGGCCTGGTCTGCCACTCCTAGCCTCATAAACAGCCCTGTCCAGATGATATTTAATCTCTTCCGGATTTTTGACGGTAACTGCATACTTTGTGATTGATTTGACAATATCCACAATTCCAATCTCCTGATTACCTCGCTGCCTGACCCCATACTTATCCTTTAAATCTTCTACTTTAGCCTGTCCCGAGATAATCAACATTGGTGTTGATTCCAACCAAGCGGCCGCCACCCCAGTAATCGCGTTTGTTCCGCCAGGACCTGTAGTTACCAACGCAACACCCAGATTGTAATCTATCCTAGAATATGTCTCTGCTGCAATTGCACATGCCTGTTCATGCAATAATGTTATATACTCCAGTTTATCATTCCTGCCTAAGGAATCTACCAAGTGCATTGCCCCACCACCTGGAAACATAAACACATGCCTCACACCTAATGCGCTTACATAATCCCATACATAGTCCGATACTTTCACTAAAAAATTCCCTCGCTCTCATTATAATATGGTACTTCAAATATAGACATTTTTTTCTTCACTGAAGGATATTCATTTTCTATTCTATTAATGATTGCATAATGCCCTGCACTGGTAGTCTCAATGATATAATCAATTCCTAGCTCTTCTATATCCTGCGGCGCATGAATTTTCTTACCATTAATTCCATATCTCCCAATTTTCATAGCATTTGTATCAATTAATTCATAATCGCATAATTCTGTCATGTTGTGCAACAATTCATTAAAAATCATCAAATTCTGGCCGCATCCCCAAAAAGCCAATTTATATTTGTTAGAAATCTGCTTTATCTTCTCATAAAACAAAGATATATACTCTTGTAACACATTTATTAATAATGTATTTCCACATTCCTCACATATATATTGATTTGTTCTCATGATAACATTTGAAGCAACAATATGAAATTTGCACACTTTATTGCAACAATTACATGTTGTATGAAAAAAATATCCTTTCTTGCCATCTATCTGTAAATCAAAAATACTATTTTTACTCGTCAACGCCATATGCTTAACTTTTTCTATAGGTATACGTTCACTAAGTAGAGATACATACTCCTCGTCTGTCATTCTGGAAACATTCGTAACTGGGCACCCTGCTTCAATAAAATCCAGTTCATTCTCAATTACATGTTCTAACACAGCCTTCTTATACAAATATGACCCGGGAAATAGTATTATAGGACTCAGGGCTACAGAAGAAAAGTATCGTATATTTTTGTAAATAAAATCTAATGTGTGCTGTGCCGTTTCAACTGTTTCATTTGTATCTCCAAAAATGAAATTACCTACCACCTGAAAACCAGCCTCATATGTCAGCTCCATAACCCTCTCAATCTCACTAGTGGTAATTCCCTTTCTCATACTTTTTAAAATAGTGTCATCTCCACTCTCCAATCCATATAAGATCTGCACACAACCACTCTTTTTCATCATCTGCAATAATTCTGCGGTAATGTGCTTACTAATCCGTAAAGATACAAACCATTTGATATGATATTGAGCAATTCTATTACAAAACTCAATAATTCTTTCTTCGTTATTGGCAAATAACTCATCATTTAATAAAATTCTGTTTACATGATAATGGGAAACAAGATACTCCAATTCTTCAAATACAGAATCTAAAGACCTCTGTCTATACTTTGTCCCACCCGATTTCGAACAAAAAGTGCAGTTAAACGGACAAGACCGGCTAGTCGTTAACGGTGCGCTAATAATTCCAGTTGAATCACTATCCCAAAATTTACGAACCATTTCAAAATATTGGAAGCCATCATAATCAGGGTACGGTATACTATCAATATCCTCTATTTCTGCTCTTGGTTCAGTCGTTATCAATGTTCCCTGACTCGTACGGACAATCAATCCATTTACTCCCTGTAGTTTATCAACATTCCCCTTGTTTTCCTCCAGACATTTAATCATTTCACAGGCTGTAATCTCACCCTCTCCTATCATGCCAATATCAGCCTTGGGAATCCCCTGCATAACCGGAATTGCCGAAAAAGTGATAACCCCCCCCCCTATCCAAACCAATATTTCCGGTTTAACATTCTTGCATTTACCTACAATTTCCTTAATTGTATGATAATTGACTATCAAGCCTCCAATACCAACAATATCAATACTATTATCGACTATTGCACTGCGTAAAACTTCATCATACTTATCATATAAATTCAAATTCAGAGTAGAAACACAATATCCTGCTTTTTTTAATGACGCCGATACATATGCTATCCCTACAGGCGGCACTGGCCAGTCTTGATAACCAATATCCACTTTAGGCATAATCAGCAAAATTTTCATATTTTCTTTCATAACCGCACCGATGTCCTTTCGTTCATTGACTTTTTAATCGCTAGCGCTATCCTTAAACTTCCTACACCATCTTCTAAAGAAAGCATTTGCGAATTTCGTGTTTTTACATAATCCAAAAAAATTTCCATTTCTTTGATAAACATATCATTTCTTAAGAAATCCTGGAAGTTTTCTTCCGTTATAATTCCTTTTTGTAATAAACTGTACTTATTGGACAATAAATCAATCGCTATTTGTCCCTTCGTTCCAATCACTCTGCACTTTCTAACTGGAGGTGTTTGCAAGAAATCCTGATGTAAAGTAATAGAATAACTCTTTTCATTGCCATATCGCCACAATGAACTAACCGAATCCTCCACATCTATTTGCAAATCACTATATTTATTTCCCACAGCATATATTTCTGTTGGTGTACCAAAAATCCAATATAAATAATCTATCTCATGTATCTGACACAACACCACACCGCCCCCCATGTCAGCCCGAGACTCATTCATCACTCTATAATCTTCATATTTATGCATTTCTGTCAGCAATTCGCCCATATGACAATCAACAGAAACAACTTTTCCTATGGCACCATTCTCTATATCCTGTTTTAATCTAGTAATGCATGGATGCATACGCATTTGAAAACCAACATATAATATAATCCTGTTTTCCTCAATAATTCTGCCTAGTTCATCAATACCATCCATTCTATTTGAAACCGGCTTCTCCATAAAGATATCAATTCCATGCTTCGCTATTTTTATTGCACAATCGATATGCATGCTATTTGGGTTCGATATAACTGCAATATCAGGTTTTTCCTCCAAGGCTTTCTCTAAATTGTCAAATTCACGAACATGATACATTTCCGCTATTCTTTGACCTTCTATGATGTTCAAATTATCATCAAAAACTCGTTCCAGTTTTCTTACCCTATATGCAATAAATTCAGCTTCCCCTCCAAGTATTCGTTTTAAATTCCTCATATGGCGCTGACCAGCACTCCCAAGTCCAATTAATAATATTTTCATCTTCTCATCTGATCCTTTATAAACTGTAAATTCTTCTTGGTATCTTCAATTGCATCTGAACCATAATATGATTCCAATATTAAAGGCACCTTTTGTTCCTCCTTCATTAACCAATCCACGCATTCCCTATAAGGAACATCTCCTTCTCCAAGCATGACCGTGCCTTCCCCTATTTTTTTATCTTTTATGTGGTATTCTTTAATCAAGTTCGAATAGTATTTTATTTCATGTAATATATTCTTTCCTAAGCCAGCCGCATTCCCTATATCATAACATATCCCAACTCTTCCAATAGGAATATTATCTAAAAACTCCTTTACAGTATGCATTGATGCATCTGCTTCAATCAAAATATTGACATTGCCTGATTCTGCATGTTCTAAAAGAAAATATAATCGTTCCCATATAGTTTTCCTCTCAAAGAAATCTCCACTGCTTCCAAACATAGGTAATATAATATTTAAACACCCTATCTTCTCTGCATTTTTTAATAAAGTATTCAATATATATATATTTCTTCGTTTATCTTCTGCAGAATCATCATATATGCTATTTTTCATAAAAAAATTAGCGCATATACCATTTATAGAAATTCCAGTATTTCTAATACACTCCTGAATCTTTAACACACCTTTATCAGTAATTATAGGATTTTCTTCCCACCTGTCATCGTTAAACATCCATTCTATACACGTAAAACCAGATTTCTTTGCCAATGCAAATTCCTTTTGCCAATTATCCCATGGAAAACTTTGCGGGAAAAATCCCCCTTTATTTGTAAGTCTCCCCTGCATAATCCCCAATTTTAACATCTGTTCTACCAACAGGTCCGCCCCCCATCAACAATAACCATTGCACCCGTCATATACGAACTTGCATCTGATATCATAAATAGCACTGTACTCTGGTATTCATCTACATTTGCCATTCTCCCCATTGGCACTAAATTTGTTAATCTTTTTATAAAACCTTCATCCTGCCCGTTTTCAACCCCTGCTGGACACAAAGTATTCACTCGAATATTCTTATCAGCCCAGTATGTGGCTAAATATTTTGTCAGTCCAACCAGTCCATGCTTAATCACTGAATATGTCACTGGTTTAACCGTCTGATCCTCTGCTGCTTTTCCTTCCTCACGATATATACGTTGGTCTGGAGCGATAACTCCCAGGTCAGAAGATATATTCAAAATAACGCCTTGCCCATTATCTTCCATCGATTTGCCAAATATCTTAGAACATAAAAAGGCTCCCGTTAATCCCACAGCAACATCCTCTAACCAAATTTCAATCGGGAAATTATCAAAACGGATATTCCCTAAATTAGAGGACTTTTTTTCCATCTTAGGATTATTGGCAGCATTATTAATCAATATATCAATATGTCCATACTCCTTTAGCAGGTTCTCCCTTGTCTTTTCCAATTCTGATTCATTCGTAATGTCAACCTTATAAATACTAATTTCATTATTCGGATATTCCTCGCTCAACAAATTTTTTGCACGTTGTAACGCTTCTTCCGAAATATCTAATAAAACTGGAACTCCTTCTCCCTCCAAAACAGCCTTTGCATGTTGCAATCCCAACAATCCAGCTCCTCCTGTAATAATGCAGGTCTTATCCTTGATACTAAATTTTTCTAATAAATTTTTCATTTTTGGTTTCTCCAAAATTCCTCTTTATCTTGTAATCATTATCGCATCATATTCTTGCCACTATATCCGAACATCCTATCTTCCACATACTCTGCAATCACATGTCCAATAAATATATGCGCTTCCTGTATTCTCGGTGTGATTAATGACGGTACTTTTATGATGTATTCCGCCTCTTCGACCAATTCTAGACTTTCAAATCCCCCCATTAAAAGCACTGTAATAATCTGATTCTTTCTTGCATACCGCAATGCTTCTAACACGTTTTTAGACATGCCGCTTGTTGAAATTCCAAACACCATATCTCCCGCATGCGCCTTGGCTTCCAGTTGTCTAGCAAATACCCTCTCAAAACTATAATCATTACCAACCGCTGTCAGCGTAGAAGTATTAACCGATAGTGCCTCCGCATTTAAACCAGGACGTTCTTTATAAAAGCGGCTGATAAACTCTGTCGCGATGTGCTGGGCATCTGCTGCGCTTCCACCATTTCCACACAGATATAATGCCCTGTCATGCTCAAAAATCTCCACGATTTTATCACCGATTTCTATCACTTTATTCATTAATTCCTGATCAGAAGCCAATTGTTTAAAAATATTTGTATGTTCCTCTAACCTTTGATAGAAATAATTATAGGAACTGTTGTCGTCATTATACTTCTCTAATATAGAAATCAGTTCCCAGATACATCCCTTTCCACCATCATTCTGCAAAATAATATCCGCAGCATTTTTCGCCTTGTCAATCGCGTTCGCCGGACAAACACCCAAACCTACATACGTAAGTGGCTCAACATCATATTTTCCATCACCAATATAACAAATATGTTCTCTGCTTATACCTGTGCTTGCTCCTATCTGTTGTATAGCTTCTTTCTTTGTGGTATTACCACGATAGAAATATTCCCAAGGAAACCTTTTCTCAAAATAATTTACAATTTCTGTATCTTCTCCAGTAATCGCAGCTAATTTATACCCCTTTCTATGCAATTCATAAATGGCATCTATGTCTTTTAGATTGATTTGTTTCTGCTCATGTCCACTTGAGTCAATAATCATAGAACCGTCAGTAATGACGCCATCTATATCAAATACAACTAATTCTATCATAATAAATATCCTCTAATTTCTCTATGTCCTCCAGACATTATTTATATGGCAAATAAAACAACATCTGTCCCATTACAATTCCAATTATGTCTTAAATAAAAATGATAATCCAAATTGAGTTCTCTAATATAATTTGGAATCTCCACAATATCATCGATATTATGATAAATACTAATCGCTAATTTAGGTTTATAAAGACGTATTAGCTTTTCTGCTCCTTTTAATGCATCTAATTCCATTCCTTCGATATCCATTTTAATAAAAGTTACCTCTTCAGTTATAACATCATCTAATTTTAATACCTCCACTTTTTTCGCGTTCTCATTGCTAACCTCGACACACTGTGTGAAGTCCTCTTCTTCAATAAGATAAAATGTACTTGACTCTTTTCCAACTCCATTTTGATAAAATTCTATTCTCTTATCACAAAGACTTGTCCTTGCTACATCCAGATTTGCAGGGTTCGGCTCGAATGCGTAAATCTTATTAAATTTATTATTGACTTCTAATATAAACTCTTTAATACTATCTCCAGTAAATGCTCCAAGATCTACAAACGTCTCTTTTTCTGATAAATTCTCTTTTATAACTTCGGGGAAATATTGAGATGCACAAGAAGTATCTTTATAGCAATCCGGATTGTTGCTAAAAGCTCCTTTTATAACATTATAAAAAATTGTTTTGGATTGTTTGTCATACATCCACTCCCCTATTCTATCCAACTCTTTTTCATGTGCCAAAAGAAAGTTCTGCCTCTCCGTATATGTATTCTTCTGAACAATCTCTATTGTCGGATCGAAACAAAATACAAAATAATTATATCTTTTATATGCAATCTCCTCAATTATTTCATCTCTATGCGCAAGTGATGAAACTACAACAATAGAACCTTCATACTCAGCATATGCCGTCTCTGGCGCAAATATTTTTATCTTAGGCTCTCGTATATTCACCGACTTCTTTTTATCAATTATGCCTGCTATAGGTATCGAATATTTCTGCATAAATTTTATAAAGTATTCACACGCTTCACCCCCCCCCCCATAAAAGAACGGGAACTTGAAGATTTTTGTTGTAGAAATTCAAAAATTCTTCTATCTTATTAGGCATTTCAAAAACATCTGACACTCTCATTATATTTCTCCCCCTGAACCATATATAAGTTCTCTAAAATTTATAAATTTCTTCTTAAAGCTCTTATTTGTATGTTCTTAGCATTTACAATCTAAGTTTCTTTTTTACTTCTTCTTCCGCAACAGTAAGAATCTTTTTACCTGTACCCATAATTTTCTCTGTTTCCCTTATATCCTTAACTAATCTGCACAATTCATATGGCTCGATAGACGCTTTCTGATCAGATCCATACATATTTCTATCTAACGTAATATGGCGCTCAATGGACGTAGCTCCAACTGCTACAGCACATGTACTGACCAGTGTGCCTACTTCATGTCCGCTATATCCAACTTTGCATTTATATATGTCTGCAAGAGCCCTGATTAATTTCAGATTAGCATCTTCTGGCGGCATTGGATATGTACTATTGCAATGCATAAGTTCATACGGGCACTCATGTTTTTCAAAAATATTAACAGCATGATCAATCTCTTCTAACGTACTCATTCCTGTTGCTATAAAAGTATATTTACGTTCTCTGGCCATCTCCTCTAGTAATTCCAAATTTGTCAGCATGGCTGAGGCAACTTTATTATACTTACAATCATATTGTTGCAAAAACTTTTGAGAATCAATGTCCCAAGCTGATGCATACCATTCAATCCTCTTTTCTTTACAATAATGATCTATCTCATCATATTCTGCTTTACCAAATTCCAGCCCCTCCTTCTGAGCCCTCTGCGTATCTCCCCAAGGACTATGTCTGGGACTATCCAAATATTCTTTTGTATACACCTTGTCCACTGTTCTCTTTTGAAATTTGACAGCATCACATCCTGCTACTACCGCCATATCAATCAGCCTCTTTGCTAGACGAAGATCCCCATTATGATTGATTCCTATTTCTGCTACTATAAATACTGCCATTTTCTACTTACTCCTTTATCGTCTTAAATTCCTACCTTCTGTTACTATAGAAAAAATAAAGACTGTCTCTTCAAAAGGTTTTATAACAAACTTTATCTTTAAAACAAAAAAATTACATTTTCTAGTATATTATACCTATTTCCATATTGCAAGAAAACTTTCCACACGGTCGCGACAAGCATATAAATCCAGAAGTTCCTGATTGAAATATTCTACATAACTCAAATGCCCAGATTCTTCGCTTCTACAAAATTCAGAAACACCCCGACGCTACTTTTCCCTAACCTAATTACATTGCACTGTTGGGATTCCCTTCCGCTTATCTTACTTATTTACCAGCATATTCAACCGTTATCGAAGCAACACCATAATATTCTGCCACCACACCGTTTAACCATGCTTCTTTACTGTCCCCCAAATCATAATAAATATATAAAGAATAATCTTCCTTCAATCCAGGAACAACCACTTCCTCACCCTGATGTTCCGCATAAATACGCATACGTTCTTCCATAGTATCCCTGTAACGAAATACCCTTCCGTCAAGAAGATTAACATATGCAATTTTGATATTTGACTCTTTCAGCTTATCCGTATACCCCCCCCCCCACGAACATGCTGCCGACCAATATAACAATCAACAAAATATTGATTAGATATCCATTCTTATTTATACTATATTGGGACACGGAAGCCGGAATATTCAGGTATTTCCCAACCGCAAAATGCAATCTAATATAACGTATTGTATACACACAGTCAAAAACTGTTAATAATACAAATATCATATAGTACACATTATAGACACGACCTTCCCCCAAAAACTCTTTGGCATACAATATCGGACATATCATAGCGGCCACTAGCAGATATGTTATTATAATCAGAAATGCCGGATGTATTCTTTTCCTCTTTTGCACCTGTATATCCATATTGTTCCAAACAAGAAATCCTATTACTAATAACAGTAATATAAGCGGCGTTTGTATAAGCCAAGGGCCACATACTTTCGGGACTGCTGCCAGGGAGCCTACAATTGTTTTAATATAAGACTTTTCAGTCTCCCATGTCCTATTTAAATTGCATGGCGCAAATAAATTCAAACATGAAAAAACTGCAAAAGGTAAAAAATACTTGAAATAGCACCTATTCACTTTTCCGGTATCATAAAAGAGATACATCAATAAGAGAACCATTAAAATGCCCAAGACCAAAATAGAAGCATAATTCCCTCCTCCCACCAGCCATGCAAGGCAGACAATTCCCATTTGTCTTTTCATTGATATCTCTGTTCCATTTAATACATTATAGATGCAATCAATGATGTAGATCATCCCAACAGATGCAATAAACAAATTGTAGAACGCCCCATTAAACCAATAATACCCCTGGGATATCGAAGGCATATAAGACACCACATAAAATAAAAGAAGCGGAAAGCAGGTATAAATATATTTATCATAAATTTTGAGCCATTTCCTGAATATTACATCCACAAATTTCCAGATGGCCGCTGTAGATATTCCTATCAGCAGCCATGCATTAATCCATGTGGTATGATTACCAAAAGCTGACGGCATCAAACAGGAAAAAATAAAACTGCTGTATTCACCTCTACCAAATCTCCAATCATGATAAGTAACTTCAAATGCATGTTTTAACAAATAAAGGACACTTGCCAAAGATTGATTTTGTTCTTTCACCCAAACGCGATATACCTCCGATCCGTAATTATAATCATCCGCAACAGGATAAACCAAAAAGGCTATTACTAAAAAAGGGGCTAAGATTACAAGCGCTTCGCCCAAAATGATTATTTTTCTTCTGTATCTTCTATTCATTCTCTCCCTCTTGTTGTCTTTCTTCCCTTTGCAAAAGCATCCAAAAATCTTTAGCATCTCCTTCTCTTACCCTCTATAACATAACCCATCCGTCACTGGTAAACGGACACTTGCATAGATGAACCGGTTCCTTAGGTGCTACCACAATCTTATCAGGGTTTTGATTCAGATATGCTCCCCAAAAACTAAAGGTACTGTTTGCATTAATATTATGCTCACATAAACTCATAAGCTGCATATCCCTATAACTGTCAGTCCCACTGTTCCCCTCTACAATATACATATTTTCCAGCCACCCAAACTCTTCTTTTACATAATCAGGATCATCCGTAAAAGCAAGAAACACCAATTCTTTTCCCTCTAGCTTCTCACGAATATACGAAACAGCATATTTATAATACTCTTCTGTACAAAGCCCCATATTCCATGATACATAATCACCCCTTCGTATATGAACCGATACGCAAGTATTTTGATTAATGATCTCTCTCCATTTTCTATTTTTTTCATCCAGAGTCGGAAACGTAAACAATTGTTGTATTTCCTGTTTCATATCATGAAAATACAACGAATTACAAAATGATCCATATAAGTAATAAGACTGATTCCTGTCAAGATTAAAAAATTCCGGATAATACGCTGAATAATCACGCTGTAGTAAATAACTTTTCTTCTTCAATCCTATTCTTTGACGTACTTCACGAATCAAACTGCATATTCGGCTTTCGTGTTCTCCAACGAGCAGTCTGTCTATAAGCCTCTCCACTTCTTCTTTACTTGCCTTTTCGCTCTGCAGATTAAAGATTTTCTCCACCTCAAACCCGTTATGTGCTTCAGGGAAAGCATAATAAATATCCAGCTTGATCACCTGATCCGGATATAATTTCTTTAATTTATAATAAAGGGCATACTCAAACATTTGGTTGCCAAGCCCTCCGCCAACACTAATAATGATCATTTTTGTCCTTTCTTCTTATATCACCTCCCACTATCCCATTTGCCTTTTAGGCAGCCATCCCAGTTGATCCTTTTCACGCAGTTCACTATACAGCTCATCCAGATGTTCTCGGACATCCTGCTTGTCCAGTCGACTGTAATCAATATCCACCAACTCTCTAACGAGCTCTTGTTCAAACCGATACTTAATCAGCTTCGCCGGCACACCGCCGACAATGGCATATGGAGGCACATCCTTCGTTACAAGAGCCCCTGCCGCTACGACCGCTCCCTGGCCAATATGAACGCCAGACAGAATCGTTGCTCCAAATCCAATCCAAACATCATCCTCTACAACAATACCCCCTCCCCTAGAAAATGCCTCTGTTTTCTCAATTCCTAACATTTTTACTTTGAAAGGATAGGTTGAAATATGATTTATAGAGTGCTCGACATCCAATAAAAACCACACATTGGGAGCTATTGATACATAATTGCCTATTTGCAAATGATTCTTTGTCGCAAATGAAAGCACATTCAAACATCCATAACTATTATTTCCCACTGATACCACAGAGAAATCAAACCTGTTTGACATTAGTGTCTGATTATGCCTGTTCCGTCTTCTCCATAGCTTTCTCCTAATCCAGACTACTATGCCATCAGGCAGAAGCATCAATATAGTCATCTTAATCTTTTCCATATTATATAAGCCTCCGTAACCGGTCAATTACTAATCTTCATAGACAACTTTTTTGAGTGCTTCCAAATATCCATATCCACTCTCCTTATCCGGCTCTAAATATGCCCCTTCTCCCCATTCATTCCATGCAGTCAAAAAAAGATACTCCTTATCATTCTCTCTACATATCTTGTATAATTTCCTCAAATATTTTTCAAATTTAGTCCACTCGCTGTTTATAATTATTTTTCCATTTATTCCCCTTCGGGGTGTATCATCATAATTAACAAATCCACCTAAATAGAGATTTTCCTTTCGATGAATATGTGCATCTAGCAATATTCTTTTCCACACTCTGTCATAATCATAGCATGCCGGCTTTTTTTCCGGGAGCTTCACTCTGAGCAATCTTTCCAATTCTCTCCTGATAACCCTTGCTTTTTGCCATCCTGACATAATCGGTTGATACGTAAACTCTGCATCCAATATTTTTTTTCTGATAAATGTGGATCTTCCAGATATCAAATGAATTCCCGGGAAGCCATTTAGTCTAGCCAGATTTCTCCAGCAACTAGCTATTTTTACAATATATTCCGGTTCGTTTGAGGCAAAAAAAATAAACACTGGCTTGCCTTCCTTCTTAATATATCGTTCATCTTTAAAGTAAGGCAACAGGAAATTAAAATGTTCCGTCCAATCCTTTTCTGTCCCATAATCCAACCTAAGCAGATACTCCTGTTCCGGTTGCACCTGCATATTTTGATTCTCATATTTAGGAGCCCACGCATTTCCACTAAATTTACTCCAGGTACGAACCCATGACGTATTGTCCCACGCAAAACAAAATGGTAAATCTATATCTTTATGCATCAACAGATTTTGCGCAGGCCTTTCCAGTACTGGCTTATTATTCTCGAACCAGTAATGATAAAAACAAAAACCATACACTCCATATTCTTTGGCCAATCCCGCCTGCCATCTTAGTACCTCTGCACTCGATAAATCATAATAATAATCATTTAATGGTTCTTTGGGCTGCATATGCCCCTCGAAAAGTGGTTCCGCCTGCCTAACGCTTATCCAGTCCGTAAATCCTTCTCCCCAAAAGCGATTATTTTCCGAAATCTCGTGAAATTGTGGCAAATACATAGCTATAATTTTTGTTTCTTCTTTCATATCACTCATATTATTTGTTCCCTGTTAAACCAATACCTACTTAAATATATATCTTTAGACGCTCTGAACCGTCACTAATTCCGTCTTTCCATCCCCATATGGAACCCTCAATAAAGTTTTCACATCTAAACAAAATGGGGGGTCTTCTAAATATACTCCTGAACCATACTCTATACGGGCATGCTGTCCATGCACTTTGTCACGATTATATGTCTTAGCTGTAGTTTTTTCTGTAATGTGCTCAGTAATTACCACATACTTATATTTACTCAGTTTGGACAAAATTCGCTGTATCTCTCCATTATCCAGATGTTGCAACACTTGTCTAATCAAGCACAAATCTGCATCCGGCAAATCATCATCTACAATATCCAGACACGTAAATTCAATATTATCTGATCCTTGTTCTTTGTTCAATTCATCAATCATACCCTGCACAATATCAACACCCACATATTTAACATGGGCGATATCCTCCATAATCGCTTTTCCTACATTAAAATCTCCACATCCCAAATCCAAAATACTTTTTATCTCGTCATCCTTTATCATCTCTTTTATTAACATTATATAGGGCTGCACATATTTTTCTTCATGTGAACCTTGCCCTGAATAATATTTCTTGTTTTCTATCCTGCTGCCCCCACTTTTTATGGCTATAAATATAATTAAATGTCTGCTTTCTGTCCATTTTAGAATAACGTAAGAAAAATATTATCTTATTATCTCTAATCTTATTTATAATCTTACTCATAATTTCTTTCATCATACTTATAATCCTCTCCTCACAACATTGCATATCATTTTCTTCCCCGCATACGCACTTTCCATTGCTGTATAAAAGAAAAAACTCCTTCATTTTGTAATACTTTCACTCCATAATATACCAAACCAAAAATTTTTCCATATTTCCTTTCAATATCATGCTTTTTTTCAAGCACCCTTTTCTGAGCTTCATCCCGCCAGCCGGCATTAAACAGATGCTGTGCATAAGTATTTTGAGAAAAACAATCTGGATGATTACCATACGGAACATGAGGACAGAAATAGGTACGAGGATAAATTACAATATTATCTAACTTCTGAAATTCTCCCCCAAATTTCAATCCATGCTGAAGCAACGTGTCCGTGACCGGTATTACATTTGGTGTCATATCGTATGAACCATCCGCAAAGATAAATTTTTTATTATCATAATATGATAACAATTCTTTGAATAACTGGTTCCCTTTTTCAGACGCAAAAATCCACGCCGCAACTGCATCATCAACTTCAAACCCTGTAAATCCCTCACAATCCAATAAATCATCAAAAGATTTATAAACTAAAATATCTGTATCCAAATAAATGCCTCCATGATAATATAATGCATACAAACGGATATAATCGCTTGCAAACGCATATTTCTTACATTCGAAGGCCTGCTTAACATATAAATGCGAATTAATATCAAATTGTTTGGTATCCCACAAAATGAACTTGTAATCAGGCATGTAACGTTTCCATGAATCAATGCATTGCTGAATCATTTCAGGAAACGGCTCATCGCTTAACCAACAATAATGTATTATTTTGGGAATCATATTACTTTCTCCTATATACTTCTCACAGTAGCAAAGTTCTCATTTACTCTTACATTTGATAAAAGTCTGCACGATTTTCCTAATCCACCTATATCCTTTTTTCATAAAAAAAAGAAGAAGTTTTTCCCACACCCCAATTTTCTTAAAATGAATTGCTTTTTTCGCATATCTCATATATTGCTCTATCAGCCGCTCACCAATCTGCTCATAAATACTATCATTAATAACTGCATAATTATATATGCAAAATTCCATCGACTTTACACACATTACTTCGTAAGCACGCTGATATCCATTATTTTTAAACCATTGATATCTTCTTTTCTGCCCATATATACAATCCCCTAACCTCTTCACACTTCCTGTACTAGTTATGCTGCCATTTCTTTGAAAATAATAATATAATTTTTCATCTGTAAAAACAACTTTATTTGCCTCATTTACCAACAAATGCGTTGTCTGTATATCTTCATGATAGTATCCCTTGGGATATCGAATACCACTCTTTGTAAATAATTCCCTTTTATATAATTTATTACATGCAATTGTTTCTAGCCTTTTGTATTTGCCATGCCAATTCCGAAGCATATTTTCTGCCGTACATTGCCAAACCTTAGGCTTCCTTCTTCCTTCAGGAAATTTATCCTTTCCTCCTTTATAATAATCACATACTGCAATCTGTGCATCATACGTTAAGGCCAGATTTAATAACATATCTATATATTTCTCATCTATAAAATCATCTGAATCCACAAATGCCAAATATTCTCCACGCGCTGCATTAATTCCCGTATTTCTCGCCTCAGATAAGCCCCCGTTACTTTGATGTAATACCTCAATTCTCTGGTCTGAATTTTTATACCAATCACATATATCTCCTGAAGAATCCGTCGAACCATCATCTACCAAAATAATCTCAAGATTTGTATAACTCTGATTACAAAGACTAGCAATACATCTAGATAAATATTCTTCAACATTATATACTGGTACTACAATACTGACTAATATTTGAAAATCTACGCTTTCTCTAGCCATTAGCATCCTTTCACTCTCTGAATATAATATCCTCATGCATGTTTATCTCATTACGCAACTTGCATCAGTTTTTTCGTAAAATTCCTTGTTCTCATCATAGCATATATAATTGGATTTGTCAGTAATTATAGACATCAAGCCAGGTTAAACTTATAAACTGTTATGCACCGCAACACCATTGAGGTGCCATCTGTA
>ERZ777305.1037-NODE-1037-length-38758-cov-9.831796_pt1 | contig 38758 bp, 33 predicted proteins | sample MGYA00374965_ERZ777305 | MGnify/ENA primary metagenome ERZ777305 (study PRJEB29328, sample SAMD00013331) | mouse gut metagenome | study: EMG produced TPA metagenomics assembly of the Metagenome analysis of fecal microbiota from mouse which was promoted... | reverse complement strand
CGCAGGACAAAGCAAAGAAAGTATGCCGAGGGCTGCGAAGCAGAACTCGAGAAGTTATTTCCGCAGGAAATTACTTCTAGTATAGCAGGCGAACGCTGCAATGTAAAATGGTATGTGTGAAAAGGGAAAAGCAGTGCAAAATGGAGAACGTTATGAAAATCAAGGCACTCTATGAGAAATACAAGGATTTTATTATGGAAGTGATTCACTTCGGCATTGTGGGCGTGATGAATACGCTGTTAGGGTATCTGATCATGTCTGGATTATATAATCTGGCGCACTGGAATTACTGGGTGTCCAGCGGCACGTCTTATTTTATCGGCAGTGTGTTTTCCTATTATATGAACGGCAAAGTCACCTTCAAGGTGGAGAATAAGGACAAGTGGCTTCCCTGGCGGTTTGCCATTAATATTGTAGCCTGTTATGGACTGGCGTATGGGATTGCCAGACCGCTTATCCGTTATCTGCTCTTAGCACAGCCGCCGGTGGTGGTGGATAATGTGGCCATGGTCCTGGGAATGTGTCTTTTCATTGTAATGAATTTCTTCGGGCAGAAACTGTTTGTATTCCGGACAGGAAGACGGGAATCAAAGAACGGCGCATAAGAATGACCGAAGAGGGCGTCGGGGGATTCCGAGTGTAGAGTAACGGTGGTTTTATGAGAAATTTGATGAAGCATAAATGGTTTATGTGGCTTACCAGATACTGGTTTCTCTTTCCGATCATAGGCTTTGTACTGCTTATGGCGGGGGTAATGTTCGGGTTCGGGGAGCACAGTTATATTGCAGTGCACGATAACATGGATCTGTTTCTTGCACAGTATCAGATGTTGAAGAATACGGGCGCCTTTTTCAAACATGGTGTGGAGGTGCCTTTTCTGGGGGGCGTCAGCAGGGATCTTCTGCCCTCTGAACTGTCCTTATACAGTTTATTGTATGTGATTTTTCCGACTTACACGGCTTATGTTCTGGGACTGCTTTTGAAGATTGGGCTGGGCATTCTCTCCGTTTGGCTGTTGGCAAAGGAATTGTGCGGTGAGAAATATAAAATATATCGCCCTGTCATTTATATGGTGGGATTTGCCTATGGCATCATTTATTTCTTCCCGGCTTTTGGCTTCGCCTTCGCGTCCATTCCCCTGTGTGTCTGGCTGTTTCTTAAGATATACAGACAACCGCAGGTAAGGTGGTACCTGGCGCTCTTTGCGTATCCGCTGGTGTCTTATTTCTCTTATCATGGCATGTTTATCCTGGGATATCTGGTGATAGCCATCCTGTGGATTTCCATACGGGAGAAAAGGGTGGCGAAATCCCTGCTGGGCGCTTTCTTTGTGCTGGCGGCGGGGTATGTGGTGTGTGAATACCGTCTGTTTGGGCAGATGCTTTTCAGTGATGCGGTGACGATTCGTTCTACGATGGTGAATCCCTCTCTTTCCCTGCCGGAGATTGTGCAGGAGATTCTGACTGTGTGGAAAGACAGTATCTTTCATGCGGAGGACGTGCACAGTAAGGTGATCATGCCGGTCTGTGGGGTTTATTTTGTGATATTGAACCTGTCTTATGTCCGGAAAAAGCAGGCCGGGAAGATTGTGCAGGAGCCTTTTAATCTGCTGATGGCGTTTATTCTGTTTAATTGTCTGGTCTATGGGCTGTACGATTTTGCACCTTTGCGGACGTTTGTGGAGACGATTGTGCCCCCCTTACAGGGCTGGCAGTTTAATCGGACGATTTTCTTCAACCCGTTTCTGTGGGATATGGCGCTGCTTCTGATTTTAGTCCGGCTCTATGACAGGGGGATTATCGCTGTGTGGGCGGCCAATTTCATTATCTGTGCGGCGGTGCTTGCGGTAATCCTTGCCCCCACCAGATACAATGATCTATATGCCACCTGTCATCATAGGTTCTATGCGTATAATCACGGGACGGAAGTGGATGCGTTTGATTATGAGCAGTTTTACGCCGTGAAGCTGCTTGCGCGGATCAAAGAAGATATCCGTTATGACGGTCAATGGGCCGCAGCCTATGGGATGCATCCGGCGATACTGGAATACAATGGGATTGCAACCCTGGACGGATATCTGGGATTCTATGCGCAACAGTATAAAGATGATTTCCGGAAAATCATCGCACCGGCCATCGAACGGGTGGAGGCAAGCCGAATCTATTACGATGACTGGGGCGCCAGGGCGTATCTGTATTCCGGCACGGACGAGAGTGTGGTGAGCTCGGACAAGACTGTCTATGCCACGGATGACAGGCTTTATATCGACCCGGAGGCTTTTCGGGAACTGGGAGGAACTTATATTTTTTCCAGAATACAATTTTCCAATGCCCAGGAGATGGAACTGCAACTGCTTGGCGAATATACGGCAGAGGACGGAAGTCTGACTCTGTATGTATATTTGTGTGAAGGATAAGAAATATATAGAATGACAAGGGAGGATGCAAATGCCGATCAGAGTACACAATTTCGGAGGCGTAGTCGGCTGGAACGCTAAAAAATATTTGCCGAAACTGTCCAGTGAGAGTTATTTAAAGCTGCAGTTTGTCAGCAGAAGAAAATCGCAGAAACATTATATAGAGTATTTCCTTTCCCATGAGGAAGCGCCGCATCCTTTGGTGGTAAATTTAGAGACCGTAAACCGCTGTAACAGTACCTGCGAGTTTTGTACGGCCAACATCCATGCGGAGAAGCGTCCTTATAAGAAAATGGAGGAGGAACTATATTATTCCATCATCGACCAACTGCATGACTGGAAGTATGAAGGGCATCTGACCCTCTATGGAAATAACGAACCCTGGCTGGATAAGAGAATTGTGGGATTTCATCGCTATGCCAGGGAAAAACTGCCCAAAGCCTTTATTTTCATGTCCACCAACGGTCTCCTTCTGGATGTGGATAAGGTGAAATCCATTGTTCCTTACGTGGACCAGCTGATCATCAATAATTACTGTCTGGATATGAAAATGCATGACAATGTAAAGGTGGTCTACGATTATGTGAAGGCACATCCGGAGGAGTTTCAGGATGTGGACATTCTGATCCAGATTCGTTATTTAAAGGAAGTATTGACGAACCGGGCGGGCAGTGCGCCGAATAAGAAGTCTAAGGGGAAGATTGTCAAAGAGACTTGTCTGATGCCCTTTACGGATCTGTGGATTACACCCCACGGGAAGATGGGAATCTGCTGCTGCGACAACTTTGAGGTGACGGAGATGGCAGATTTGAATAAGGTCTCCCTGCAAGAGGGATGGAACAGTGACAATTACAGAAAGCTGCGTGAAGTGATTGCCACGGGCAGGCAGAATTACCCCTTCTGCAAGTACTGTGACTTCATTGACGCAGGACTGCGCATGGATGCAGTGGATGATGCCCTGAAACACCGAAAGATGCATGGTGCAAGGCAGTCTGTATTTAAGAAAAAATAAAGCCGGATGGCAGATGGAAAGATTGAAAATTAAAATTTTCAATCGCGAGATTTGTGTCTGCGCGCTGCTTGCCACAAACTCGTTTATGCGCAAAAAGCAGCGCAGAAATGGAGTTAAATATGAAAAAATATGAATAAGAAAAGAACCGGAAGAAAGTCAACAAAGAGAAGAAGAGGAAGGGGCGTCCGTATAGGACGGACTGTGACTGTGACGCTGTGCGCTTTGGCAGTCTGTGCTGCACTGGTCTGCGGCGTGACCTATGGGGTGTGTCATATCCTGGCGGGGAAAGACAGCGGTGATTCCTCCCATACGGCTGCAGGAGAAGAGCAGGTGTCTTCCGGCAGCACAGATGGAACCCGGGAGAAGGGACAGGAAGATACAGGGGAAGAGTCTGCGCAGGATGCAGGCGGCGGGCAGCAGGAGGCAGGAGGGACAGGGACCACGGTCTCTATCCTGGGCGACAGTATCTCCACCTTCAAGGAGTATATTCCGGCGGGATATTATGACTTTTTCCCGGAAAACGGACAGGTGTCAGATGTGGAGGATACCTGGTGGAAGCAGGTCATAGACGATAAGGGGTGGACGCTTTACGTGAATGGATCCAGTTCCGGCGCCGCCTGTGTGGGAGATTCCACCGGCACGGACAATCCCCAGTGCGGCTGCAATGAGTTTCGTACCGGCGGACTGTATGGTCCGGGTGGAGAGGCGCCCGATGTTATCCTTGTGTATATGGGTACCAATGATCTTCTGCAGAGTATTCCCATGGGAGATAACGATGGTACCGGGCAGGTGGCGGAAGGTGCGGTTTCCACTTTCGCGGATGCCTATACGCTGATGCTCGATAAACTGCGGGTAAAGTATCCCGCAGCCAGCATTTATTGTTGTACCATCACCCAGATAGGTAATTACGGAACCAGTACGCCCTACGTGGAGTTTGTCAACGGCGCAGGTCTGACAGCGGCAGACTACAGTGCGCGGATCACCCAGATTGCTGAGAATAAGGGTTTGCCGGTGATCGATCTGTATCACTGCGGCATCACCGTGGATAATCTGCACAATACCAGCGCGGACGGTGTACATCCCACACCGGAGGGCATGAAATATATTGCAGAGGCGGTCAGAAAGGTACTGGACTGATATGAAAGAGAAAAAAGAGCGGATCATTTCCATCGTGGTTGTTCTGTTGTTCCTGTTCGTGATTTCGGGTGTAAATGCCGCCGGATATTACGACAGGACTTTTTATGCCTGCGGGCCGGCAGACTGTTTCAGCCTGGACCGCGGCAGTTACGAGGTTGCGGTTGATGCCAAGCATACCGATGCGGTCAGTTGTGTTGTCTATTATCTGGTCAACGGACAGGAACGGGTTCTGGCCCGTGCGGGCGTGAAGTCAGGGGTGGGCACCAGTTTTAGGATGCATCTGCCTTCCAATATCCGTAACGATTCTGTGAGAGTGGCGCTTCTTAATGCGGCGGGCACAGAACTGCCGCAGATTGATGTCATGCGGCTGACCAGGCAGCTGCCGGTCAGACAGACAGTGTGCTATCTGCTGCTTTATCTTGTGTTTATCCTGTTTCTTCATAAAAGCTTTGGTGCAGGGCAGGTGTCCTGTGTGTTGACAGGACTGATCAGTGCGGCAGCTCTGCCGTGTTATCCGGTCTTTTGCAGTGCACCCGGCAGGATGACGGTTTTGATTGTGACATGTATGTCACTTCTTGCCCTGGCAGACCGCAAACTGGGGATTTCCCGGGAAAGTATCATTAGATATGTGTTTTTTCTGACGATCTCTTTGTCAGCGCTTTATTTTGGTACCCAGTGTTCTCCCTTTTACGCCCGTAACCCCTGGGATGACGTGAGCATCTATTACTCCATAGGCAGGGGAATCACGCAGGGGTATGTGCCTTATCGGGATATGTTTGATCACAAAGGGCCGGTGGTGTTTTTCCTGTTTGCGCTGGGACATCTGCTGGTGCCGGACAGTTTCTATGGTGTCTATCTTCTGGAAAGCCTTTGCTTTTCCGGTCTCTTATCTGTTACGTATAAAATCTGCAGGCTGTATTTTGAGCAGGGCATGGCAGAAGCCCTTTCGGTGATTGCCATGATCTTCCTGATGGATGGGAGCTTTCTAGGATATGGCGGCTCCTGTGAGGAATTTGCCATGGTAATCTATGGTGCGGTCCTGTATGGGTATCTGGCTTATTTCTCTGGCCGGGCAAAGTGCAGCCTGTGGCGGATGGGGGCTGCGGGCGTGCTCCTTTCTCTCTCTTTCTGGATGAAATTCAATATGACGGTGTGTCTTCTGGTGCTGGTAGGAATGCTGCTTCTGCACAAGCTGATAAGCAGGCAAAATATCGTAAAGGATGTGCTTGCCCTGGGAGGCGGCGGCATTGCGGCCAGCCTGCCGGTGATCGGTTACTTTTTCTGTGCAGATTCTCTGGGGTATCTGAAGAACGGGTATTTTGTGGCAAATCTCGCCTACGCGGATGTGAAGACCATGGGGGAAACCCTCACAGTGTTCGGGCAGAACGTACTTACGGCGCTGACTGATAATCCGGGGATTTCCCTGCTGGTGGCGGTTGGTGTGGCCGGCTTTTGCATTTCTTCCCGTTATCTTGACAGTGTGATGGGTAAAGCAGGCCTGGTGCTGGCGCTTCTTATGCTGGTGGGCAGCACTTATGTCAGTTATGCCTTTTTGTATTATTACTGTCTTGTGGCGGTATTTGCGATACCGGGGATGCTTATCATTGCGGGTGTTCTGACAGACAAAGTCCTGAAAAGGCAGGTGGGGGAGAAGACGACCTTTTGTTTGGCGCTGCCCTGCCTTTGCATATTGCTCATCTTCAACCAGAATCACAGGGAAGGGGCGGTGTTTTCCGAGAACTTTACACTGTGCGATGTGTGTGAGAAGGAGATAGAAAATGCCGCGCAGGGACGTGATAAGACGCTTCTTCTGTACCATAATCACAGGGCGCAGATGATGACCTTTGCGGGGATGCGGCCTGCGGCCCGGTATTATTTTGCACCCAATATCAGCAAACATATACCGGAGATCAATGAGGAGCAGGATCGGTATATCCATGAGGGGATAGCAGAGTTTGTACTGGTGGATCATGTGGAACTGTATCCGTCGCTTATGGAGTGGGGACTGTATCAGTATGAACAGCTTCTGCACTGGGAACTGGATGGCGAGAGTGTCCAGCTGTACCGTCTGCGCAGATGAGCACACAGCGGCAGGCGCGGTTGCGCATGGACAGGGTATATGATAAAATGAAGCAAGCGTTATGATGTACAGGGATGATATAAAATTTGATACAGGACAAAGAGTTGGAGAGTGAGAGATGAGATTTTTCAAGAGAACCAAGGAACCTACGGAAATGCAGCGGCTGTTAGAGAATATTGCGCAGACGGAAAATGAGATCCGGGGACGGATTTATCAGCTGGGAGAAATGTTCTATCAGGTCAATAAGACCAAGGAAAAAGGGGAAATAGACGAGCAGTATTATGCGATCATAGAGCTGATCAACAGGCTGGAGCAGAACCGAAGGGGCTGTTATAAGAATAAACAGCGTCTTGAGGGTCACATGATGTGTGAACACTGCGGCGCCATGATTCCTTATGGCAGTATCTTCTGCAATATCTGCGGACAGAGGGCAGAGGGGCAGACACCGGTGCCGGTTTTGGGTGCGGCAGGCGCAGCATCCCAGATAGAGACGCAAGTATCGGTGACAGAGGACACAGCGCCGGTCATACCATCGGTGGGAACGGATACGGCATTGCCCATACCGCTGGTGGAAATGGAGACAGCAGGGGCATCTGCTGTACATAAGTGCAGTTAGCGGGCAGTGTGCATGGAGGAAGCAGACAGCAGTATGGAGATGGAACTGGCAGGGATACGGAAATCATATAAAAAGAAGAAGGTGCTGACAGATATATCCTTGTCTGTGGGAAGCGGCAGCTGCGTGGGTATTCTGGGCGGTAATGGAAGCGGGAAATCCACACTTTTGTCCATTCTGGCAGGCGTGCAGAAGGCTGACGGCGGCACTTTTCATTATCAGGGTGAGGAGCTGCTGCGAAACAGTGCCAGGATTCCGGCGGTGATCGGCTATGTTCCCCAGGGGAATCCCCTGATAGAGGAACTCAATGCCTGGGATAATCTGCGTATGTGGTATGACAGGAAAACCTTACAGCGGGAATTACAACAGGGAGCCCTTGCCATGCTGGGAATAGGCGATTTCTTAAAGACACCGGTGCGCAGGATGTCAGGCGGCATGAAAAAGCGTCTTTCCATAGGCTGCGCCGTGGTGGCAAAGCCCAGAATCCTGTTGCTTGACGAGCCTTCGGCGGCCCTTGATTTAGTCTGCAAGGAGAATATATACCGGTATCTGGAGCGGTATAAGGCAGAGGGCGGCATTGTGCTTCTGGCTACCCATGATATGCAGGAACTGGAACTGTGTGAACGGTGCTATATTATAAAAGAAGGTGTCCTGGAAGCCTATCAGTACGATGGGGATCTTCATCATCTGGCAGGGAAGTTAAGATGAACGGAATGCTTATGTATTTATGTGCGCAATTGAAAAGGATGATGAAAACACTTCCCAGACAGGCTGTGGTCAATCTGCTGATGTGCCTGTGCGTGGGCGTTCTGGCGGCAGTGTTTATTCAGGAGAGCATTCTTAAGCAGGATGACCAGAAGTACCGCATCGGTGTGGTGGGGGATATGTCGGATTCTTATCTTGGGTTTGGCATCAATGCCATCCAGTCCATGGACGATTCCCGCTTCATGGTGGAACTGGTCACGATGACGGATGAGGAGGCCAGAGAGGCTTTTGAGAAGGGGGAACTCTACGCGATTGTACAGATACCGGAAGGGGTGATGGAATCCATAGAGTCGGGGGCCAATGACAGACCCATCTCCTATATTGCATCGGAAGGACAAAAAGGCCTCGGCGCCATGGTGATGGGGCAGATTGTGGATGTGGCTTCCGTCCTGGTGACAAGATCGCAGAGCGCGATTTTCGGCATGCAGGCGATTATGCTGGAACAGGGTATGGAGGAAACGTTCTGGGATGCCACCAACGCACTGAACTTCTTGCTGATCAAGCTGGTGCTCAACCGGAGCAGATTCTATGATGTGGAGGTGCTTGGCATCGCCAACGGTCTTTCTGTGGAGGGGTATTATTTTTGCAGTATCCTGCTTTTCTTACTGCTTTTGTCCGGTCTCAATAACAGTTTTTTGGTTACCCATAAGAAAGCGGATATGGGCAGATTTATGAAAGCCAGGGGCGTGGGAGCGGCCGGCCAGGTGGCGGGAGAGTATCTGGCTTATTTGTGCCTGATGGTATTGTGTCTGACAGTCATGTTTATACCGCTTTCCTGGTGCCTTGAGAGAGAGCTGCTTCTGATTCCGGAGTGGGAAGGAATGGGGGCAGAGCCGCTAAAGGGATTTTGGGCGGCGCTTTTGCCGGTGACAGCCATGTTTGCAGCTTTGCAGTTTCTGTTGTATGAACTGGTAACGTGTGTGGTAAGCGGCCTGCTGTTACAGTTTGTCTGCGGCATTGGTATGGGATATTTGTCAGGATTCTTTTATCCGGCGGCATTCTTTCCGGATGCCATAAAAAGGATTGGCAGCATACTGCCCACAGGTGTTGCCCTGCAGTATGTTGACAGCAGTGTGGCCGAGGAAGGAGCCTTGACAGGCGGCTTTGGCGTGCTTTTGTATCTGGCGGTTTTCCTTGCTTTGTCTGTATTGGTCAGAAAATGCAGGATACAGAGGGGGTAAGCGGATGATAGGAAGATTTTTGACCAGATATTATCTGTTAAATAAACGGTTGTTTAAGAAATACAGTTTCCTGCTGATTCTTTGTATGGTGCCCCTTCTGGTGGGCGGGCTTCGGTTGGCAGCCAAAGAGGAGAGCGGCATTGCCAGGGTGGTGTTGTGCCTTCCGGATCCGGAGGATGAGATGGCGGTCTTAGTAGCGGAGGAGCTGATGCGTGACGAGGCAGGGATTCTCCGTTACAGTCTTTGTGAAGAGGAAGAGGAGGCCCGCAGGATGGTGATGGAAGACGAGGCGGACACGGCCTGGATCTTTCATACAGACCTGGGGGAGAGTCTGCAGGCGGCAGCTTCTAAGAAGCGGGTCAGACCTGTGGTGAAGGTGGTGGAGCGCAAGGACAGTGTCTCACTGATACTCAGCAGGGAAATCCTTGGCGCGGCACTCTATCCGGCTTTCTCCTATGCGGTTTATGAAGACTACATCCGCAAGAACCTCAGACTTACGGAAATCAGCGACGAACAAATCCGGCAGGCTTATGAGAGGACGCTGGTGGAAGGCAGTCTTTTCCAGATGGCTTATCTGGATGGCGGACAGGAGGAAGAGGAGGCCTTTCATTATCTGCAGGCGCCTGTGCGGGGGATGCTTGCCATCTGGCTTGTACTCTGCGGCCTGGCGGCCTGTCTGTATTTTATGCAGGATGAAGAGCAGGGGCTTTATGCGAGGACGCCGGTGGCCCGCAGGCTTTCTGTATCCTTCGGGGTGTGTGCCGTGTTTGTGTCAGATGCGGCGTTGATTCTTCTCCTGGCCTGTAAGGCAGCCGGTGTATTCACGGTATGGCACAGGGAAGTATGGAGCTGTGCACTGTTTGCCTGTGCAACGCTGGCTTTTTGCAACCTGATCAGGCTGTTGTGTGTTACACCGGGACGTCTGGGCAGCTGTATTGTGATCCTTACAGCCGGGATGCTGGTGCTTTGTCCGGTTTTTTTGAACCTGCGGGGTTTTCGGGCGGTCAAATATTTATTGCCGCCTTATTATTATCTGTTGTCTGTCCATAATGTGCGGTATCTGTACGGCATGGCGGTATATACGACAGTTGTGTCAGTTTTGTGCGTGGTGTTATGCAGATGGAAGAACGCAGGGGTGAGAAGGAGGTTAAAATTTTACAAGGAATGTTAAAAACCTTCGATGTTTTGCGACAAGAAAGTTCTGTATAATCATTTATAATGAAACAAATAGAGCAGATGGCTCGTAAAACAAGGAGGATCTATTTATGAAGAAGAAATTGTTATCCGTCATGCTTGGGTTAGCAATGGTTGTATCTATGACAGCCTGCGGATTACAGGCACCTGAGACACCGGCAGCGGAAGCGCCCAAAGCAGAAGCGCCTGCAGCAGAGGCACCTGCGGCGCAGGAGCCTGCAGCTGAGGAACCGGCAGCAGAAGAGCCTGCGGCAGAAGTACCTGCGGCTGAACCGGAAGTAACACTTGTTTACGCAGAGGTTAACCCGCTTGACACCATCGTTGGACAGATGGCTACAGCATTTGCTGATAAAGTAGCAGAGCTTTCCGGCGGTACCATGAAGATTGATATTCAGGCAAGCGGCGTGCTGGGTTCCGAGAATGACGTTCTTGACACCATGCTGGGCGGCGGCGGCACTATCGACATGTCCCGTATTTCCGCTTTCGCGCTGACAAGCTATGGCGGAGAGAAATCCATGTTACTCTCCCTGCCTTATACCTTTGTGAGCAGAGACCACTACTGGAACTTTGCTGCATCTGATCTGGCAAGTGAATTCTTACTGGAGCCCCATGAGAACGGCAGCGGCGTAAGAGGTCTGTTCTACGGCGAAGAAGGCTTCCGTCATTTCTTCACAGTGAAAGAAATTTCCGGTATGGAAGATTTAGCAGGCATGAAGCTGCGTGTTTCCAATGATCCTGTTATGAATGGTCTGGTAGAGTCCCTGGGAGCAAGTCCTACGGTGGTATCCTTTAATGAGTTATATTCTGCATTGCAGACCGGTGTTGTGGACGGAGCAGAGCAGCCTATCGCAAACTACAAGTCCAACGCCTTCCCGGAAGTGGCTCCCTGCATGATTCTGGATGGTCATACACTTGGTGCAATCCAGGTTATCATCACAGACGAAGCATGGGATTCCCTGACAGAAGAACAGCAGAATATCCTGATGGAAGCAGGCGAGTATGCTTCTCAGCTTAATAAACAGACATCTCAGGATGCCGAGAATGAAGTATTGGAGCAGTTAAAGGCAGACGGCATCAAAATTGTGGAAGTGGATGATGTGACTCCTTGGCAGGAGGCTGTTAAGGGGGTTATCGAAGATAACACCAAGGGACAGGAAGAACTGTATCAGAAGATTCTGGATATGGCAAATTAATCATCTGTGATATCTAAGGGTAAGGAGCGCATCGGCGTAACAGCCTATGCGCTCTTATCATCATAATTTAGGAGGTATTTCATGTCGGGGTTTTTTGAGCGGGTTGATAAGATGAAACCGGTATTTGACATTACATATAAGATTGTACTGTTCGCCTGCAAGCTTTTACTGATTGCGGATATTTTCATCACCACCATGAGCGTAATCGGCAGATATGTACCTTTTGTTCCCGATCCTGCCTGGAGTGAGGAAGTGGTGCTTACCTGCATGTCTTATATGGCGGTGCTGTCTGCGGCACTGGCGATTCGGCGCGGAGCGCATATCCGTATGACGGCTCTGGATAAATATATTCCGGCACCGGTGCTTCTGTTTCTGGATATTCTGGCAGACATCTGCGTGCTGATCCTGGCCTTTGTCATGATCACAGTGGGTTGGAAGTATGCAGCCGGTCTGGGTGCAAAGGGAACGTACGTGAGTATGCCCTGGCTGTCCAGGTTCTGGATGTACTTCCCGGTTCCGGTAGCGGGTGTGGCGATGGTAATCTTTGAGTTAGAGACGCTGTATAATCACATGAAGAAAATCTTTTTGAAGGAGGGAGCGGCATGAGTGCAGAATCAATGGCAATTCTCGTATTGCTTGCAAGTTTCGGTATTATGATATTTTTACGTTTTCCGATTGCCTATGCAGTAGCCCTTTCTTCTCTTCTGTGCTTACTGTACCAGGGGCTGCCGTTTACAACAATCTGTCAGCAGATGGTGAAAGGAATCAATTCTTTCAGTCTGATGGCGGTGCCTTTCTTTATCACCATGGGGTGTCTGATGGGCAGCGGCGGTATTTCGGAGAAGCTGATCGCCCTGGCCAACGCCTGTGTGGGCTGGATGACCGGCGGTATGGCGATGGTGAACATTGTGGCATCTTATTTCTTTGGCGGTATTTCCGGTTCCGCAGCGGCGGACACCGCTTCTCTAGGAAGTATTTTGATACCGATGATGGTGGATCAGGGGTATGATGATGATTTCTCCACGGCAGTTACCATTACTTCCTCCTGTGAGGGACTTCTGGTGCCGCCCAGCCATAATATGGTAATCTATGCGATGTCTGCGGGCGGTGTTTCCGTGGGAAGCCTGTTCCTTGCCGGATATATACCGGGCGCATTGCTGGCAATCTCCTTGATGATCGGTTCCTATATCATTTCCAAGAAGAGAAACTATCCCAAGGGGGATAAATTTACATTCAAGAATCTGTTAAAACAATTATCAGTTTCCATATGGGCCCTGGCGGCAGTTGTCATTGTTGTGGTGGGTGTTGTGGGCGGCTGGTTCACAGCTACCGAGTCCGCGGCGGTTGCGGTTATTTACAGTCTGCTTGTCAGTGTGTATATTTATAAAGGTCTGGATTGGAAGGGCGTGTGGAAAGTATTGGGAGACTGTGTGGATACCTTATCCATCGTGTTGATTCTGATTTCCACCTCCAGTATTTTCGGGTATTGTCTGACAACCCTGCATGTGCCCACTATGGCAGCCAATGCAGTTGTAGGTCTGACAAACAATCCGATTCTGATAGCATTATTGCTGAATCTGATTCTGCTGGTATTGGGATGTATCATGGACATGGCGCCGATCATCCTGATTGCAACGCCGATACTTTTACCGATTGCAACATCCATCGGTATCGATCCGATTCAGTTCGGTATCATGATTGTGTTAAACTGTGGTATCGGTCTGTTGACGCCTCCGGTAGGAGCGGTGCTTTTCATCGGTTCCGCAGTGGGCAAGGTAAAGATGGAAAAAGTCGTGAAAGCGACATTACCCTTCTATCTGTGCATGATTGCTGTGCTGCTGTTGCTTACCTTTATTCCTGAAATTACGATGCTGCTTCCGAACCTGTTCTATTGATGAGCGGGACAGGGATGCCGCTTAAGCGGCATCATGGAGGCTGTGTGGAAGGAGTATGAACATGCATTATCAATATCAATGCAAAATCAGGCCAGTTGACTTCTGGAAACTGTCCATGCGCCGCACATACCGTTCCCTTGTGGGAGTATGTAATATTGTTTTTGGCGCAGCCATGATTCTTCTGACAATCCGGTTCTTTCATCAGGCCGGTGATGTGGTGCAGGCACTGCTCTTTCTGGCCTGCCTGCTGGTGCCGGTGATACAGCCCTTGGGCGTCTATCTGAAGGCGAAGGCACAGGTTGCTGTGATGCCGCAGGGGACAGAACTTTCCTTTCACGAGGACGGCATCCATGTGACACTGGGGGATGAAAGGGAGTTTATACGTTGGAATAAAGTAAAGGGAGTCAGAAAAGAGGGGAGCACGATCATCGTCTATACGGATGCAAACCACGGTTACATGCTGACTAGGAGAGTGCTGGGAAGAGAGAAGGATGATTTTTATCAGTATGTCAGGAAACATATGAATAGATAAGCGGCAAAACAGGGCAGTACGCAGTGCGGGCTGCCCATTGCTGTAAAAGCGGGAATGACGGGAAGAGCGAGGAACTATCTGCATGAGACGGTTGCTGAAGAACATGTGGCAGTCTTTAAAAATCAAACACAAGATTAAACTGTACACGGATATTGTGCTCTTGATTATCCTGCTGTCCATTTTTCTGGCGGTCTGGGCCATGAAGTCCTCTCTGCTCGATTTTTCTGCTATCCTGAAAGACAATTCTCTGGTCAGTGATTTTACGCAATGTATGGAGGAAGAGTCCGAGCTGTTTGAGAGCTATGCCAAAACAGGCAAAGGGGATGTCTATCAGGAGTTGGAGCGTGCCATTTGGGACACGGAAAAGATAATTGCAGAGCTTCCCTATGATTATAAAAAGATAGGGGAAGTGCGGTATGCTAAGACATGGTCGATTTTGAACATGTATCGGGTCTACTGTGATAAGCGGGATGCGATTCTAAATATGGGCGAAAGGACGCAAGATCATATCGGATCCTTGTATGAGGTATATGAGATACAAGGTTACCTGTTGAGCTATTCCAAACAATTGATGCGGGTAACATTGGAGGATGGCGTCAGTGCATATGCGGGAAAAGTTAAGACGATTATCTTTATTCCTGTGGCGCTGATCATCATAGAGCTCATTTTCTTTCTGTGCATTCGTAAGATGTCGGAACTGCTCAACAGCTCCATTGTGTCGCCGGTCATGGATCTGGCAGAGGCCTCCCGCAAGATAGCGGAGAATGACTTTTTCATTGAGGATGTGAACGTACACAGCCAGGACGAGATGGGAGAACTGGTGCATGCGTTTAACAAAATGAAGTATGCCACCGGCGAGTATATCATGGCGCTTGAGGAGAAGAGGAAGGCACTGGATTTATATCATGCGGAGGAACTGGAGAAGCTGGAAATGGCAGGACGGCTGGATGCTATGGAGCTGGATCTTCTGAAGAACCAGATTAATCCCCATTTCCTGTTCAACACGCTGAATGTGATCGGCGGCATGGCCAATCTGGAAGGGGCTTCCACCACAGAGGCCATGATACAATCGTTGAGTTTCCTGTTCCGCTATAATTTAAAGACGCCGGAGGAAAAGGTTTCTCTGGCAAGGGAATTGAAAGTTGTAAGGGACTACATGTTCATCCAGGAGAAACGGTTCGGCAACAGGATCAAGTATGAGATTGACTGTCAGATGGATGCGGAATCTGTGCTGATACCCACGTTTACCTTTCAGCCTCTTGTGGAAAATGCAATCATACATGGATTGTCTCAGAAGGAAGAAGGCGGGCGGATTCTGATACGGATTCGGGAAGTCAGAGGCAGCATCTGTTTTGCCGTAGCCGATGACGGTGTGGGAATGGAGCTGTGTGCCTTACGGGAGTTACGGCAGGGTCTGAGGCAGGATGAAATGGACAGGACAGGGCGCACAAGGATAGGTGTTTTTAATATCTATAAGAGGATTCATGCTATGTATGCAGATGGGGAGATGAGGATTCACAGTAAAGCAGGCACAGGTACAATCATCAGCATACGAATACCCGATGAGAGGGGAAATGGTTTTGGAGAACAGTAAATACCGCATATTGATAGCAGATGATGAACCCATTGAAAGAGCAGTGATCGGTAAGAATATACGGAATTATTTTGGAGATGAGGTGGAAGTGTATGAGGCGGTGAACGGGCGGGAAGCGATTGAAGTTTTCCGGCAAAAGGACTGCCATATCGCACTGCTTGATATCTCCATGCCGGGGATTGACGGATTGGAGGCTGCGGAAGAAATCCGCAGAAGCAATGAAGCATGCAGCATCATTTTCCTGACGGCATATGACGAATTTGACTTTGCGAAACGGGCCATCAGGGTGAGAGCCCTGGATTATCTGTTAAAGCCCAGTACCAGGGAAGAACTGATTATGGTGCTGGAGGAGGCCATTCATTTGGCACAACAGCAGGCAGTTGTACCGGAAGCCAAGGCAGAGTCTGCCCAGGGAAATGAGGAAGAGAAGCAGGAACCTATGAAGAACCAGCTTTTTGCAGACTATATACGAGGTTATATTGAGGCTCACTATATGGAGGATATCAGCTTACAGGATGCAGCGGAGCAGCTGCATTACTCAGATGCCTATTTCTGCAGGTTCTTCAAGCAGAATTTTGATAAAAATTTTATTATGTATCTGACAGAACTTCGTGTGGAGAAGGCGAAGGAGCTGTTGGAAGACATGACAATCAATGTGAAGGATATCAGTCAGAAAGTAGGATTTCGGGATTCCAGTTATTTTACCAAGGTATTTAAACGGATCACGGGTGTGACACCCAGTGAATATCGGTACGGTCTTTTGTGACAGGCGGCTGTCTGGTTGTATAAAGTCGTTAGGGAGTATGATATTTGGTATGGAGGCAGGAAGCAGAGATAAGAGAGTAAAATGGATAGTGATCTGTGCTGCAGCGCTGATTCTGGCAGTGGTTTTATTCCTGTGTCTGCAGGGGGATAAGGTGACGGTGCCGGAGTATGTGTTTACCTATGCTGAAAATCAGACACCGGATTATCCAACGACCCTTGGCGGCCAGCGGTTTGCGCAGCTGGTGGAGGAGAGAACACAGGGACGTATCCGGATTCAGGTGCAATCACAGGGGGTTCTGGGTTCGGAGACGGAAGTGATTAAACAGATGCAGTACGGCGGGATTGATTTTGCCAGAGTGTCCATTGCGCAGATGTCTGACTTTATACCGGAGATGAATGTGCTGCAGCTTCCTTACCTGTATGAGGATTCTGCTCATATGTGGCGGGTTTTGGACGGGGAGATTGGAGAGCGTTTTCTGGGATATCCGCAGGAGTATGGTCTGGTGGGATTATCCTGGTACGATGCGGGAGCCAGAAATCTTTACTGCTCCACAAGCCCCATCAGAACCCTGGAAGATATGCAGGGGCTGCGCATCCGGGTTCAGGAAGCGGAAATGATGTCCCAGATGATGAACGCCTTGGGGGCAGTGGCGGTGCAGATTCCCTACGATCAGGTATATGCGGCGCTGGAGCGCAGGCAGGTGGACGGGGCAGAGAATAACTGGTCTTCCTATGAGACCATGCAGCATTATGAAGTAGCCGGGTATTACACCGTGGATGAACATATCCGGATTCCGGAAATGCAGATCTGTGCACAGCACACCTGGGAACTGTTATCGGACAAGGACAGGGAGATTATCCTGGAATGCGCCAGAGAATCAGCCTTGTATGAAAGAGAACTGTGGACGGCGCATGAGATGGAAGCCAGAGAAAATGCGCTGCGCAATCAGGTGCAGGAGATTTATCTCTCTGCAGAAGAGAAAGAGAAATTCCAGGCGGCAATGGAGCCGATTTATCAACAGTATTATGAAGAGTTTGGGAAAGATATAGAGGAGATTTTTTCCCAGGGGAAAAAAGGACGGGAATAAAAATGCAGTTTAAAAGCGCAGAACAGAAGAAACAATTAGTATATACTTACCTGGCGTTTATGTTAAATGGTATACTGGCTTTGTCGATTGGTTCCCTGCTGCCGTTTATCCGGGAAACCAGAGGATTGAATTATGCTTTCGCAGGGCTGCTTGTCAGTTTACATTCGGTGGGCAACCTGTTTTCCAGTTTTGCATCGGGCATCTTGTCCGTGTTTATCGGGAGAAAGAGGAGTATTCTGCTGTTCAATGCCTGCTATGCACTTTCCTACGTGCTGATTATTTTCAGCGGCAATACGTATATGCTGGCGGCGGCTTATCTGATGACCGGACTGGCAAGGGGAGCGTCCAGTAATTTCGGCAATTATACGGTTAATAATCTGGCGCCTGGCAAGGCAGGTGTGTTAAATGGGTTACATGCCATGTTCTCCATAGGGGCCTTCTCTTTTCCGATTATCCTCACGGCATTGACCAGGACGGATGCGGACAAGTGGATATACGCCTGCTATTTCATTGTTGCCATGGGTATCTTAAGCTGGCTTCTGTATTTTCTGATTCCGGACCCACAGACCCTGGAACAAGGCAAAACAGGAAAAAGGAGCGGGGAAAATGGTTTTGGCTTTTTCCGGGAACCTATTTTTTATTTATGTACTTTTACCCTGTTTTTCTATCTGTGTGCGGAGCAGGGCGTGATCGGGTGGCTGATTACTTATTTCGAGGATACCGGGCTTCTCAGCGCAGCCCTGTCACAGCTGATGGCCAGTGTGCTCTGGATTATGATGCTGGCGGGACGTCTGACGGCGGCTTGGCTGTCGGAAAAGGTCAGGAAAGAGAGGCTCTTGCTGATTATGGCGGTGGGCTTTGTGTGCTTTTTCTTCTGGCTGCTGCTGTGCCGGGATACGCTTCTGATTGTGATTGGCATCATGGGATTTGGATATAGTATGGCAGGTATATATCCGACAACTGTGTCATTTTGCGGCGGGCTGATACAGAAGTATTCCATGGCATGGAGCTTCATCCTCACAACAGCCAGCTTTGGTTCTATCCTGATGCCTATGATCATCGGCAGGATTGCAGAGAGTGCGGGTATTTTCTATGGCATGAGTTCCATTGTGGTAGTGGTGCTGATTGATCTTGTGCTGATTTTTTCCCTGAATATTTATATGAGAAGAGGCGCCGGGAATTTACAGGAGTCATCGGGAAAGCAATCATAAGGAATGCCCATGATGATGTATTATGAAGGCGAAGAAAGAAAACATGGAGGAGTGTATGAAAACAGAAAAAAACAGTATCTGGAATTTTTATGAGAACATTGAGAAAGAACAGGCAGGAGAGGGTGTGGTACGCAGGGTTTTATCCTATACGGATGAGGTGATGGTGGTACAGAATCATTTTCAAAAGGGTGCGGTGGGTGCACTGCATCATCATCCACATACGCAGATTACATATGTGGTCAGCGGACAATTTGAGTTTGAGATTGGGGGAGAGAAGAAGGTGGTGAATCCGGGAGACAGTATGCTGAAAAGGGACGGCGTCGAGCATGGCTGTGTCTGCCTGGAAGAAGGCATTCTTCTGGATATTTTTGCACCCATGAGAGAAGATTTTGTTTCATAAGTATCAATAAAGAAAAGGAGAGTGTGTTTTATGGAGATGACATTGCGCTGGTATGGAAGTAAATCGGATTCTGTGACGTTACAGCAGATCAGACAGATTCCGGGAGTGAAGGGAGTCATTACAACTCTTTATGAGACGGCACCGGGAGAGGAGTGGAGCCTGGAGGAGATTCGTGCCCTGAAGGCGGAAGTGGAAGCAGCGGGACTGCACATTGCGGGCATTGAGAGCGTCAATATCCATGATGCGATCAAGATTGGACTGCCGGACAGGGAACAGTACATTGACAATTATATCAAGACACTGGAAAAACTGGGGCAGGAAGATATTCACATGGTATGCTATAATTTCATGCCTGTGTTTGACTGGACAAGAACCGAACTTGCCAGAAAACGCCCGGACGGTTCAACCGTGCTCGCCTATCATCAGGAAACGGTAGATAATCTGGATCCGGAGAAAATGTTTGATTCCATTGCCGGGGATACCAACGGCTATGTGATGCCGGGCTGGGAGCCGGAGCGTATGGAAAAAATCAAGGAATTGTTCCGCTTATACCAGGATGTGGATGAGGAGAAGCTTTTTGCCAATCTGCAATACTTCCTGGAAGCAATCATGCCGGTGTGTGACAAATATGATATCAACATGGCAATCCATCCGGATGATCCGGCCTGGAGCGTGTTCGGCCTGCCGCGTATCATCACCAATCTGCCCAATATCCAACGGATGATGAAGATGGTGGACAATCGCCATAATGGCGTCACCTTCTGTTCCGGCTCATACGGCACCAATCCGGACAACGATCTGCCGGGCATGATCCGTGCGCTGAAAGGACGGGTGCATTTTGCCCATGTGAGGAATCTGCAGCATAATTATCCGGGGGATTTTGAGGAGGCTGCGCATCTGTCCGCAGATGGAAGCTTTGATATGTACGAGATTATGAAAGCATTGTATGATATTGGGTTTGACGGTCCGATCCGGCCTGACCACGGAAGAATGATCTGGGGTGAGGTGGCGATGCCCGGATACGGCCTCTACGACAGAGCGCTGGGAGCAACCTACTTGAACGGCCTCTGGGAGGCGATTGAGAAGTCAAACTAGAAGGGAGAATGATGTATGAAATTAAATAACGAAGGCCTTCTGGAGAAGGCGGCATGGGAGAGCGCCGGATATCATGTGCCTGCCTATGACAGGGAGGTCCTTACAGCAAATACAAAGCAGAAACCGGAGTGGATTCACTTTGGGGCAGGAAATATCTTCCGGGCCTATCAGGCAAATCTGATGCAGCAGCTGATGGAAGAGGGAATCAGTGAGACGGGTCTTATTGTGGCGGAAGGTTTCGACTATGAGATAATTGAGAAAATGTATCGTCCGCATGATGACTACAGTATTCTGGTGACCTTAAAGAGCAACGGGGAAGTGGAGAAGACTGTGATCGGCAGTATCGTGGAGTCTCTGATTCTGGACAGTGAAAATGAGGCGGAATTTACTCGGTTGAAAGAAATCTTTGCGGCACCGTCCCTGCAGATGGCAAGCTTTACCATCACAGAGAAGGGCTACAGTCTGGTGGACGGCAGAGGGGAGATGCTGGCAGCAGTCAAGCAGGATATGGAAGCAGGACCGGAGAGACCGGGAAGCTATCTGGGTAAGGTCTGTGCCCTGGTGTATGAGCGGTACCAGCATGACAAACTGCCGCTGGCGCTGGTAAGCATGGATAACTGTTCCCACAACGGAGACAAGCTGAAAGCGGCTGTACTCGCCTTTGCGGAGGCCTGGACCAAGGCGGGGAAGGCAGAGGCAGGATTCTTGGACTATGTGAAGGATGGAGCAAGACTTTCTTTCCCCTGGAGCATGATCGATAAGATTACCCCCAGACCAGATCCCAAGGTGGAGGCTATTCTGGAGGCAGATCGGATTGCAGGCCTGGAGAAGGCTGTGACCAGCAAGAATACCTGGGTGGCGCCTTTCGTAAATGCGGAGGAATGTCAGTATCTTGTGATCGAGGATGCATTCCCCAATGGAAGACCGGCCTTGGAGAAGACTGGCGTAATCTTTACGGCCAGGGAGACCGTGGACAAGGTGGAGAAGATGAAGGTCTGTACCTGCCTGAATCCGCTGCATACCACATTGGCAGTCTTTGGCTGCCTGCTTGGCTATGAGCTGATCTCCGAGGAGATGAAGAACCCGGCGTTAAAGAGGCTGGTGGAGCGCATCGGTTATCAGGAAGGGCTTCCGGTGGTGGTAAACCCTGGCATCTTAAGTCCTGAGAAATTTATCGATGAGGTACTGGGACTGCGGATTCCCAATCCATTCATGCCGGACACGCCGCAGAGGATTGCGACGGACACCTCCCAGAAGCTGCCGATTCGTTTCGGGGAGACCATCAAAGCCTATGAGGCATCAGACAATCTGTCTGTGGATACGTTAGAGGGGATTCCTTTTGTATTCGCCGGATGGCTGAGGTATCTGATGGGCGTGGATGATCAGGGAAATGTCTTTACGCCAAGTCCTGATCCGCTGCTGGAAACCCTGATGCCTGCGTTTAGCGATGTGAAACTGGGTGAGCCCTGTGACGTGCAGACGGTACTTGCGCCGATTTTAAAGCGTGCGGATATTTTTGGGGTGGATCTGACCCAGTCTGTGCTGGGTGAGAAAGTGACTGCCCTGTTTACGGAAATGATACAGGGACCGGGCGCAGTCGCAGCGCTGCTTGAGAAGAACTTCTGAATGCGTTCAGGGGATAAGGGCAGTCTCAGGTGATGATAAGAAGAACTTGCCTATAAAGTGTAAGAGGGAAAGGATAAAAGAGGATGTGCGGGGATTGATTTCCTGCACATCCTCTTTTAGGAATCTGTGACACGGGTTACTGTGCGCCTGCCTGTCTGCGGGCTTCTTTACAAAGCTCCGTAATCTTGTGGAAATGGCCGGCTGTGATATCGCCTTTCTTACATACCCAGCTTCCGCCCACTGCAAAAATGGCCGGATTGGCAGTAAACTCTGCAATGTTCTCCGTATTCACGCCGCCGGTTGGCAGAAACTGCATATCCGTAAAAGGTGCGGCCAGATTGGTAATGGCTTTCAGACCGCCATAAATATTGGCGGGGAAGAATTTCACCACCCGCAGGCCCAGTTTTCTTGCCGTCATGATTTCTGTGGGGGTGACGCAGCCGGGAGTGACATCAATGTCATTTTCTATACACCATTTCACGATCTCTTCGTCTAAGCCAGGAGAGACGATGAACTTCGCACCTGCGTCCACAGCCTCCTTGGCCTGGTCGATATGTAATACGGTACCTACGCCCACGATCATGTCGGGACACTGTGCGGATACGTTACGGATGCTGTCAAGGGCTGCTGCTGTGCGCAGGGTGATCTCCATCACGTTAATGCCGCCTGCTAACAGGGCATTGGCTGTGGGAACCGCGTCCTTGGCGTCTTCTATGACAACTACCGGTACAATAATAGATTTTTTCATGCTGTCTGTGATATTGCTCATATTTTCCTCCATTTCTGACTATCGCTGTACTCTGGCGCCGGCGCCGCCCATGATGGCTTCCACTTCCTTGCGGCTTGCCATGGTGGTATCGCCGGGGGTGGTCATGGCCAGTGCACCGTGAGCCGCACCGTAATTTACGGCCAGTTCAGCGTCCTGTGTGGTCATAAGGCCGAAAATCAGGCCGGAGGCAAAGGAGTCCCCGCCGCCCACACGGTCCATGATTTCCAGATTCTTGTAATCTTTGGCTTTATAAATCTCACCGTCGGCCCAGCAGATTGCACTCCAGTCGTTGACGGTAGCGGTCTTGACCTGACGAAGGGTGGTGGCCACCGCTTTAAAGTTGGGATAAGTCTGTGCCGCTTCGTTTATCATTTTCTTATAACCGTCCAGATTCAGGGTCTTTAAATCCTTGTCATTTCCTTCGATTTCAAAGCCGAGGCAGGCGGTGAAGTCTTCTTCGTTGCCTATCATCACGTCCACGTACCCGGCAATTTCCTTGTTGACTTCCTGGGCCTTGGCCTGTCCGCCGATGGCACTCCACATGGAGGGGCGGTAGTTTAAGTCATAAGATACCACAGTTCCGTATTTCTTGGCAGTTTTGATAGCAGCCAGCACCGTCTCGCAGGACTGCTCGGACAAAGCGGCGTAGATACCGCCGGTATGAAGCCATCTGACCCCAAGTTCACCGAAGATATACTCAAAATCAAAGTCTTCCGGCGTGGCTTTGGAGATGGCAGTGTTGGCACGGTCAGAGCAGCCTACCGCGCCCCGGATGCCGAAGCCACGTTCTGTGAAGTTCAAGCCGTTGCGGCAGATGCGTCCGATACCGTCTGTTTTCATCCATTTGATCAGGGAAGTGTCCACACCGCCCTGGTTGATGAAGTCTTCCATCAGCATGCCAATTTCATTGTCTGCAAAGGCTGTGATGACGGCGGTGTTCATTCTGAAACATTTGTGCAGGCCGCGGATGACATTGTATTCTCCGCCTCCTTCCCAGGCCCGGAAAGACCTGGCTGTGCGGATCCTGCCTTCGCCGGGATCCAGCCGCAGCATGATTTCGCCCAGGGATACGGCGTCAAACTTACATTCTTTTTCTGGCTTTACATTCAGGTTCATAGGTTGTTTCCCTCCTTTTTGTCAGTAATCGTTTGGGGTTCTAAGTCAAAACCAAAGTAACGGATGGCGTTATTGTAACAAATACCGGTGACGATTTCGCCAAGGGTCTCGTAATCATCGGGGTATTCTCCGTTTTCTACCCATGTACCGAGTAAATTGCAGAGGATTCTGCGGAAATATTCATGTCTGGTGTAAGACAGGAAGCTTCTGGAATCCGTCAGCATGCCCACAAATCCAGACAGATTTCCCAGATTTGCAAGGGAAATCATCTGCTCTTGCATACCGGTCTTATGATCGTTGAACCACCAGGCGGAACCCTGCTGGATTTTGGCAACGGCTAAAGAATCCTGGAAGCAGCCCAGAATGGTTCCGATGGCCTGGTTGTCATTGGGGTTTAAGCTGTACAGGATTGTCTTGGGAAGTTCATCCGTACCGGCCAGTGCATTCAGGTAATCGGCCATCTCAGAAGAGGGCGCATAATTATTGATGCAGTCGTAACCGGTATCCGGACCCAGTTTATCAAACTGTCTGGTGTTGTTGTCGCGCTTGCAGCCGTAGTGGAGCTGCATGACCCAGTTACGTTTCGCGTACTCTTTCCCCGCAAAGAGCATGAAGGATGTCTTAAATTTCAATTCTTCCTCACGGGTAACCTGGGTTCCTGCCAGGCGCTTTGCGAAGATGGACTCTGTTTCTTCTGGGGACGCAGGTACATGCATGACATATTCCAGCGCGTGGTCAGAGACGGAGCATCCCATGGAAGCGAAGAAGTCCATGCGCACGGAGAGGGCATGGCATAAATCTGCGAAACTGTCAATCTTAACGCCGGATACTTCACTGAGCGCCGCAAGATATTCGGGGAAGGCGGGCTTCTCAATGTTCATGGCTTTGTCAGGACGCCATGCGGGCAGAACCTGTACATGGAAGGAAGCATCGTCTGCAATCTTCTTATGCCATTCCAGGGAATCTACCGGATCATCCGTGGTGCAGATCAGGGTTACGTTGGACTGCCGGATCAGATTGCGGACAGACATGGAAGGGTCTGCCAGCTTCTGGTTGCAAAGTTCCCAGACTTCTTCCCCGGTTTTTTTATTTAAGACGCCGTGATAGTCAAAATACCTTTGCAGTTCCAGATGTGACCAGTGAAAAAGCGGATTGCCGATCGCTTTGCCCAGACACTCGGCCCATTTGAGGAATTTCTCTTTATCGGATGCGTCTCCGGTGATATAACGTTCCTCAATGCCGCAGGAGCGCATAAAGCGCCATTTGTAGTGATCGCCTCCCAGCCAGACCTGGGTAATGTTCTCAAACCGGCGGTCCTCATAGATTTCCCTTGGGTTGATGTGGCAGTGATAATCAAGTACCGGTGTGTCTGCTGCATAGTCCTCATACAGTTTCTGCGCAGCATAGTTTGAGAGTAAAAAGTCCTGGTCCATAAATGGTTTCATAAACAGCCTCCTTTATTTTAATTATGTTTTAGGAAATTCGTGGTTTCCCGTTCTATCAGTTTGCCTGAGAAAACGACTTTCTGAGGCATTTCTTCACCGGCAAGGACATGGAGCAGGGTGCGGATCAGCTGATGCGTGATTGCCTCAAGACAGTTGTCCACGGAAGTGAGCGCCGGTGTACAGCAGGCAGTGAGAATGGAATTGTTGTAACCGATCACGCTGAGATCTTCCGGAATGCGAAGTCTCTTTTGCTGCGCATATTTCATGCCGCCCACAGCAAGCATGTCGTCGGAAGCGATGATGCCTTGGAAAGGCTGCCCGTGATCGGAAGCTTCTCTGATGAAGTCTGCAATGTCCTCAATATTGCCTGGTGCTTTGTCATAGTATAGAAGATGCTGCATGGAATCCGGTATGTGATGTTCCGTCAGGGCTTTCCGGAATCCGTTCAGTTTCTTTAAGCCGCTGTAGGATCTGGAATTGTACAGATACAGGATATCCCGGATGCCGGAGCAGAGCATGGAAGATGCGGCCTCATACATGGAGGTATAGTCATCGCACAGAGTGCTGTATACATTCGGATGATTGTAAGAGGCGTTTAAGAGCATGACCGGAATCTGGTCCGCCGCTTCTTTGATATATTCATTTTCCAGTTCTGTGGATGCAATGAAATGTGAGCCTACCAGTATGATACTGTCCACCTTTTTGGAAAGGATAAGATTCAGGTAGTTCTTGCGCACGTTCTGATTAAAACCGGTACAGCAAAGCAGGGATTCATAGCCGTTTTGCTGGAGCTCTTGCTGTAACAGATAGACAGCCCTGGAAGTATACAGGTCAGAGGAATCCGCGCACAGAAGTCCCACGGTGCGCAGGGAACGCAGTCCCATGCCCCGTGCAAATGCGTTGGGGATATAATCGTATTCTTCGATGATATCCGTCACCTTTTTGCGGGTGGCCGGACTGACATTATCGCTGCCGTTTAAGACACGGGATACGGTAGCGGTGGATACACCGGCTTTTTGGGAAATATCATAAATGGTTATGGCCATCTGGTATCGGAGTCCTTTCCTGCACGATATGATAATGGGGGTCATGAAAGCGCCGGCAGTAACCTGCAGGGCATTCATCATTATGAAAACGCTTACATAGAATTGAGATTATTATAGCGGAATCTGTTGGAAAAAGCAATGCGGTACTAAGCTGTTCGGGGGAAAATATCAAAATACTACAAGAATATCAAAATCTTACAAAAATGCAGGAAAATCAGGGAAAAACAAGGATTCTGGCATATTGACATATGGTAAAAAATATGAAACGATAGACATATGAAACCGCTTACAATTTACTGTCACACAATGTAACGAAGGGAAAGAAAGGAGATCTGCATTCATGGAACTTTTAAACAGGCAAAAAACAGGAAAGACAGAAAGACCGATCAAGGTTTTACAATTTGGGGAAGGAAATTTTCTTCGCGCGTTTGTGGATTATATGATTGACATAGCCAATGAAAAGGGAGTGTTTCATGGGGATATTGTGCTGGTGAAACCCATTACCTTTGGCACCCTGGAACGTTTTCATGAGCAGGACTGTCAGTATACGGTGCAGCTGCGGGGTATCGTGGACGGGGAACCCCAGAGAATCAATCGGGTGGTAACCAGTGTGGCTGATGCGGTGGATGCTTATGAAGAATATGAGAAATATGCCGGTTATGCGAAATTGGACACTCTGCGCTTTATTGTATCCAATACCACGGAGGCCGGCATTGTCTATGATGATACGGACCAGTTTGAACGGAACCCGCCCAAGACCTATCCGGGCAAGCTGACAAAATTTTTGTATGAGAGATATGAACACTTTCAGGGAGCGCCGGATAAGGGCCTGATTATCCTGCCGGTGGAACTGATTGATGATAACGGGATTCATCTGAAAGAATGTGTGTTGAAGCTGGCCGCATTGTGGAAGCTGGAAGAAGGTTTTGCGGACTGGGTCAATGGGGCCTGTGTCTTTACCTCTACGCTGGTGGACAGAATCGTTACCGGCTATCCCAGAGATGAGGCGGAAGAACTGTGTCAGGAGTTCGGGTATCAGGATCATCTGATCGTCACGGGTGAACCCTTTGCCCTCTGGGTGATTGAGAGCGCTGAGGATATCAGCGGAGAACTGCCGCTTCCCAAAGCAGGACTGCCTGTTATCTTCACGGATAACCAGAAACCTTACAAGCAGAGGAAGGTTCGTATCCTGAACGGCGCTCATACCTCCTTTGTGCTGGCTTCCTATCTGTGCGGTAACGATATCGTGCTGGAGTCCATGCAGGACGAGTTGATTCTGCGCTTTATCAGGGAAACAATCTTTGAGGAAGTGATTCCTACGCTGACCCTGCCGCAGGAGGAACTGGAAGAGTTTGCCCAGGCGGTGCTCACAAGATTCCGTAACCCCTATGTGAAACATGCGCATTTGTCCATTTCCTTAAACTCTGTCTCCAAATGGCGGGCTAGATGTATGCCCAGCTTCTTAGAGTACATAGAGAAAATGGGAAGACTGCCCGTACATCTTACGTTTTCGCTGGCTGCCCTGATGGCCTTCTATACCGGTACGGAGATGCGGGATAAGGCACTGATCGGCCATCGAGGCGAAGAAGAGTATAGGATTCTGGATGAGGAGGCTGTACTTGCCTTCTTTGCGGCCAACAGCGGTAAGGAAGTGTCTGAGTATGTGCATCATACGCTGTCTAACAAGGATTTCTGGGGACAGGATTTAAGCGCCCTTGCGGGTGTGGAGGATGCCGTGGCTTCCTGTCTGTCGGATATCCGCAGCCTCGGCATGCGTAAGGCCCTGGAGGCCAACATGAATTCGCAGCCTTAAAATATGGCGGCGTTAAGACCAGCGGGGGTGTGGAAGCTGGCAGAAATGTTGAGATGAACAGGGATGCAGAGGGTATCAGGGATGTGGAGGTTAGCAGCATGAAAAAATATATCAGGATTCATGAGAAGGATAATGTGGCGGTGGCCATCCGGGAGATTGCGGCAGGGGAGACCATTGAGATAGGCGGCTTACAGGTGAGGGCGCAGGAAGAGATTCCCGCAGGGCACAAGATAGCGCTTGGGGAGATTGCGGCAGGCGGTGAGGTCATCAAATACGGCTGCCGCATCGGCAACGCCAAAGCGGAGATTCCGGCCGGGTGCTGGGTTCACACTCACAATCTGGGTACGGCATTGGGAGAACTGCTCACCTATGAATATGAGCCCGTGGGGCAGGCACAGGCAGAACAGCCGGAACAGACAGAACTGCCGGATGCTTCTTTCATGGGGTATGTACGGCCGGACGGGACCGTGGGTGTGCGCAATGAAATCTGGATCATTCCCACCGTAGGCTGTGTCAACAATGTGGCACAGGCCCTGGCCAAAGCGGCCAATAACAGGTTACAGGGCACGGTGGAGGAAGTGATTGCTTTCGCCCATCCCTACGGCTGTTCCCAGATGGGAGAGGATCAGGAGCATACCAGAAGGATTCTGGCAGATCTGATCAACCATCCCAATGCAGGCGGTGTGCTGGTGTTGGGGCTGGGCTGTGAAAACAGTAATATAGAAGTGCTGAAACCCTATATCGGTGAGACGGATGCGGACAGGGTGAAGTTTTTAGTCTGTCAGGAGACGGAGGATGAGATGGAGACCGGCGGGCAGATGCTGGATGAACTGATTGCCCATGCGGCTTCTTACCAGCGGGAGCCTGTCAGCGTATCGAAACTCATTATCGGTCTTAAGTGCGGCGGAAGCGATGGGTTTTCCGGGATTACGGCAAATCCCCTGGTGGGCAGATTCTCCGATCTGCTGGTGGAAAGGAAGGGAACGGCCATTCTCACGGAAGTGCCGGAGATGTTCGGGGCGGAAACGCTTTTGATGAACCGCTGTGAGAGCCGGGAGGTTTTTGAGCAGACGGTGAAGCTGGTAAATGACTTTAAGCAGTATTTTATGGATCATCAGCAGACCATCTATGAGAATCCTTCGCCGGGAAATAAGAAGGGAGGCATCTCCACGCTGGAAGATAAGTCTCTGGGATGTACCCAGAAATCCGGCAGCGCCCTGGTAAGAGGGGTGCTCTCCTATGGCCAGCGGGTGGAAAAGGCAGGGCTGAACCTGCTCAGTGCGCCGGGCAATGATCTGGTGGCTTCTACGGCCCTGGCGGCCAGCGGCGCCCAGATCGTCCTGTTTACCACCGGACGGGGAACCCCCTTTGCCTCGCCGGTGCCTACAGTCAAGATTGCAAGTAACAGCGCCCTTGCCGGCAAAAAGAAGAACTGGATCGATTTCAATGCCGGTGTGTTGGTGGAAGATCAGGAAATGGAAAAGACCGCGCAGGAATTGTTTGATTATGTGGTGGCGGTGGCTTCCGGAAAGAAAGTATGCAGTGAGGAAGCGGGCTTCCATGATATGGCGATCTTTAAGCAGGGTGTGACACTCTGAGAACTTGTGGGAATTTCCGGGAACTTTCGGCTGTCTGTGGGGAACTCCCGGAAAAGTTCCATGTGATATATAAAGAGGCTGTCCGGAAGTGCCGGGCAGCCTCTTTGTATGGCGAAAGTCCATTGCCTTTATTTAGTAACGAGTCTATCATGTTTTAGACTCATGATAGGCCTTCTCCGTGTTGACATTCCAGATGTTATCTTTGGATGTTACACCGTTTACAATATTTTTTACGGTCTCAAAGGAGGTCACCATGGAGTGGTCGATGTTGTTGTAGCGGTGCTGGCCGTTTCGTCCCACACAGTAGAGGTTGTCAAAGGATTTCAGGTAAGCCACCAGCCTGTCCATGTCCTTGTAGGTGTCGAAGTAGGCCGGATAAGCTTTCTTGACCCGCTCCACATGGGAATCCATCACATCCTCCGGAGAATCGATCAGCCCCATTTTTACAATCTCATCTACGGCAAATTTCGTAAAGTTTTCATCGGACATGTTCCAGTACTGATCCCCCTCGAAGCAGAAATATTCCAGGCCAATCCAGACGGTATGCTCCAGGTCCTTTATCATATAGGGAGACCAGTTGTTGTAAATCTGGAAACGGCCTAACTGGACAGTCCGGTCATGCACATAGACCCAGCAGTCCGGTACGATGTTGCCGATGGTTTTAAGTTTTGTCTTGTTTTTCAGGTTCAGCCTGGGCAGCAGCAGGCCTACGGTCATATAGTCGCGGTAGGGAAGCCCTGCTGCGATGGCAGCTTCTGCTTTGGGCACGTCGTTCATGCCTGCCACCAGATCCTTGACGGGCATGGAGGAGATGAAGATATCCCCCTCTACGGTCACTTCCTGTCCGTTTGTCTCATAGGTCAGGGAAGTGATGTGGTTGTCTGCATCCTTATGCAGTTTGGTGGCTTTGCAGTGGCGCAGGATCTGGCCGCCCATCTTTTCAATCTCCTGGGCAGTCACATCCCAGAGCTGGCCGGGTCCAAGTTTGGGATAGCTGAATTCCTCAATCAGGGAAGTTTCCACTTCCCGGTTCTTCTTTCCGGGCAGTATCTTGGCGAAGATATCCTTGATGATAGCGATGATGGATAATCCTTTCACACGCTGGGCGCCCCAGTCGGGAGCAATCTCGCTGGGATGGCGTCCCCACAGGTTCTCTGTGTAATGTTCAAAGAACATGGAATAAAGTTTCTTACCAAAACGGTTGATATAGAAGTCCTCTAAGGAGTTTTCCTTTCGTTTGTGGATCAGGCAGGCAAGATAGCTGAAGCCTACCTGTAAGGTAGTGAGAAGCCCCATGTTGATAAAGGTTTCCGGCTTTAAGGAAATCGGGTAGTCAAAGAACTTCCGCTTGAAATAAATGCGGGATACCCGGTTCCGGCGAAGCATCACCCGGTCTTCTTTCTCAGGATCCGGGCCGCCCGGCTGTAAAGTCATCTCCCGGTGCAGGACGATATCGTCATAGGTGGGCGCCCCCTGTCTGGGCAGCATCCGGTCCCACCAGGCATTTACTTCCGGTACTTTGGAGAAGAAGCGGTGGCCGCCCATATCCATGCGGTTTCCTTTGTAGTTGACGGTTTTAGAGATGCCGCCCATGGCGTCTGATTCTTCCAGAACGGTAACCTCGTAGTCCTTGCTCTGTTTTAATAATTCGTAAGCGGCGGTGAGTCCCGCGGGACCTGCGCCGATCACATATACTTTTTTCATGGAATACCTCGTATTTATGCGGATACGGCGCAAAAAGCATTGTTGGCGCAGATATCCAAAGATACTAAATAGTTTACCATATTTGGGAAAAGATGTACAGTGTGGGGGTTTAAAAAGCTTAAAGTTGTAAAATACCCTAAATGTGGTATACTAGACGCAAGATTGGCATCTTGCGTCACAAGAATTGCGGTGCAATTCTTGTTGAAAATCAGAGGTGTGTCAGCATCAGAGGTGATGGTATACTGGACGCAGGATTATGACGAAATAGAAGGAGCAGTTATGACAGCAGTCCTCAGTTTGTTTTTCTGGCTGGTCATCATTCCGTTTTGTATTGGACTGATTCCGGCAAACTTTATATCGGCAGGCAAGAGAAGTCCGGGGTTCACCATTTTGGCCGGATATTTTGTGATGTGGGCGCTCTATGAAGTGATTACGATTCCGGCAGTTTTGTGGGTGCAGTATCATAACTTCCGTGTGGCTTCCGTCTGGTTTATGGCGGCGGCGGTTATCTGTGCCGTCTGCGGTATTTTGTTGTGGTACAGGAATGGTAAAAAGGGGAATCCGGGTCTGCTTTGGGGTTGTGGAAAGACTGGAGATGACAAATGTGTCACTTTTGAGGAACGTATCAGAACCATGTCCTGGGAAGTGCGCATCGAGTGGCTGCTTTTCCTGGTGATTTTGGGCTTCCAGCTCTATCAGGCGGCAGCCTGCACATCCTTTGACGGCGACGATGCCTATTATGTGACAGAATCGCTGCTTGCCCAGGAAGCAGGCGTGATGTACCGGATTCTTCCCTACACAGGCGGCTCTACGGGGCTGGACGTGAGGCATGTGCTGGCGGTATTTCCCATGTGGATAGCCTTTGTGGCCACAGGCAGCGGGATTCATGCTACCATTGTTTCACATCTGATCATGCCTCTTTTACTTATATTACTGACATATCTGTTATATTTTCAGATTGGAAGGGTTCTGTTTTCTGACAAACCTGTCAATTATCCGGCCTTTATGATTGTGATGGGATTGTTTCAGATTTTCGGGAATGTATCCATTTATACCAACGAGACTTTTTTCCTGACGCGCACATGGCAGGGCAAGTCTGTGGCGGGCAGTCTGGTGATTCCGGCTTTCTTCTGGCTGCTGCTGCTGATTTATGATGGGCGAGAGAAGGAAAAGCGGGCGGATGCAGGATTGTGGCTGCTTCTGGTATGTGTCAATATGACGGCGGGAATCTGCAGTTCCATTGCGGTCTTTCTGGTCTCTATCCTGATGGCGCTTGCGGCTTTTGCGCTGATGATTGCGGAGCGGGACTTTAAGGTGCTGATCAGACTGGGGGCGGTGTGTATACCGAATCTGGTCTATATGGGTATTTATGTGGTGATGGCATACAGCTATTTACTGCACTAGCGGTAAAGGGCAGTGATGGGACATAAAATGTTGATTTGACAGGAGCAGATACATGTGGGGTATTTTCTTAGAAAGTGTTGTCATCTTTAAAAATTATATGGGGTTTCACCAGTATAAGTTTCTGGCGGGACTATATCTGCTTGTGCTTCTTTACCTGTGGTTTGCGGAGAAAGATAAATACAGGCGGGCGATTCTTGTCTATGCGCCCACACTGCTTCTGGCAGCCTTTTTCTGTCCGCTGTTCCGCAAGGTCTTCGTGCGGCTTTTAGAGGATTCGGAAACCTATTATCGGCTTCTGTGGCTTTTACAGATGAGTCTTGTGACGGCCTATGGCTTTATGAAGTTCATGGGGAAGCATCGCAGGGTAGGGCTTGTTATTATGTGCGCAGCCATTGTGGCCGGCGGTGATTATGTCTATGACAGTGTCAATATCTCCAAAGCCCAGAATGCTTATCACCTGCCCCAGGATGTGATTGACATTGTGGATATGATTGAACCGGAAGAGGGGCGCATCACGGTGCTGATGCCGGGAGAACTGGTGCAGTATGTGCGCCAGTACAGTACGGATATAGAACTGCCCTATGGCAGAGAGATGATGATTCAAAGATGGGATTATTACCATGCCATGTATGAGGCGATGGAAGAAGCAGAGACGATAGATACGCCTTACTTTGTGGAATTGGCCAGGGAATATCCCTGTGCCTATGTGATTTTAGAAGAAGACCGTCAGATCAAAGAGCCGCTGACGGACTATGGCTATGAAGTGTTCGGGCAGGTGGGGATTTATGTGATCTATAAGGATATGACGCTGTAGATTACAATGACCTTCATCTGAAAAGAGTGGAAAGGCCCGGTATGCGCCTGGAAGTGCGCAGAAATGAGGACTGGTATGCTGTTCAATTCTTATATATTTGTTTTCCTGTTTTTTCCGCTGTGCCTGTCAGGCTATTATGGTCTGCTGCATGTGAAAAAGGCGCAGGCTGCTAAAATATTTCTGACAATTATGTCACTTTGGTTTTACGGATATTTTAATCTGTCCTATCTGTTGATTATGGTGGGCAGTATTGTCTTTAACTATATCTTTCACCTTCTCTTGTCAAAGAATCCGGATAAGAAACTGCTGCTTCTGGCAGTGGCCGGGGATCTTGGCATTTTATTCTATTTTAAATATTTTGATTTTTTCCTGTCTGCCATCAATGGGGTGTTTCAATCTTCGTTTGCCCTGCTTGGGATTCTGCTGCCTCTTGGAATCAGCTTCTTTACCTTCCAGCAGATTTCCTTTATGGCGGACACTTACCGAGGAGAGGTAAAGGATTGTAAGTTATTGGATTATGCTCTGTTTGTGTCCTTTTTTCCGCAGTTGATTGCCGGCCCTATCGTCAACCATGATGAGATGCTGTGGCAGTTTCGGAAGGTGGGACAGGAGCGCGTGCGGTGGGAACGGATGGCAGAGGGGTTCGGGCTTTTTGTTCTGGGACTTGCCAAGAAGGTGCTGCTGGCGGATACTTTTGGCGCCGGGACAGACTATGGTTACGATCACATAGCGCTTTTGGGGAGAATAGATGCGGTACTGGTGATTGTTTTTTATGCCCTGCAGCTGTACTTTGATTTCAGCGGTTACTGCGATATGGCCAGGGGCATCGGCAAGATGCTTGGCATTGAGATTCCGGTTAACTTCGATTCGCCCTATCAGGCAGTCAACATTGTGGATTTCTGGAAACGATGGCATATCACATTGAATCGTTTTTTTACCAAATACGTTTATATTCCCCTGGGCGGCAACAGGAAAGGTTCGGGCCGGATGTACCTGAATCTGATGATCGTCTTTTTACTCAGCGGTCTGTGGCATGGCGCGGGATGGAATTATATTTTATGGGGGGCCATGCATGGTGTCCTCTATGTGGTTACCAAATTCTGGCAAAGACAGATTTGCGGCGGTAAGAAGCAGCAGGACAGGCTCGGTGAAGATGAGAGAAGCCCCTTAGGGAGAAGAGTGTCCGGGAAAATTATGACGTTAGTGTCACAACTTATGCTCTTTGCCTATGTGAGTATTGCCTGGGTCTATTTCCGGGCACAGGATATCGCCACTGCCAACAGCCTGCTGGCAGTGGCTTTTCGGGGTAAGATGCAGAAGATATCCCTGGATCTGGCAGAGTGCTTCCGGATGGACGAGTTTTGGTATGTGATCAAGATTCTGCACCTGGACAATGGGCCTTACAGCAGATACATCCTGATGGCGGTGATGCTGGCGGCAGGACTTTACCTGGCGATGGCAGGCCCCAATGCCGCAAAGCGGATGGAACGGATAAAGTACCGCACCGCATCGGCAGTTGCTCTGGCAGTGCTTATGGTGTGGAGCATCCTCACTTTTTCCGGTGTGAGTACCTTTTTATATTTCAATTTTTAGCCTGTCAGGCTGCAGAAATGATGTGGAAGGACTATGGAAGGAATGGATTTGTGAAAGAAAGACAGACGTGGATTAGGATGTCGTGTTAAGGATTTAGGAAATAAAGGAACATGGATTAGGATATCGTGTTAAAGATTTAGGAAATAAAGGAACAAGAGTATGAATCAGTATAAGAAATGGCTTATGACAGCAGTGCTGGCGGTGCTGGCGGCGCTTATATTGGAGGCAGCAATAGTGGTTTATGTGGATCCCTTTTTCCAGTATCATGCGCCGTTAGAGGATTTCCCCTATCTGGTGGACAATCAGATCAACCAGAACCCCGGCATGGCTACGCATATGGAATATGACAGTGTGATCTTAGGATCTTCCATGACCGTTAATTTTAACACAGGCTGGTTTCAGGAAGTTTTGGGTCTTAATACGATCAAGCTTAATTACAGCGGGGCTTATCCGAAAGACCAGGCGAATATCATGGAGCGGATTTTCCACAGTGACAATCAGATAAAGACTGTATTTCTGGGGCTTGACGTGATGACCTGCACCGGCGGTGTGGAAGAGACGAAATATCCGATTCCTGACTATCTGTATGATGATGTTATCTGGAATGATGCGGCATATCTGTGGAACAAGGACGTGTTCCTGAACTATATTCTGCGTCCCATGGCAGATCCTGATAAGACAGACCTGGCTACCGTGTACCAGAGCTGGTGGACGGATGAATACTATAATATCCAATGGGTCATGCATAACTATGAAAATCCGGACCAGGTGCAGGAGGAGACTGCAAAAGAAGCTTACCTTGCCAGTGTGGAGGCGAATCTGGCACAGAATATCGGTCCATATATCGAACAGAATCAGGATACGGTGTTCTATGTGTTCTTTCCGCCTTACAGTATCCTTTACTGGAATGATGTGATGAAAGAGAACCACCTGGAGGCCACTATGGCGGAATATCAGTATATTGCGGACAGACTGCTTGGTTATGACAATGTGCGGGTGTTCTATTTTCCGGACAGGGAAGAGATTGTGACGGATTTAAATAATTATGCGGATTACACCCATTATCATCGAGATATCAATCGGTATATGACGGAGTGTTTTGGGGATGGAACCTGTGAGATTTTGTCGTCCGAAGAAATGTCGGAGGCGCTTGCAAGAACCAGGGAAATGATCGAGCGGTTTGACTTTGAGGAGTTGTTTTCGGTGGAGTGGTAATTTTATAAGATTCTATAGTAAACGGCAGCAGATCAGGCGGAACTGCTGCCGTTCATGATGGCATAAGAATATCTGGTATCAGAAGATGCATCGCGCAAATCAAGTCTGCCCGCTTTTATTCCTGCCCTTTATCGGGGAAAATACACTCAGCAAACCTGGAAGCCAGAAGTTCCCTTCCTGCATCATTAAAGTGGATATAATCTGTCATATAATCCAGATAATTATCTTCATTGACGGACCCGTAAAAGTTATCAATAAAGGATACACCGCAGTCTAAAGAGGCATCCCGCTCCTTCTGCAGATAATGGCTTATGGTTCCGTGCCCTAAATCTACCAGGTCAGCGTTCTCAAAGTTACCCTCTGCGTTGATGGTGTGGCAGAAGGTGTGTGACATTACCACGATACGGATGTGCGGATAAGCTTCCTGAATGGCGTTGATGCCTGTGCGGAGAGCACCTGTATAGGTGATTGGATTTAAGGGCTCGTTCGGGTCGTCACAGGGCCGTTTGTTAATATAGTCGCTGGCATCATACATAATGCAGAGAATATCCACGCTGTTCATATCCAGTGAGGCCAGCATATCGGTGGTGACAGGGAAATTTTCATCATTGCTGTAGGAAGAAGCTGTCTTCATCAATGCAAAGTCACCGTGTGCCAGGCTGGTTGCCACATAGAGGAAAGAAAATGCGTCCATCATATCTCCTTCCCCAAAAGTTGCGGATGCCGGCGCCATCGTAGTGCCCGTAAAGGAGCCATTATAGACGGTTGCACCTGTTTTCTGAGCAATCTGTTCCGCCAGACCGCCTGGCCCCTGCTCCAGGGAAAAAGGATCATTGCCTAAGCAGAGGATGGTGGTCACGCCATCGTCCGCAAAGCCTTCCCGCTTGTCCGGCGCTAACGGCATGATACTGTCGAGAACTTCCACATCGAACTCTGTGGTCTGTTCATTGGGATCGTATTCTATGCGTTCGCCGCCCTTGTCCCATAGATACAGGCGCAAGGCTGAAAATCCGATGACGAGTACAATGGCTGCCAGCAGGATCAGATGTATATTGACAGGAAGACGCCGGCCTTTGGGGGCGGTATCTCTTTCTTCCTCGCTATCAATGCCAGGGGTTCGTTTTGTCTCTTTGTTTTGTTTCATAATTTGTTCACTTACCTTTCCCGTGTTTCTCAAAATCTATTCCATTTTACTATGAATTGTTTGAAAAATCCATGCTTTCTGCATTATTTATTCATTACATTTTTATTAATTTTTTCATAAGATTGCTTTTGTGATAGGATGATTTTGTCATAGAAAAAGAGTGCATCCCAAATTTTCAGATTTTGAGATACACTCCTTTTCAGCCTTCTGTCCGGTGCATGTCAGCTCATAGACAGGGCGTTTTCCATCGGGGTCTGGTCTATGACGGGATAAGCGATGATTGTCTGCTGTGTCATCTGCTTTTGCAGATCCTTATACCATTTGCTGTATTTATACATGCGGTATGTAGTACTCAGCTTCCTTAACTGCTCCTCATCAGCACAGCAATTGTTGAATAGGATTCTTGATCTTTCGTCCATGGAAACATAATCCATGTAAGTGAGCTTTAACTCAGTGATTGTCTCCCGGCATTTCGGGCAGAACTGCTTGTGCCCATTCAACATATAGACCCGATGGCAACGCTTACAATAGTGCATGTACATCATGAAAAATTCCCCTTTTCTCATTAAAATGTTGAAATTGTAATGTTGCACTTATATTGTGTCAGCTGGTGGGGACAAAGTCAAGCGGATTTTACCAGAAAATGGCATATTCAGCGATGTTAGATATCGCGCACATATCGCGTAAAAATCGCGCAAAAATCGCGTGGAAAGTTTTTCGGGAGTCATAAAGAAAGAAGCATTATGTAAATCTTGCCAGTCGGTGTGTGTGGGGGAAGAATGTCAAAAAATCTTGATAAAATAACACTTTTGTGCTATGATTTTAAAAAATTGTTTTCGATGAAAGGTTTACATAAGATGCAAAACAAAAAACAGAACAAAAAGCAGACCAAAAAACGTACATCCAAAAGACCTGTCCGATTTGAGGATTTGTTATATGATGACAGGTATGATGAGGAGGACGCGGATAGTGTAACGGAAGATACACTGGAATTTTTGAGTCTGGATGATGATATGATCGCATCGTACCAGAAAAGCCACAGCACAAGGACTTCCGGGACGAGCCGCAGCGCGAGAACTTCCAGGTCTGGCCAAAGCGTCAAACCCTCTAAGCTGAGTTCTTCCGGAAAGTCAGGCCGGGTATCCCGACATGGGAGGGACTATGACGAGTACGAAGAGGAAGCGTACTATGAGGAGGATGACGAGAGGTACGAAGACGACGCGTACTATGAGGATGACGAGAGGTACGAAGACGACGGCTACGAGGACGAAGAGGACTACGAAGACGACGGCTACGAGGA
>ERZ777305.1035-NODE-1035-length-38807-cov-6.565081_pt1 | contig 38807 bp, 51 predicted proteins | sample MGYA00374965_ERZ777305 | MGnify/ENA primary metagenome ERZ777305 (study PRJEB29328, sample SAMD00013331) | mouse gut metagenome | study: EMG produced TPA metagenomics assembly of the Metagenome analysis of fecal microbiota from mouse which was promoted... | reverse complement strand
TTTTGAGGTGGAAAATGTTGCCCAAAATTTAGGCAACAAAGGTAATAGCGTGGAGGTAATAATAATGATGCAGTATTGTGGAAAAGAGAAGAATTAGCGGGTCTAAACCACAAGATGTTGTGGCTTGAGGGCAAAAATTGGAGTGAAAATCGACCAGTTTTTGCCCTATTTTTTTGCCCGTTTTTATAGATGCAGGGGCGAAAAAACTGGTTTTGGGAAAGATTTGGATATATTTACAAAAATGGAAGGAGGTGGCGGACAGGTTGAAAGAAGAGATGAGTCCGTTTTTTTTGCGGTGGCAGAATTAGCAGTGAGCAGGGGATTTGAAGTCGCAGACGTGAATGAAGGAGCGTTATCTTTAAATTTAAATGGAGAGTTTGCGGTAATGGTTGATAAAACCGGCGCAATGAACTACCATCCGTACAAAGAGGTTTTCGATATGATGGATGAGGTAGCAAAGTTGCGGGAAGAGATTCCCGGTGAAGAGCCAGAGGAAGGAATGCAGATGAACATGTAAGGCGGTACTTATTTTAAGATAGGTACCGCTTTTTAACAGGACAGGAGGCAGGAATGAAAAACGCAGGAAAAGAAAACTTTGAGCTGGCCATGTTGGATGACTATGCGGTGCTTTATACTGGCAGCAGGATAGATAGGAACACCGTGCCTAAAAATTTATTCTGCTATGACGTGCGGCATGACGATGACTGTCAGGGGATTGCATGTGAGATCAAACCCTATGTGGCGGTCAATCATTGGGGGACGATCCTGACAAAAACGGAAATCCCGATGACGGAGGGCGGCAGCTATTATCCAAGAGAAGATATGAATTATCTTGGGGAGACACTTACTGTGGAAGAGTATATGCGGCTGGACATGCAGGAAAGCAAAGTGAAGGAGGAAAACAGACAGGGCGGAATGCAGATGGAAATGTAAACGCGGCACATATTCCGTAAAGTGCAATCTATAAAAATTTATGGAGGAAATAGGAGAAATAATGAATTATGAACAGGTATACAACGATCTGACGCGGGCCGAGAGGAGTATGAAAGCATTTATGCGTTCGGAGTACAGAACAGAGAGCGAGAAAGAAATTCTGGAAAAATCGCTTGGGCTGGTAGGGGAGGCAAAAGAAAACTGTCGACTGGTACAGGCAGGGCATATAAAATCAGAAGTCATGCAGGGAATACATATGGGTATGTAAAGGCGGTGCTTACTTTAGGAATAGAGCGGGCGCCGCCCTTTTATATGCAGGTATATAAATAATAAACAGAAAACAGGAGGAAAATGATGTCGGGATTATTCTGCAGCACCCCGCAGCTGTGCATACTGGAAAGACTGATGCAGCAGCCGCCGGGATACCGTCCGAGGGGAGGGGGCATCCGTGTTATGTATGAGGCGGAGTGGAGGAACCGGGGAAATTACTCGGAGATTGTGGACTGCATCATCAGCAGGATGCAGATGGAGCATTTAAAAAGGAGGATACAGGAAATATTCAGGGAGACGGAAGGGGAGACTGTTTTCCATGATAAAAAGCACAGGACGAGGTTTTGCTCCCTGACTGCGGGACAGCGGTCAGGGAATTTTTACAGCCATCCCAATTATGCGGCGGCGGTTTTTCTCCTGTCTGCAGATGAAGGGCTCTGGGAGCGGGCGCACAGGCATGTGACGGATACAGGCATTTATTTTGACCGCATCCGTCTCGGCGGTGTTATGCTGGAGCAGTATATCTTGTTCCATGCAGCGAAAGATATCTATAACGGCACAAAGCATATCCGGCTGTCGGAACTGGCAGATCGTGAGTTGATTGCAGACGGGGTACTGCGCCTTATCGTAAATGCCTTTGTGATTGAAAAGTGTGGCGTGGAAGTCGTGGAATGGGAGGAGCGGAAGTGAAGGTAAGAATTTCAGGGAATGGAAGGTACAGGGACATAAGCCTGCCTTTGAGGGACGCGGAACTGGCATGTCTGATAAAGCGGGTTGGAGATGGCGCAGTCAATCTGTGGTGCAGGCTGGAAAAAACATGGGAGGAACATAATCCCCTGCAGGAACTGATCGGGCAGACAGTAAATATGGATGAAGTCAACTTCTTCGCAAAAAGACTGGAGAGTTTAACAACATATGAGCAGAGTGTGCTGGAATTGTATGCACAGGAGCAGGGACTGAAAACAATGAAAGATCTGATTAACCTTACATACAGTATGAAGGGACTGTCCCTGATCACAGATTTTTCTGACGGCAGGGAAGTGGGGAAACGCCTTTACATGGATGAACATTTGGGAATATCGGAAGAGGAAAGCCGGCGGATAGATTTTGAGGCGTATGGAAAAAGAGTCCTTGCGGAAGGAAACTGCAAAATCCTGCCCTGCGGTGTTTTCGTGATTCAGGGATTTAAGATGCAGGAGGCGTATAACGGCAGGACTTTCCCAGAATATATATACGATGCGGACCAAACGGTGGCGGTACTGGAAATAAAAAACGAGGCAGGAAACAGGGACTATTTGTACCTGCCCACAGATATCTTTTCGGTAAACCTGATGAAAGAACGGCTGCGGGTACAGGATTTATGGGAATGCAGCGTGGAGGAGGTTCGCAACCTGCGGCTGCCGGAAAGCTTCATACCGGAGCCGGAAAAACTGGAGTGTGCTGAAGAACTGACTTTTTTTAATGAAATGTGCCATCAGGTAAATCAGTTTGATGCAGAAAAAATGGAACGGTTGGCTATGGCGGCGGAACTTGTCGATGTTAAAGCGTACACAGAGGTCACTTATATAGCAAAAAAACTGAATGAGTTTGAAATAGTTCCATCCATCCATAATGATGAAGAATACGGGAAATTCCTTGTGACAAAATCCGGGATGTTTAAAGTGGATGACATGTTGCTGCCCTATATTGATTATGCAGGGGTTGCTGCTGACAGGAGGATAGGGACGCTGTCGGAAAGCGGATATGTTTCAGGAGGCTTTGTGGGCACACAGAGAGAAATACATGAGTATTTGCAATACAACGGGGAATTTGCCTCCCCGCTGGAAAAGGGTGCAGACTGCTATCAAAGATTTTGCCTGTACAGTCCGCTGACTGGTGGACTTGTTGTAGATGGGGAGGATGCAGGTAATTTGTACCGAAGTGACCTGATGCCATATGCGGAGGAAATAGAGAAAGCCGTATGTGAAGATGAATGTATCACCGGGGAGGTACGGGGACTTATGCACTATTTTGACCATGACAGGAAAGTGGCGGCAAAGGTAGCCAGTGCATGGCCGGCCGTAAAGGAGGTGGAAGGAGAACTGTACGGCGTCCTGATTTGTGAGATTACGGAATCCCTGACGGAAAGGGATATTTGCGTGCTGAAGGATTACTGGACAGGACAGATGAGTGACGGATGGGGGGAAGGGTTTGAACAGCAGCCTATCCGCATTGAGGAAGGGGAACTCTATGTGAGTTTTTGGAGTGGCGAAGATTTCTGGAAGGTGATGACGGCAGAGGAGCTTGGCATTGAACAGGAACAGGAGATGGAAATGTCTTTCTGAAAATTCCATAAACATTCGAAATCCCGCTGGATATCAGCAGGGACATGTAGTAGTGTGTGTGCTGATAAAAAAGTAGCAAAGGAGAATGCATATGGAATTTAATCTGGATATTCTGGAACAGTTTTTCGTGGAGGTAATTGAGGATTATCGGAAGAAAATACAGGAACAGGGTGAGGCGGGGCAACTTTTCCGCAGACAGAAGGAGCTGGCGGATGAGGTGGATAAAAAGATGAAGGCACCCTGCCCGAATCTGTACCAGCTGGTGACCGATTATGTAAGCAGCATTTATGATTTGAACGTCATCTATCAGGAGCAGCTTTACAGGCAGGGTGTAAAAGACGGAATCCGTTTCAGGAGTCTGGTAAAGGACATTGAAGAGGAAAAAGGCAGGTACGGGAGTAAATAAAGGAGGGAAAATGTTAAGCAGGGAAGAGGTAAAGAAACTGAAAGAAAATTATCCGAAAGGAACACCGATCCGTCTGCTGAGGATGAATGGGGAAGAACAAATGCCTTACGGGTTGCAGGGAACAGTTCGTCTGGTGGATGACATCGGTCAGATACATATTTCGTGGGAGAATGGATGCTCGCTGCCTGTCAATACGGAGGAGGATGAGTTTGAAATTGTCAGTCAGCAGGAAATGGAATTTGGAGAACAGAGTGAAGAACCGGATGGAGGGATATGCGGGATGGACGGACCAAAGTAGAAGGAAGGGAGGAAAAGATTGAACAGCATCATCAGTTGGGTAGGCGGGAAGAAGGCGCTGCGCGACTTAATCTATCTGCGCATGCCCAAAGAATATGGCCGCTATATCGAAGTATTCGGCGGCGGTGGATGGGTATTGTTCGGAAAGCCGCCGGATAAATGCATGGAGGTTTACAATGATTTTAATTCGAATCTTGCAAACCTCTTTTATTGTGTTAAGGAAAGACCAATGGCCCTGTTAAAGGAGCTGTCTTTTCTGCCTTTAAATTCGCGGGATGAGTTTATAACCCTGCGGAAGTTTCTGACGATGGAGGAGTTTAAGAGTGAACATCTTTCCGAAGAACTGGAGATTGCCACACAGTTTCTGAAAGAACCGGAGGCGGAAGAGATACGGCGGATTTTATCACAAAGGGCAGAAGCAGGGGATGTGAAACGGGCGGCAGCATTTTATAAGATTATCCGATACAGCTACGGCAGCGGATGCACATCATACGGATGCCAGCCTTTTGACATCCGCAAGACCTTTACAATTATATGGGAGGCAAACCGGAGGTTGAAAGACACGGTCATAGAAAATAAGGATTTTGAGGCGCTAATCCGTCAGTATGACAGACCAAACGCCTTTTTTTATTGCGATCCGCCATATTTTGAAACGGAAGGACACTATGAGGTGGTATTCCGAAAGGAAGACCATATAAGGCTCCGGGACACGCTGGCAGGAATCGAAGGGAAATTCATGGTGTCCTATAACGACTGCGCATATATCCGGGAACTGTATCAGGATTTTCGGATAGAATCCGTGTCAAGGCTCAATAACCTTGCTCAGAGATATGACAGCGGCTGTGAGTTTCCGGAAGTACTGGCTGCAAATTATGACATGAACGAAAGGCGGGACAGCCTTCCGATGCAGATGAGTTTATTTGAACTGGATAGGGAACAGAAGACCGCACTCTGGAAGGGTGCGGAAGTTCCCACGGGAGAAGAAAGTATGTCGGAGGAACGGGAAGAAAGGCATATGGAAAGAGAGGTGGAACATGATCCAGTTAGTGGAGATGGAAGGAAAAATGAATGAGAACGGGTGCATAGAAGTTCCTGCAGCTGTTTTGGAACAGGCGGGCATCCGGGGCGGTGAGGTCGTAAAGCTGATTTATATGGCAGAAAAAGAAAGCCTGAAAAACGAGGCAAAGGAATTTCTGCTCGTCCGGGCGGGGCAGGATGTGGCAGGAGAGCTGGCTAGGGAAGAGGAGATTGCGTTCCAGATTCCGCAGGAACTCTTAAAGGATGCAGGAATACCGATGGATGCAGACCTTGATATTGTGTGTCAGGAACAGAAAATCATTATCCTGCCTGCAGAGCAGACAGAGGAGGTGGAGCTGCCGGAAGAACTGCTTGCACTGTGCAGTGAACTCGGCATTTCAAAGAAAAAGGTAAAAATTGTATTGCGCGCCACAGAGGAAGATACCCCGTGCAGGAAGGAGGAGGAAAGTTGAAGGAACCGGTCTATAAGCTGATGGATGAAAAGGGGCGGGTGCTGATACCAAAAGAACTCCGCCAGAAAGCAGAGATGGAGGGAGGAGATATCATAAAGCTGTCTGCAAATAGCGGGAAACTGACAGCAGTTAAAGTGGATATTGTTGAGGTCGGGAGCCAGAACCCGGAGGCGGTAGAGGCATATGTGAATGCCGCCGTCCGAACGATGAGCCATGAAAAACAGGTGGCGCTGGCGGCGAGAATCCTGAAGTTTGCCCAACAGTGGGAGGGGAGAACAGACTGAAAATTAAAAATTTTCAATCGCGAGATTTGTGTCTGCGCGCTGCTTGCCACAAACTCGTTTAATGCGACGTCTCAACATAGTTGAGACAAAAGCAGCGCAGAAATGGGGAAAAGATTGTTAAACAACAAATATAAGGCCTTTGAAATCAGGGATGATGATGTCAGCCAGACACTTGTGGAAGGGAACCTGCCTGCTATTGCTGGTTTTATCAGCGGATGCCATAAGGGAAGTATTATCACCATACATACGCTTGACGGAGAACCTTTCCTGCTTGGGCTTTCCAAGATGTTTTTATATTGTGAGGACAAGGTGTTTCTGGATCAGGAGCTGATTCCGTACCTGCGCGGCATGGACGGTGTGGTCACATGAAAAAGATATATGTTCAGAACGGCATTCTTTATTACTATGGGAACCCGGCAGGATACCTGCGCGGGAAAACCATCGTGCTGGATGTCCTTTTTGAAAAAGAGGAGCTGATTCGTTACATCAGGGAGAAAGAGCAGGAGGAGGTGGAGGTCAGGACGGGTGTGTATGACCGCCTGACGGAAGGGGGTGCAGTCACAGAGAAAGAATCTGTGTCCGGGGAAGAAAGAAGGCTCAGGATTTACCAGTTAGGACAGGAAAGTCCGCTTATGATGCGGTTCATCAGTCTGGCAGAGAGAAAAAAGAGGGGATATGGGAAACCGCAGAGAGGGGAATACACGCTTGTCTATGAGGGAGAAATCAGGAAATTTGATCTGGAGGCTGTCTGGGAGAAGTTTGGGTTAAAGATACCGCAGGATTTTCCGGGCCATGCCCTGTCCATATCAGATGTGGTTGAATTTGCGGAGGGGAATACCAGCCGATTTTTCTATGTGGAACCGGCAGGCTATGTAGAAATCCTGTTTTGAAAATGCAGCGAGAGAGAAAATTTTTGGAAGGAGGAAGGAAATGGCAACAGGAAAAAATGCAGCAAATACCCGGAAACAGAGAGGAGATACGGTGCAGGAAGCGGAAAGCGGGAACAGGCAGCCGCTTGATTTTGATGTGCGTATCCATTCCATCAAGCCGGGGGAATCCATTAAAGGGACGGCATCCGTGAACATCAACGGCGCCTTCGCCGTCAGGGGCATCAAGATCATTGAAGGGAGCAACGGCCTGTTTGTTTCCATGCCGAGCTACAAGTCGGGAAACGAGTATAAGGATATCTGTTTCCCCATCACGCCTGAGTGCAGGAAACAGATGAACGATGCCGTTCTTGGAGCCTATGAGCAGGCAGTGGTGCAGGGGCAGGATACCGTGGCAAAGCATCACGGGATGCAGCAGTCCGCACCGGAAGGGCAGGCGGTGGAAATGGCAGGGATGTAAACCAGCCGGGAAATATCCCAAAAGCTGGTCTGGCAGAACAAAAATAGAAAATGGAGGAAAATAAAATATGAGAAAAATGATGCAGAAAGCGGCAGGCGGCATGAAGACTGCCACAAAAAGGGCGGCGGTGCTGATAAGGGACACACGGGGAGAGAACTATGTGGACACCGCTGTTAAAATCCTGATTGCGGTAGTGCTTGGAGCGCTTCTTCTGGCAGGGCTTTATACATTGTTCGGGGATGTAGTCATGCCCACCCTTACCCAGAGGATCCAGGAAATGTTCAACTATGCCGGATAAAAGCGGAAGAGCGGTAACTGTAAATTTGTATGCCACAACTGTGGCGGAAAGAAAAGAGGAGAAAGCGTATGCCCAGAACATCAAATAGAAACACAGTACAGGAGAATGCAGCGCAGGAGGGTACAGCCGGAAACAGTGCAGTACAGCTGGCAATGGAGGCTGTGATTGTAGAGCACAACCCGGAACGGGGCGTTCTTGCTTCCGCAGACGTAAAAGTCGGGAATATTATGACCATCCGCAATGTGCGGATCAGGGACGATGACTACGGACTGACCGTTTCTATGCCCCGCACCAAGATGCCTCATACGGACCAGTACAAGGATTCCGTATTTTTTTCGGACAAGGGTCTGAAAGAGCAGTTTGACCAGATTGTGCAGAAAGCTTATCAGGACAGCGTTCTTTCGCCGGTCTTAAATGACGATGCGCCGGAGGAAGAGGCTGGCATGAGCATGGAAATGTAGGAACGGGTGGTCAGGCTTTATATATTTTTCCTTGCCCTGTCTTTGGCGGCGGCATCGGATCTGCGCAGCCGGACCATCCCTGACTGGATGTGCTGTCTAATAGCGGCGGCCGGTCTGATTCCGCCGGGACAGCCATGCTGGACGGGAATGGCTGTATGCCTGCCGTTTCTTGCTGCAGGCATCATGGCGGGCGGCATCGGCGGGGGAGATATCAAACTGACGGCAGCCTGCGGCGTGGTGCTTGGATTCCGGAGGGCATTTACGGGACAGCTTCTGGCATTGTGCCTGCTGTTAGCATGGCATGGGATATGCAGGGCGGCAGATAAGACCGGGAAAAAAGAAACAGAAACAGGAAGAGGGCAGGCATATCCGCTTGTCCCTTTTCTCTTGGCAGGAATGCTTATCAGCATTGTAACAACAGGATAGCGGGGAAAGTGACGGAGAAAAGCATTTTCCGGCATAAAAATAAAAAATTGGAGGAAACGGGTATGAAGAAAAAATTATTGGCAGTTGGCATTATGGCACTGGTAACAGGAATTATTGTGGCAGTCAGAAGAAAAAAGAAATACGCGAAAGCGGTCTAGGAGGAAACGTGCATGAAATTGTTTAAGAACCGTACCGTACTTGGGATATTCTGCATTGCAGTATCCCTGTTAATCTGTTTTGCAGTCACGCCCCTTGTCAATGCCGGGCTGTCAAAAAAAGCGACCATTGTGCGTTTTGTAAAATCGGCAAAGGAAGGGGAGGAGATCAGACGGAACATGCTGCAGGAGGTGGAGGTCGGCGGCTATAACCTGCCCGAAAATGTGGTGAGGAGAATTGCGGAATTGGAAGGGAAATATCTGACAGCTGACGTTTATGCCGGGGATTATATCGTTGCGGAAAAGGTTTCCATAGAGCCTGCGGCAGAAAATAAATATCTCTACAGCCTGAATGGGGAAAAACAGGCCATGTCCATCACCATAAGTTCCTTTGCAGAGGGGCTTTCGGGGAAGCTGAAGAGCGGCGATATCGTATCTGTCATTGCCCCCGATTACCTTGAAAGCGGGGAAACGGTCATTCCGGCGGAACTGAAATTTGTCGAGGTCATTGCGGTGACTGCCAAGTCCGGCTATGATGCCAACACGGAGGAGAAGGCAGAAGAAGGAAAAGAACTGCCTTCCACCGTCACGGTGCTGGTAAGGCCGGAGCAGAGCAGGCTCCTTGCCAGACTGGAAGCGGAAGGGGAAATCCACCTGTCGCTGGTGTTCCGGGGAGAGAGCGGGAAAGCTGAGGAGTTCATCAAGGCACAGGATCAGGTGCTGGATGAAATGCAGGAAGAAACAGACGGAGAGGATGCGGATAAGGGAAAAACGGCTCAAACTTCTGTTTCAGAAAATGCACTGCAGGAGGCAGAAATATCCGCAGATCAGGATCAGAAAGAAGATATGAAAACGGCGGACAGGGAGGAATAGTGTTTGAATTTTAAGAGAAATTCTTTGTTTCAGAGAAATATGGAACCGGATGAGGAGGAAATCCGGGAACCGGAGGGAGGGGTGCTGGCTGTCTGGGGCAGCCCCTCTTCCGGGAAGACGGTGGTTTCCGTAAAACTGGCAGAATACCTTGCCAAGAAAAAACGGAATGTACTGCTGATTTTTGCTGACATGACGGCGCCGCCCCTGCCCTGTGTCTGTGCTTCCACAGACCTTGAGGGGGAGCGGTCGCTTGGCAGTATCCTTGCGGCAGCGCATGTGACGGAGAACCTGATCAAGAAAAACTGCATGTTTTACAGAAAAAACGATTATCTTTCGATGGTGGGGATGTTAAAAGGTGAAAACGTGTTCACCTATCCGCCCTATGAACAGGAGCAGGCGGCGGAGCTGATCGGGCAGGCAAGGGAAGTGGCGCCCTATGTCATCATCGACTGCACCAGCACCATTGCATCGGATATTCTGTCGGCGGTGGCGCTGATGGAGGCGGACACGGTGCTGCGGCTGGTAAGCTGCGACTTAAAATCCATCAGTTACCTTTCGTCACAGCTGCCACTTTTACGGGACAATAAATGGGATGCGGACAGGCAGCTGAAAGCAGCGTCCAACGTAAAACAGCAGGAGGCAAGCAGCCACATGGAGCAGGTGCTTGGGAACGTGGCGTTCCAGATACCGCACAGCGCCGAGGTGGAAAGGCAGTTCCTTGAAGGGGAGCTGCTTGGGGAATTGTGCCTGAAGGAAAGCCGTGCATTCCGCAAAGAGATAGAAAAGATCGGCAGGGAGGTGTTCGGCGTATGAAAAATAACCAGAATCTCTTTTTCTCCCCGGAGGAAAAGGGCAGGGCGTTCCCGGATGTGTTAAAGGAAGTGCAGGAGTATATTTCCAGCAAGTATTCCACCCTTATGGTGGAAGAGGGCGGCGAGGAAGTAAAACAGCAGGTCAAGCGGTATATCACAAAATATATCTGTGATTACCGTATTCAGGTAAAAGGGAAGACGCAGGAGCAGCTCATCGATGACCTGTACACGGAGATGGCGGAGTTTTCCTTCCTGACAAAATATATTTTCGGGACGGGGATCGAGGAAATTGATATCAATTCGTGGAGGGATATCGAGGTGCAGTACAGCGATGGGAGATGTGAGAAGCTCACAGAGCATTTCGAGTCCCCCGACCATGCCATCAACGTGGTAAGGCGCATGCTTCATGTTTCAGGCATGGTGTTGGACAATGCGTCCCCTGCGGTGTTGGGGCATCTGAGCAAGAACATCCGTATCGCGGTATTAAAAACGCCGCTTGTGGATGAGGATGTGGGCATTGCGGCATCCATCCGTATCGTGAATCCGCAGAGCATGCAGAAAGAGGATTTTGTGTCAGGCGGCACCGCTACCGGGGAAATGCTGGATTTTCTTGCGGAGTGCCTGCGGTACGGCATCAGTATCTGCGTGGCGGGGGCGACCAGTTCCGGCAAGACCACGCTGGCAGGGTGGCTGTTAACAACCATTCCTGACAATAAGCGTATTTTTACCATTGAAAACGGCAGCCGTGAGCTGGCACTTGTACGGGAACAGGACGGAAAGGTCACGAACAGCGTAATCCATACCCTGACACGGTTCAGCGAGAATGAGAAGCAGAACATCGATCAGGACATGCTGTTGGATATGGCGCTGCGTTTTAACCCGGAGATCATCTGCGTTGGCGAGATGAGAAGCTCGGAAGCCTATACCGCACAGGAATCTGCGAGGACGGGGCATACGGTACTGACAACCATCCACAGTAACAGCTGTGAATCCACATACAGCAGGATGCGGACGCTGTGCAAGAGAAAGTATGACATGGATGACGAGGTGCTGATGGATCTGGTGACGGAGGCATTTCCTATCATTGTGTTTGCCAAACAGCTGGAGAATAAGAAAAGAAGGCTGATGGAGATCATGGAGTGTGAGATTACAAAAGAGGGGGAACGGAAGTTCAATCCCCTGTTCCGCTATGAGATCACGGAAAACCGCATGGAGGGGGACAGCTATATCATCAAGGGGGCGCATAAAAGAGTATGCGGCATTTCCGAGGGATTAAAGAAGCGGTTCCTCGAAAATGGCATGCCCAAAGATGTGCTTTCAAGGATTACGGAAGGAGGCGGCGTAACATGCTGACACTGCAGGTCGTGGCGTGCCTCGGTATTATCATAGGCACGTTTTTATTGTTCCGGATCAGGTTGAATGATTTTACCGGAAATATATTCAGCCGTCTCATGGGAAGTCCGAAGGGCATCCGGGAAGAGATACTGGAGGAAACAAGGCGGAAGAAGAAGTCGTATCTGCGCAGGGAGATGGAGGAGGTGCAGGGTATTCTTGCGGCAACGGACAGGGAAGATATGTTTCCCGTCCTGTGTACGATATCCCTGCTCTTATTTGCGGCAGGCGCTGCTTTATCCATAGTAATCGGGAATTTTTTCCTTGTGCCGGTTGCGGCGGCTGGTTTCATGTTCCTGCCTTTCTGGTACATTAAGCTGACAGCATCCCATTTTAAGCGGGATGTATCGGCAGAACTGGAAACGGCGCTGTCTATTATTACCACCGCGTATTTACGGAGTGAGGATATCCTGACTTCGGTGGAGGAGAACCTTGAATACCTAAACCCGCCGGTAAAGAACGTGTTTCAGGATTTTGTGTCGAGAATCCGGCTGATCGACCCGGATCTGGAGGAGGCGCTGGAGAGCTTAAAAGGGAAAATTTCCAATGATGTGTTTGAGGAGTGGGTGGATGCGCTGAAGGCGTGCCTGTATGACCGTTCCCTGAAGACTACCCTGACGCCGGTAGTGGCAAAGCTGTCCGACATGCGGATCGTGAATGCGGAACTGGAGTATCTGGTATATGAGCCGAGAAAGGAATTTATCACGATGGTGGTGCTTGTAGTGGGGAATATTCCGCTATTGTATTTCTTGAACCAGTCGTGGTATGACACCCTCATGCACACCATGCCCGGTCAGGTGATGCTCTGCATTACGGGTATTGTTATCTTTGTATCGGCGGCGCATGTGGTGAAGCTCACGAAGCCGATTGAGTACCGCACTTAGGGAAGGAGGACATATGCGAGTCATTTTAGTGATTATTTTTATGCTGTTCGGGACAGGGCTTTTCCTGCTTCTGTCAGGACTTCTGCGCCTGCCGACCCTGCGGACCAGTAAGGTAATGATGGATACGGCGAGGGAAGATAAAAAGCTGTCGAAGACGCTGGACGCCCTGTATATGGACGGGGCGGCAAAGATGGCAGGCTTTATCCGGCTCAACGATTATAAAAGGAGCCGGCTGGACAATGTCCTGCGGGCATCCGGGTTTGGTATGACGCCGGAAGTATACATGGCGTATGCCTGTTTAAAGGCAGGGAGCATTTTCATGCTGGTCATCCCTGCGCTGTATGTGTTCCCGCTTCTTGCTATCCTGCTGGTGCTTTTAGGCGTTATGGTTTACTGCAGGGAAACAAGAAAGGCGGAGGAAATGCTGCGTGAGAAACGGGAGCAGATCGAGGGGGAACTGTATCGGTTTGCATCCACCATTACGCAGGAGCTGAAAAACAGCAGGGATGTGCTGTCCATGCTGGAGCATTACAAGGAAAATGCAGGTGAGATGTTTAGGAAGGAACTGGACATCGTATGCGCGGACATGCGCTCCGGCAGTTATGAGGCGGTGCTTACAAGGTTTGAGGCGCGGTTAAATTCGCCGCAGTTATCGGATGTAGTCAGGGGACTGATCGGGGTCATGCGGGGAGATGACGGCGCGGTGTATTTCCAGATGCTGACGCATGATTTCAAGCAGGCGGAGCTGCAGAGGCTGAAAGCGAAAGCGGCGAAGATTCCGCCCAAGATCAGGGTGTTTTCCTTTGCCATGCTGGTCTGCTTTCTGGCAACCTATTTTGCCATCATCGGTTATGAGATCATCAAATCAATGGGTACGCTGTTTTAGGAAAGCAGGCAGGACATGAAATGGAATAATGCCGGAATGCTGCGGATGACAGTGGCAGGCCGGAAGGAGGGAGAATGGAACCTATCAGAAAGATTTTAAGAGACAAAAGGGGAGAAGGCTATATTGATGCCGCGGTGATCGTGTTCTGCGTTATGCTTGTGATTGCTCTCGGCGTGCGGTTGTTCCCCATTTTTATCACAAAGATACAGCTTGACAACTTTGCGGATGAACTGGTCAGGGAGGCGGAGATCAGCGGCCGGATTGGGAGTGAGACAGCCGGGCGGCAGAGCGCGCTGGAAGAAAAAACAGGAATACATCCGGATGTGTACTGGTCTGCAGGCGGCAATATCCAATTAAATGAGGAAGTAACCGTCACACTGGTCATGCAGAAGGATTTGGGACTGTTCGGCAGGTTCGGCTCGTTTCCCATCACCTTACGGGCGAGGGCATCCGGGAAAAGCGAGGTGTACTGGAAGTGAGGAAGTATTGGAAGAAAACGCGAATGCTGCTTAGGGACCGGACAGGGAGCATGGTCCCCCTTGCCGTGGCAGCAACCATCGGAATGCTGTTGATTATCCTCGGCGTCAGCGAATATATGCGGCTTGTCATTACTGCGGCCGGTGTAAAGGATGCAATGGAGTCAGCAGTAGTATCTACGGTGAATGATAATTATAATGAAGTCTACCACAGTGTCCGTGAGGGGTATGCCGCCGGATATGAGCCGGATGGGGAGAGTTTTGCGGCGGCAGTAGATTATGGGGACATTTATGGGAGGATGTGTTTCCTGCTCGGTCTGGAAGAGGACGGGGAAGGGTATGTGCGGATCAACAACGGCGGGGAGAAGGAATACAGGGTCAGCGGTCTTTCAGTGGATATCCCTAATACGGCGCTTGCATCCCCCAGAGGGACATATTATGCGGATGCATCCGTTAAATTAGAAGTGCCGGTCCGCTTTGCAGGAAAGATTGTGTCAAATATGTCAATTAACTTGAAGGTAAGGGCAGCTTATAAAGAGAAGTTTTAGTAAGATGTTACAGACAGCGAAAGAGTTATGACATTTTGATAGACTTATATACATTTATATGATAAGGTGTGACTTGAAAACAGGAAATGAATTTTACATTGAAAATAACATACAGGAGGGATTGTCATGAAAGATAAGACAAAGAAATGGCTGGTAACAGCAGGACTTGCAATCGTGTGCGTTGGACTGGTATTCGGGATCAGCAGGGTGTTGTACCGCGAACCGATACAGGAGACCCTGATCAGGGAGAAGGATGCCGGGGAGACGGAGATAACCGTCGAGATTGGGAAGCTGAAGAACATACAGGCAGAAGAGGCGGCGGATACAGAAAAAACAGGCATGGGAGAAACTCTCGTGACGGAAATTGACACCAGCACCAATTCTGCCGGTGATAAGGAGCAGGAACTCCAGCCGGAGCCGGAGAAGACGGAGAAGGAAAAACCGGATGAGCCGCCTGCAGCATCGGAAGGGGATGGCACGGGAGAGAAAGCAGAACCGTCTGCAGATGGAATGCCGAAGGAAACGGAGAAAAAGCCGTCTGGGAACGACCAGACACCCAAGACAGGAGATACAAAGGACGGAATGGTATATGTGGAAGGATTCGGATGGCTGCCCGATGAGGGTGCAGGTTCGGGTACTTATGCGGGAGACATGTATGAAAACGGCAATAAAATAGGAATTATGGATTAAAAAGTGAGAATGCGGAAAGCACAGTGTAAAAGCTGTGCTTTTTGTATCTTTAGAGGAGGAAAGATGGCATATTTGAAAAAAAGTTTCCTGCTTTTTTTCGTTCTGTTTTCGTTGATTCTGCCAGTGCCGGTTTATGCAGCCGGAGAAGGAAACATAGACAACGGGGGAGGCGGTTTGGGCAGCGGAACCAATACGAATTACTGGAGCAACCGCGATGAAGGGGTAAGGGTAACTGTGGTAAGGGCATCGGATGGAGGTGCGGTTTCGCCATCCATTGACCTTACTAATAAGAATCCGACCGATATCAAAGTCCATTTCGGAAAAACATGTAAAACACAGTATCGCAATGGTGCAGGTCTTTCGGCAAGAGTAGGCGGATATACGTTTTATAACCCATCGCAGTCTCTGCCGCAGATTATCAGTACATCCAGCGGTAATGCCAATTTGGAGGCAATCAAAAGATATTTTACCGATGAGCAGGTCATAAAAGCGATTGCCGGATACGTTGGAATGGATTTCAAAACACTGACAAACGGGGAATATAAGCTGCTGATAGAGCCAATAGCCTATGTGACATTTGAAGGAGTGCGTACAGCCTTTACAGCTACGGAGGCGGCAAAATATAACCAGATCAGGGGCGGCATGCTTCGGAAAAAGATGCCGTCCCTATCCCATAAAAACTTGCCGCTTGCCATGTTCTTAGAAACATCAGACTTGGGTTTTCCGGCATGGGGAGGGTCCAGAACGCAGAAGGTATCGGACGAAGAAATCATCAGTTCGTTAGGGCTTGGAATCGTAAGGTTTAATGAAATCATAACGCCTGAAGTCATTGCAGCGGACTATGAATACCGGGTGGATACGGATGTGGTGACGGCGGTAACTGTGAGCGGCGGGCAGAGCGATCCGGACCATCCTGTCAGCGTAATTTTTTCTATTCTGGGAAGGAGTTACACCGTAAGGAATGTATATTATCCGGAGGGCGGACAGCAGCTTGTATGGGTGAAATGGCATACGCCGTCCACAGAACAGCATGTCGTAATCAGTGTGAGCGTAAGCGGTGTGGGCAGTCCAAGCAAAGGAACCATTACGGCGAATATCGTGGATTTGGATAAAAATCCGCCGCCCAATCCCGTAGCCGATGACAGGAACGATTCCTACAGCGCGGGAAATGCTGTGGTGCCGGATAACCCGCAGAAAACGTCTGCGGCGTGGAGCGTATGGCGTCCGTGGTGGCAGGAACACTGGGTATGGCATTCCGATTCCCATTCCGAATCCTGCGGGGAGGACTGTTCGGAAGAGCATGGTGATTGGGAAGATGAGGGCTGGTGGGAGTTTGACTTAGATCAGTACGCCGCATCTCTCTCAGGAAGCATGATGTTAAAAACCGACGAGAAGTCACCCACGGCAACAGCATCCACCATAAAAAGTGGTTATGGGGTAAATATATCGGTGGAGGCAGGGGCAAACACCAGCCAGTCATCCGCCACGACACCGCCCCAGAACGCGGTCAGTTATTTCCCGGAGTTTTATTATGAAACGTACTGGAGACTGTTAGAGCGGACAAGAAGCGGTTATAACGCAGCATTTGAATTTAAGACCAACCATTATTCCACCTATAACCGGCGGACGCACTTTACACCAATCTGGATGCCGGACGGCGGGTATCAGGTCTATACTTACCTGATTGACTGCTGGACGCCTGACGGGATGCTCAGCATGAACCTGACGGGTTCCGTACAGATAGCGGGGGATTTATGGGATGACTGGCATATCGCGCCGCAGAAGGCGGAGTAACAGCCTATGGGATATGAAAGGATTGCAAAGCCGGAAGGACGGCTTTTCCACTACACGAAGCGGAAAAATCTGGAACAGATATTAAAAGACGGCAGGAATGCGGCCTTTTTATTATGCAGGCAGCGGAGGAAACCATCCAATGCCCGGTTACAAAAATATGATTGACGGAAGGAGAATGAAGAATTGATGAGAAAGAAAAGAAGGTGGATTGCAATGGCGGTCATGGTGTTTACGCTTTCCCTTATGTTCGGCATGACTGTGTATGCAGGCGGCACGGGAGATGTGGCGAGTGCCATTGAGGGAACGTGGAACGATGCGTCAGCTCAGATTAAGACTGTGGTAAACAAGGTGGTGTTTCCTGCAATCGACTTAATCCTTGCGGTGTTTTTCTTCGGGAAACTTGGGACTGCTTATTTTGATTACAGAAAGCACGGGCAGTTTGAGTGGGCGGCGCCGGCAATCCTGTTTGCATGCCTTGTATTTACCCTGACAGCGCCGACTTATATCTGGACGATTCTTGGAATGTAGGGAGGAGGAGCAGGAAAAGGAAAGGCGGTGTCATATGTTTATATTTGATTTTGTGGCGGACACGGTTCTGGATCAGATCGTGGACTGGATCTATGGAAAGATTGTGGGGTTTTTAAGTGAATTTTTTGCCATGATGAACAACATGGGAGTGGAGCTGTTAGAACTGCCGTGGGTGCAGGCAGTGACCGCTTTTTTCGGGTACTTGGGGTGGACGCTTTTCGTGGTCGGGATTGTGGTAGGCGCCTTTGAGTGCGCCATTGAATATCAGGGAGGCAGGGGAAGTGTGAAGGATACGGCGCTTAATTATGTGAAGGGATTTATGGCAGTCAGCCTGTTCACGGTGCTGCCCATCAACCTGTATTCCCTCTGCGTATCCCTGCAGGGTTCTTTCGGCTCCGCCATATCAGGCATTACAAATACGGAGGGTATCGGCGTGACAGCGCAGGACGCATTGCTGTCGGCAGCCATTCCGGGAATCGGGAACCCCATCCTGCAGATATTTTGTGCATTAATGATGGGATATGCGGTGATCAAGGTGTTTTTTGCAAACTTAAAGCGCGGCGGCATACTGGTGATCCAGATTGCAGTGGGGAGCCTATACATGTTTTCGGTGCCGCGGGGATATATTGACGGGTTCACCCAATGGTGCAAGCAGGTTATCGGTATCTGTGTTACGGCATTTCTGCAGTCCACCATCCTGACGGCGGGGCTTATGGTGTTTAAGGACCATCCGCTGTTAGGACTTGGACTCATGCTTTCCTCTACGGAGGTGCCGAGGATTGCGGGGCAGTTCGGACTGGACACCAGTACGAAAGCAAATCTGATGAGTGGCGTCTATGCCGCCCAGAGTGCCGTCAACCTGTCAAGGACTGTGGCAAAAGCCGCGGCTGCAGCGTAAGGCGGTGGCCGTATCATGATAAGGTTGGGAAGCCTGTTTGACGGAATCGGCGGATTTCCGCTGGCGGCGGAAAAGAACGGGATATGCCCGGTATGGGCAAGCGAGATAGAGCGGTTCCCGGTGGAGGTGACAAAGTATCATTTTCCGCAGATGCGTCATATGGGCGATATTACAAAACTAAAGGGAGAAAACCTTCCTGTGGTGGATATCATTGCAGGAGGTTCCCCCTGTCAGGATCTGTCCGTGGCAGGGCGCAGGGAAGGACTTGACGGGGAACGTTCCGGCTTATTTCTGGAACAGGTGCGGCTGGTCAAGGAAATGCGCAGGCAGGAGGAAAGGAGGATGGGAAGTGGAAGAAGGGCAGATCAGCTTGTTCGACCTCGGTATATGGTCTGGGAAAATGTGCCGGGAGCCTTCTCCAGCGGGGAGCCAAAAGGAGCGGATTTCCACACCGTCCTTGAGGAAGTCTGCCGTATACCGGAGGAGTCCGTATCTTTACCTCGACCGCCGGGCGGGTACTGGATGCTCAATTTTGGGGAGTCCCCCAGAGACGCCGAAGAATCTTCCTTGTCGCAGATTTTGGAGGCCACAGTGCCGGAAAAATATTATTTGAGTCCGAAAGCGTGTGGCGGCATTATCAGGCGGTCAGGAAACAGAGGGAAAAAACTGCCGGAGATTCTGGAAAGGGCGCTGCGCCTGCAGGCAGGGCTGCCGGAGTCATCGGACTGATGGATCAGGGCGGCGAGCGGATGGATGTATATGAGGAAAGGACAGGAACGCTTTCGGCAGAGGGAGGTTCCATGCCGCCCATTGTCATGGCAACAGGACAGGGCGGTGCGGAAATCGGCATTGGATATTGTCCGACAATTACGGCGGCCGCGGGGATGGCGGGAAATAATCAGCCCATCCTGTTTGACAATCATGGACCGGATACGCGCTATACCGGACCCGTGCAGGTGGCGCAGACCATCACATCCGCTCTCGGCACGGGCGGCAACAATACGCCTCTTGCCGTAAATGGTGAACCATACTGTATTGTAGGGAACATTATTAACAGGGAGGACAAAAACGGCGGGAACGGCTGCGGGTACCAGCAGGGAATCAGCTATACGCTGACAGCGACGGATCAGCACTGCGTGGCATGGACGGGAGAGTTTTCAGAGCCTTATCAGAAAGTGGTGGGCGCGCTCTGTGCAGATGACCGAAAAGGAATCAACAGCCAGTATGTGGGGCAGGATAAATGTATTGTGGAGAAAAACCGCCTTGTGCGGAAACTGGTTCCGCTGGAATGTGAACGGCTGATGGGGTTCCCGGACTACTGGACGGACATACCGGGAGCCAGTGACAGCGCCAGATACAAGGCGCTTGGCAACAGTGTGGCGGTGCCATGCGTGGATTTTATCCTGTGCGGCATTGCCTATTTTTTATCAACAGAGGAGGAGGAAAAGGATGTATATCTATCCGGATAACTTAAAATCAAAGGCGGCCATGTGGTTGTGGGAGTTAAAAGACCTTGCCATCACGGGGATAATGATTTTATTCTCTGTGTTTGCGTTTGCCTATGCGGGTATCTGGTTTCCGGCAGTTATCGCAGGGGCATATGCCTTTCTGACGATACAGGTGGAGGATACGACAATCATGGATTTTATCTGCTATGCCTGCGCCTATTTTCTGACGACACAGCAGTATTTTGAATGGAGGTACACACCGGATGAGTAAGAAAAAAGAGCAGTCCACAGGAGAACTGATGGGCATAAAGGAATTGACGGATTACAGTATCCGCACTGGCAGGAACGAGGAACTGGTGCTTTTTCTAATTCAGCCGAGCAATCTGTCCGTACTGTCGGAGGAAAGCCTTTCCGCGCGGATTTACGGACTGATGACTGTACTGAAGGGCATCACGGAAATCGAGATGATGTGTTTAAATTCGCGGGAAAACTTCGAGGACAATAAAAGATATTTAAAGAAACGGGCGCAGGAGGAAGAAAACCCCGTGGTGAGAAAACTCCTTGAACTGGATGCGGGCCATCTTGACCGAATTCAGGTGCAGATGGCAACCGCTCGGGAATTCCTGCTGATCCTGCGGCTTGGGAAACAGAAAGAAAATGAGACCTTTTCCTATTTAAACCGTATAGAGAAGATGCTGGTGGAACAGGGATTCAAGGCAAAGCGTGCAGATGAGGAGGATATCCGCAGGATACTGGCGGTGTATTTCGAGCAGAACGTGACTACCGAGCGGTTTGAGGAGTTTGACGGGGAGAGATGGATTATCTTAAACGACTGATCCGATGCGGATGTTCCTGTTGCGGGTTTGCCGGAACACAGATATAATGTATCTGGGGTGATGACGTTGACACTAAATGAACTGCTGCAGACGAGGGAGCTTTCCCGTTACAGTCTATCAAAAAAGAGTGGGGTACCGTGGGCAACCCTGTCGGATTTGTGTTCCGGCAGAACAAAATTTGAGCAGTGCAGCGCGGCAACACTTTCCAAGCTGTCAAAGGCGCTGGAAATCAGTATGGAGGAGTTACTGCTTTTGGAAACGGAAGACCGCATGGGCGGGGATGGAAAGCCAAAAGATAAAGAATATCTGGGAACCGGACTGCCGGAAAGCCTGCAGCATGCCATTGATGAATTTGTCCGGGGAGAGAAAGAGCAGGTGTCCCATATGGACTGCTTATGGGGGGAGCTGTATGGTTCTATCAATGCATGCCAGTGGGGAGGCAGGATTACAGAAGAGCAGGCAGATTATCTGCGGAAAAAATATCTGTTCGGAGGAGAGGAGGAGGCGGATGATTGATTTTACGCCATGCGAAGTCAATAAATTCAAGGCATATGGCGGCGCAAATGGGAATAAAATCCATATTCAGTATCAGAAAAAAGGCTATATGCTGAAATTCCCGCCAGTGCCCGGACGGAGCAAAACCATGAGCTACACAAACAGCTGCATCAGCGAATATCTTGCCTGCCATATCTATGAAATGCTTGGATTGAGGGCGCAGGAAACGATTCTCGGCACTTATACGGACAGGCGTGGGAAAGAAAAAACGGTGGTTGCCTGCCGTGATTTCACGGATAACGGAAAGAAGCTGATTGAATTTGCACAGCTGAAAAATACCTGTATTGACAGTGAACAGAATGGATACGGCACAGAGCTTTCTTCGATTATGACGGCGATTGGCGAACAGGAGCTGATTCCGGCGGAGGAACTGAAGGGATTTTTCTGGGATATGTTCATAGTGGACGCGCTGCTCGGCAATTTCGACCGTCATAACGGGAACTGGGGCATCCTTGTGGATGAGGAAAAACAGACGGCTGAAATTGCTCCTGTGTATGACTGCGGCTCCTGCCTTTATCCGCAGCTTGCGGCAGGCGAAATGAAGGATGTGCTGGAAAAAGAAGAAGAAATTGACAGACGGATATTTGTTTATCCCACATCTGCGGTGGAAGAAGACGGGAAAAAGATTTCTTATTTTGATTATATTTCATCCCTGAAAGACCGGGACTGTAATGCTGCCCTGAGGCGCATCCATGAACGGATAGACATGGAGCAGATTGACCGGCTGGTGGCGGAAACGCCATTTACGGAACCGATACAGAGAGAATTTTATCAGGTTATGATTCGGGAAAGGAAAGAGAAGATACTGGATTACAGCATAGAGCAGCTTATGAAGCTGGAAAAACAGCAGGACAGGGTACAGGAGCAGGAACCGCCGGCACAGACCATGTAAACAACATCATACAAACAGACCGGAAAGAGTATCAGACGAAAAGTTTGGTACTTTTTTTGTGCCTGAAAGCATAACATGCCAGTTTTACGGAAAACAGGAGGTAACAATGACAAGCAAAAACAGAAAGAAAAAAATGGAAGAACGGACGCCGGGGGAGGTGAAACTGAAAGGCTATCTGGACATGATTGCCCCGTCCGTAATCCAGTTTTATACGGACCATTATATCTGCGGCAATACCTACCGCAGCGTATGGGCGCTCAGGGAGTACCCGACTGCCACGGATGAGCAGGCAATCCTGCGCCATTTAGGGGAAAAGGATGGCGTCACGCTGCGTATCTATACAAGGCAGGTGACACCCGCAGAGGAGAAAAAGATCATCAGCAATGCGGCAAATAAAAACCGCATGAAACAGGGAAACACGGAAAACTTGCAGGAGACTGTGACGGCCGCAAGCAACCTGCAGGATGTGACCAACATTATTGCCGCCATGCACCGCAACAGGGAGCCCTTACTGCATACGGCTGTGTTTCTGGAGCTTTCCGCGCAGGATATGGAGAGATTAAAACTGCTGCAGACGGAGGTGCTGACTGAACTAATCCGTTCCAAGCTGAACGTGGACAAGCTGCTGCTCAGGCAGAAGCAGGGCTTTCTGTGCGTGCATCCGGCAGGCAGGAATGTCTTTCTTGAACAGTTTGAGCGGGCGCTGCCTGCCTCCAGCGTGGCAAACCTGTTCCCTTTCAATTACTCCGGCAAAACAGATCAGAACGGGTTTTATATCGGCAGGGACAAGTTCGGCAGCAACGTTATTGTGGATTTTAACCAGAGAGCGGATGACAAAACCAACGCCAACATCCTGATACTCGGTAATTCCGGACAGGGAAAGTCCTACCTGTTAAAGTTGATACTGACATCCTTGCGGGAATCCGGCATGAAGGTCATCTGCCTTGACCCGGAACATGAGTACACAGACCTGACAGACAATCTCGGCGGCTGCTTTGTAGATCTGATGAGCGGGGAGTACATGATTAACGTACTGGAGCCGAAGACATGGGATGAAAACGGCAGCCCGGAGGATACCGAAGCGCCGTATGCATTCCGCTGCTGTTCAAAACTCAGCCAGCACATTTCCTTCCTGAAGGATTTTTTCAGGACATATAAGAACTTTACGGATAGCCAAATTGACACCATAGAGATTATACTGGCGAAACTGTATGAGAAATGGGATATCAGTGATGGCATGGATTTTTCCAAGCTGAAGCCGGAAGATTATCCCATGCTTTCCGACCTGTATGAGCTGATGGAGGAGGAGTACAGGCACTATGACGCCAAGAAAAAGCATCTGTATACGGCGGAACTGTTACAGGAAATCTGTCTGGGACTCCACTCCATGTGCAAAGGGGCGGAGTCTAAATTTTTCAACGGACATACTAACATCACGGACAGCAGCTTTTTGACATTCGGGGTAAAGGGACTGTTGCAGGCGAGCCGGAATGTCAAGGATGCCATGCTGTTCAATATTCTTTCCTACATGTCCAATGAGCTTCTGACAAACGGCCACACGGCGGCCAGCATCGATGAGTTTTATCTGTTTCTGACGAACCTGACGGCGGTGGAATATATCCGTAACTTTATGAAACGCGTGCGTAAAAAGGAAAGCGCCATCATTCTTGCCAGTCAGAACCTTGAAGACTTCAACATAGATGGCATCCGGGAATATACCAAGCCGCTGTTCTCTATTCCGACCCATGCGTTCCTGTTCAACGCCGGGAGCATTGATGCGAAATTTTACATCGACACCCTGCAGCTGGAGCAGAGCGAATACCACCTAATCCGTTACCCGCAGCGGGGCGTATGCCTGTATAAATGCGGAAATGAACGCTATAACCTGATGGTGCATGCACCGGAATATAAGGAAAAGCTGTTTGGAAGCGCAGGAGGCAGGTAAAAGTGTGTCGGATGTAAGGAACGGAGGTAAAAATGATTTCCATAAATATGCGTGAGCAGAAATTTGGAATAGAGATTGAGCTGACGGGAATCACCAGACGTAAAGCGGCAGAAGTTATCGGGAAGTATCTGGGGCAGACTTACCAATATGATGGCGGGTATTATGAAGTATACAGTGTCCGGGATGAACAGGACAGGAAGTGGAAGGTCATGTACGATTCCAGTATCGTTGCGAAGAATAAGGACGGCAATCCTGCAGGGGATAAGTATAAAGTTGAGCTGGTATCCCCGATCTGTGAGTATGGGGATATTCCGAGAATACAGGAAATCGTCCGCCAGCTCAGGAGTGCAGGTGCGGTGGCAGGGGAGAACAGCGGCATTCATGTACATATCAACGCGGCGCCGCACAATGCAAAAACGCTGTGGAATATCACTAATATCATGTACAGCAAGGAAGACCTGATCTATAAGGCGCTGCAGGTAGATGTTGACCGGGAATACAGATACTGCCAGAAGGTGGAGGAAAGATTTTTACAGGAGTTAAACCGAAAAAAGCCAAAGACACTGCTGGAGGTCAGTGATATCTGGTACGGAGGAGACGGCAACAGAAACAGACATTACCATGAGAGCAGATACCACTGCCTGAACCTGCACAGCGTGTTCCAGAAAGGAACAATAGAGTTCAGGCTCTTTAATTCCACCACCCATGCAGGTAAAATCAAGGCTTATATCCAGCTCTGCCTTGCCATATCCGCACAGGCATTAAATCAGGCCAGTGCAAGCCGTATCAAGACCACAAGCACCAACGAAAAGTATACATTCCGGACATGGCTCCTGCGGCTTGGCATGATTGGGGATGAGTTTAAGACTGCAAGAAAATTTCTGCTGGAAAATCTGGAAGGCGGTATTGCATGGAAAGACCCGGAACAGGCATTGCGGCAGAAAGAACGGCTGCGGGCAAAAAAAGAGAAGGAGGAGGCAGTGCAGGCAGAAGCGGCAGAGTCTGTTCCGGGGCAGGATGATGCAGAGACAGAAACACAGGAAATGGGCATGACCTTATAAAAAGAACAGGAGGAGGAAGAAAATGCAGAAAAGAAAAAAATATATCGCTTACGGTTCCAACCTGAATCTGGAGCAGATGGCGGTAAGATGTAAAACGGCGCAGGTGGACGGCAGGGGAGAGATCAGGGATTATGAGCTGCTGTTTCGCGGACACAGGGATGCGGCGGTGGCAACAGTAGAGCCAAAAGAGGGAGCCAGCGTCCCCGTGCTGATCTGGGACATCGGATCGGAAGATGAGAAAAACCTTGATATCTACGAAGGATATCCGAGACTTTACGGCAAGACAAACCTGACAGTGCAGACAGAAAACGGCTGTGAATCCATTATGGCATATACGATGAATGAAGGGCACCGGCTTGGAGTGCCGTCGGATACCTACCTGAATACGATTGCCAAAGGCTATCGGGATGCCGGGTTTGATGTAGATATTTTGATGAACAGCGTTTCCCACTGCAGGAATCTGCTGCAGAAAGAAATGAGGGAAACGGAGGAAACCGTATGGACCCAACAACCGCTGCAGTGATAGCAAGAGTTGCCATTGCAGTCGGGAGCAGTAAGAAGGTTTGGACGGGGATTGCCTCGGTAATTGCCGCTCTGTGTCTGCCGTTTATCCTGATTGTTGTGTGTTTTATGAGCATTGCCTCCGGCGGGGCGGATCATAACCGGGCGGCAGTGCGGCTTGCCTTTGAGGGTGGGGATGCGGGGACAAATATGCCCGCCGATTACAGGGAGTATATTTCGCAGATGCAGGAGAGCTTTGCACGGCTGGATGCAGGGGACTATACCCGTTTTGCGGAATGCTTTGTGGAGTATGAGGAAAGGACAAGAACCATAGAGCATGAGGACGGCAGCACGGAAGAAGAGATTTATACCGTGGCTGTGGCGGTCACGGATAAGGTGGAAATATTCCGAAACCTGAAAGACAGCTATGGAAAAGCGGCAACTTATGAGCAGCAGTCCAATGCGGTAAACGTCTGGTATCTTGCAAAATACGGGACCACCGCACCGCAAGAGGGGGGACGGGTTTGAAGACTGGAACGGCTGGAATGTTCCGGAAGACGGCACTTATTATGACCTCCCTGTAAATGAAGCGGGCGGCAGGGTAGTGGAGCTTGCCATGTCGAGATTGGGGCATCCGTATTCCCAAGATTACCGCGGCAGGGGGAATTATGTGGACTGCAGTTGCCTGACCATGTGGTGCTACAGGCAGGTGGGGATCGTTATCCCCGGAACCGCAGCGGAACAGGGGCGCTATATGGTGGAACATAACCTGACCATTTCCAAAGGAAGTTTACAGCCGGGAGATTTGGTGTTCTGGAGCCATAAGCCTAACGGGAGATTTATGAACATCACCCATGTAGGCATATATGCAGGAAACGGGATGGTGGTGGATGCATCCTATTCCAAAGGGAAAGTAGTATACAGGAGTTTGTTTGATAATGACAAGCAGGTGCTTTATGGCAGGCCGCAGTAGGCTTTGACGCCGCAGGCATCTGTTTTTTGCATGAAAGTGCAGCAATCATTTCAGGAAAGGAGCAGGGAGATTTGTCCGGACAAGAAAGCATGCTTTGCTCCGGGAATGGATGGATTTAGAGAAACAGGCAATCGAAATATTAAGAGCATTTGAGGGGGATGAGCCGTACCAGCTCGGCTACAGCGGGGGAAAGGATTCGGATGTCATTTTCCACCTTGCGAAGAAAAGCGGGGTGAAATTTCAGGCGGTACATAACCACACCACAGTGGACGCGCCGGAGACTGTGCGGTATATCAGGAGCAGGCAGGGCGTGACGATAGAATATCCGCCCATGAGCATGTGGCAGCTGATCGTAAAACATAAGACGCCGCCCACTCGCCGGATGCGGTACTGCTGTGAGGAATTAAAAGAACGTTCCGGAATGGGGAAGAAAGTGATTACCGGCGTAAGGAAGTCTGAAAGCAGGAGTCGAAGGGAAAATCAGGGAATTGTCACACTCACCAGACCGGACCGTGCGGCAAGGAAACTGGCGGATGAGGAACTGTTTGTCTCCACACAAAAGGGCGGAATTATTGCGATGAACTACGATAATTCCGAGGTACACCGCATGGTGGAAAGCTGTTACCGGACATCAAAGACACTGGTAAATCCTATTCTGGAATGGGACGATGAGTACCTCTGGTGGTATATCAGAAAGGAACAGATCGAGCTGAATCCGCTGTACGGGGAGGGCTTTTACCGGATCGGCTGTATCGGATGCCCGCTGGCAGGGAAAAACCGCTGGCGGGAATTTGCCCGTTACCCGCAGTATAAAGATGCTTATATCCGCGCGTTTGCCAAGATGCTCGCATACAGGGAAGCCTGCGGGAACAAGGATGTGGTCGGCTGGAAAACGCCGGAGGGTGTCTTTGATTGGTGGATGGAAGACCAGAACATGGAGGGGCAGGTCAGCATGGTGATTGAAGGAAATGTGATAACGGGTTTTCGGGAAAAAGGAGGCGTGTAGGTGAGGGCAGACTTTAAAAGAAAAGAGTCGAGAGTAGCGGCGAAGCAGTGTGTGGTCGAAAAGACCATCATACTGCCGGCTGAAAAATATGATTATTTTACACAGAATCTGCTGCAGGATTATGACTTTATCGATCAGAATAGGGCGCTGATGGGCGAATGGGATGGTGCATGGCACTGCCTGCTGGTGACAGGGGAAAGCATGGAGGAAGGCATTCTGGTACAGAGCGAGGGTGCGTCCTATGCAAGATATTCTTCTGTCGTGCCATCCGTTTCCGCGTTGATCGTGCAGGAAAACTGTGAGAGATACGGACAGGAAGAAGGGGAACAAATCGAAAGCCGCGCACAGCAGATGGCGTGAGGGAGGAGGAAAAAATGTCGGATAAAGAAATAAAAATCACTTTCCCGGAGGAAAAGATGGAGGCACTTGCTTTTTTCCTTGGGGAACAGAATGAAAAGGTGGAGAGTGTGCTGACGGCTCATCTGGACAAGACCTATGAAAAGTGCGTGCCGCAGCAGGTCAGGAAATTTGTCGACAGCCGGATTGCGGCGGCACAGGAAGGAAATGCCCAAGAAACCAGAGGGCAGAGGCAGACGCGGGAGCCGGGAAGAAGGGCGGGCAGGCAGGGCGCAAGACAGAATGCCGCCGCGCAGGAGGAAAGAACAGTTCCGGAAGACAGCGAAAGACTGGAGCAGACGAACGATACAGCGGAAAGCATGGCGGAGGAAAACACCGGCATGAGCATGGTAATGTGAGGAGGAGACAAGGATGGCTTTAGAAGAACATAAAGAATATTTTTCCGATGAATACCAGACAGGCAGACTTGCCGTAGCCGTGTGTAATGCAGGGAGGTACGGTGAGGAATTGTCGGATATGCCGCATGAAAAAAGGGAGGACTTGGCATTGTTTTATGGCATCAGGGTGCCTGCCGGGAAAAACAGGGCAGGGATAGCCGCAATACATAACGGCCAGATGGAACAGTGGAGAATCAGCGAAGAACAGCTGAAAAAAGATGCGTGGGCGAATATGAGAAAACAATTTCCCGCGGTGTTCCAATACATAGAGGATGTGATATGCAGGAGTCAGGAAGTAATTCCGCTTGAACCGGGAGAACTGGACCGAGAGGTGACAGACAGGTCTATGTTTGTACTCAGCAACCGTGAAAATGTACAGGGTGCGGCCTATATGTTTGATGAAAATATCTTGAAAAAGATTGCTGAAAAGTTAAATTCCAGTCTGATTATACTCCCATCATCCATTCATGAAACCATAATCATGAGGGAAACGGAAAGCATGAATATGAACTTCATGCGGAATATGGTAACCGATGTCAATGAAATGGTAGTAGAATCCGAGCTGTGGTTGTCGGATGAAGTATACCGTTACGACAGGGATATCCACACTCTGTCACTTGTAAAACCGGCACAGCCTGAAGAAGTAATTGTTGCTGTTCAGGACGAGGGTATGAGTCAGGGAATGATGTAACCGTGTCAGGTCAGTGCAGACCATATAATTTTTGAAAGCGGAGGGAAAAGGTTGAAAATTAAAATTTTCAACTATTGATTTGAGTGTCTGCTGAAGCAGACAGATAGGAGTAAACATGAAACAGGCAGTGGTAACGATCAAATATGATGAAGAAAAACTGAATGCGATTAAGCAGTACATGGGGAAGAAGGATGCCGATTTCGAGGCGGAGCTGAACGAAGTGTTGGGAAAGTTATATGAAAAATATGTGCCGCAGGCGGTCAGGGAGTATATAGAAAGCAGGGGAAATGTACCGCCCGCTATCCAGAGAGTGAACAGGTCTGCGGCACGGGGAACTGCTAATACCGGGACGGCATCCGCTGACTAAAACAGAGAAGAAGGAGGCAGCACCCGGTTATCCCCCTGTGAGCGTCTGTGTGGCGGCGTGTGCCCTTGTTTGGGGAAAGTGGATAAGATGACCGGCTGGCATCCATTCTGCCTTGTTTGGGGCGATTTGGAGAAAGCAGGCAAAAAGCAGTGGAAGCCTGACGGGATAACGGCGCCGGAAGACCGAAAGCAGGCGAAAAGAGGCGAAAAGAGGCGAAAAATTTAGGTCGAAAATGGTGCAGGTTAAAGGGGTTATGCCGCCGGAGGGCGGCTTAACCCGTCAAACACCCACCGGCAGAGCCGTTGGGCAGTTTTACGAATGACATAACTTTTTGGGGAATTTTAGAGAAGTTATGCCATATTTTATATTTTTCGGGAATTGAAAGGCAGGAAAAGAAAAAACTTTTATGTCACTCAAAAAAGCATTGGGAAGAAAATAATATCGAGGAGGCAGCAATATGAGCACAAAAGCAATATACACCGTCCATGAAAGGGGAAAGGATTTTCATTTCTTTTCTGAATATGCGGGCGGATTCAGCTATCCGTTTGCGGCGGCAAATTTTCTGAGCCGTTTAAAATATGTACTGGATGGCGCAATGTCGCCGCAGAAAAATTTATGTGTATCCCCGTTGCTGGATCAGTTAGAGGGGAACTATCGTTTCCCGGAAGAAGCAAAGGGTAAAAAAATATTTTATGTTGTGGAAGAAGGGAAAATATCGGCACTTGCGTCAAGGCAGGAAGTACCTTTTATGATAGAAATTGATATGGAGCAGGATACGGTATCGTTTTGTTTTAATACGGAGTGTGAGGAACTGCAGGATTTTTGTGACATCACTTTACAAAGGAATGGAGAGCCGGGAGAATTTGGCGGAACAAGATTCGAAGCAGCTGCAGACAACCTTATGCTCAGTGATATGATGGAGGGAGGCAGGAGACCTATCAGTGACATCAATGAAGAGGCATATGGAAAAATGATTCTGAAAGCAATACAGATGCAGGCTGACCGGCAGAGTGCAGAATACAGCCTGCAGATGTGAATAAAGGTGGACGATGGAGAAAGAAAAAGTAAGGAAAGCATTTTACATTGAGGAAGATTTATTGGAGCAGGCCGACAGTCTGCTCCGGCAGGCGGATGTCAGGTCGAGGAACGAATTTATAAATCAGGCGTTGAAATTTTATATTGGATACCTGACTTCGAAAAAGATTGAAAACTATATGTTGTCTACTATTTCGTCCGTCATGCATGCCACTGTAAAGGATAGCGAGAATCGTATGGCGCGGGCAATGTATAAACTGGCAGTTGAAGTTTCCAAGCTGTCCCATGTGACGGCATATGGGCATGAGGTGGATGAGGAAACGTTGAAAAAGCTGCAGGCAAAGTGTGCGGAGGAAGTGAAGCGGATTAATGGGGCGGTTGCGTTTGAGGAGGCGTATCAATTTCAAAGAGGTTAAAGTAACACACGCGGGATGATGGCGGATTTTTCATCATATTTTGTCGTGCCATTTGTTATTTGTTTTTTATGGAGCGTCTATTGAATAAAAGAAGAAAAAAACATATAATATTAGCAAGCAAAAAATTTGCGGTCAAAATCGGAAAGAGATGCCAGAAATGAGAGGCAAATCCATAAATACGAAGACATACTCGAAACCAAACATGGCAAACCTGCATGGCAGGATCGGGGAACCGATACAGGAAAGGACGGTTATTTTTTATGGAAGTAATGCAAAATATTAAAAACCGGAATAATAATGGTACACTGGATGACGCAATGGCAGTAATTCTTTCAAAACTGGATGATGCAATAGATGATGTGGAAAACGGCAGGGTGATTTCGGAAGAGGAATTGTGGGCAGAAATTGACGCCATATAATTTGGCGGGGGACATATGCAAAAGAGAAGATATAAAATCATTTATACTTACAGCAGCCGGAGCGATATCCGGCAAATGAAGAAGTATATTTTGGATCAGTTTAAGTACAGAGAATTAGGAGAAAATTTCACGCGGAAAATGAAAGAAGCGGCTAACGGCTTAAAAACAATGCCGGGTGGTTATAATACGATTGGATTTCAATACAGGGGGTATGATATTCATTTGAAACCATATCGCAGCTATCTTTTCTTTTACATAGTGGATGAGGAAGAAATGGTGGTCACGGTTCTGCGTGTTTTACAGGATGGAATGAATTGGCAGTATATTATAAGATGCTGGCTGGAACAAAATAAATAATATTTTTACGGTCATTGCCACGGCAGTGACCTTTTATTATGGAGGAAAACAGCATGCCCAAACTAATCCTGCGCTGCAATTACCTGAAAAACGCCCCTCCCTCACATCTTGAAAACTTCATGACCTACATCGGAACCCGTGACGGCGTGGAGAAAGTGGAAAGCACCACTGCCAACCTGCCGCCGACTGCAAGACAGGAGGATCTGATACAGGACATCCTTCGCAAGATCCCCGATGCGGGCCGGATGCATGAATATTACGACTATCTCCAAAGACCGACAAGGGAAAACGCCTCCGAATTTATCACGCAGGCGCTGGAAAATAACCTTGACATCATAGCCAAAAAGAAAAATTACATGGACTACCTTGCGAACAGACCGGGTGTGGAAAGGACAGGCACACACGGTCTGTTTTCCAATAATGGGGAATCCATCGTGCTGTCCCGCGTGGTGGATGAGGTGGCAAACCATACGGGTGTTGTGTGGACCAACGTCATCAGCCTGCGGCGGGAGGACGCAGAGCGTCTCGGTTACGACAGCGCCGCACAGTGGCAGGCGTTACTGCGCAGCAGGGTGGAGCTTCTGTGCGAGAATTATAAGATAGACAGCAGGAATTTGAAATGGTATGCGGCGTTCCATAATGAATCCCACCATCCCCATGTGCATCTGGTGGTATATTCTACAAAACCCTCAGAAGGATACTTGACAAAGAAGGGCATCGAGGCTATGCGATCCGCCTATGCGCACGATATTTTCCGGCAGGAGTTTATGAGCATTTACGAGAAGAAAACGAAACAGCGCGAAGCGTTAAAGGAGCAGGCAGACAAAAGCCTGCTTTTTCTGATGCGGCAGATACAGCATGGCGTCTGTCACAATGAAAAGATCGCAGGGCAGATGAAACTGTTGTCGGAGCGTCTGGACCGTACAGGGGGAAAGAAAGTGTACGGCTATCTGAAAGCAGATGTCAAGGCGGTTGTAAACGGTATCGTGGACGAACTGGCAGGAGAAGAACCTGTTGCGGCATGCTACCGGGCATGGCTGGAAAGCAAAAACGAGATACTGCGCTATTACAAAGATACCGTGCCGGAACCGCCGCCGCTGTCGGAGCAGAAAGAATTGAAAAGTATCAAAAATATGGTCATCCGGGAGGCGGTACGGTTTGGGCAGGGGTATCTTTATGCGGAGGAGGAAGGACTCCCGGAACAGGAAGAAGTTCTGGAGGAAAGTGCTGCAGATACAGATTGGCGGGAAACAGACGCAGAATCTGGCGGAGACAGATATGGCATCCCCGAAGTGTTTTCCAATGACCTGCCGGCAGATGATACGGGCAGGCGTGTCTGGGGAGAATCTGATACCGGAGACGGAGAACATAATGCAACGGAATATTATGCCGACTGGACGGATACCTATCAGGAGGCAAGAGGATATCTTTACGGCACGCCGGAGACAGAACCGGATGCGGAAGCGGCATATGAGATTATGCGGGAAGAGGCTGAAAAGGGAAATGCCTACGCTATGCATGACATGGGAAAAATCTATGCACAGGGTATCTTCGTGGAACCGGACCAAGAGGCGGCAGAGGCGTGGTATCACAAGTCACTGACTGCCATGCTCGCGGTGGAGCAGGAAAAGGCGAACACCTATCTGGAATACCGTATCGGAAAGATGTATCAGTATGGTCTGGGAACAGAGGAAAATCTGGCAGAGGCGGCGGAGTGGTTTCTGCTGGCGGCGCAGAAGGAGCATAAATTTGCGCTGTATTCCCTCGGTATGTTTTATCTGCATGGAAAGGGCGTGGAGCAGGACGGGGCGGAAGCGTTCCGGCTGTTCCTGCGCTCCTACAGAAAAGGCAATCCATATGCCGCCTATGAGTTGGGAAAACTGTATGAGGAGGGGAGGGGAACGGAGAGAAATTCGGAAAAAGCGGACAGCTGTTATCATGCCGCCTTTCTGGGATTCCTGAATCTGGAAAAGAAGGCAAAGGATGATACTCTCTGGTACCGCATCGGCAGTATGTATCTTCATGGCATCGGAACGGAGGCGGATGAAGTGCAGGCGGAAAAATACCTGACGCTGGCAGCGGACTATGGAAATCCCCATGCGGCTTATCAGCTGGCAAAGCTGTATATCCGTCAGGAGACAGACAGACTTCGGAGAGAGCCAGAGGAAATACCAGATCATGAAAAGATTAAAAAAGCAGCCGCATGGTTGAGAAAGGCGGCGGAAGAGGGAAACCCGTCTGCGGATTACGCGCTTGGGAAACTGTACGGGGACGGCATACTGACCGCGCGGGATATGGACAAGGCATTTTTCCATCTGCAAAGGGCAGCGGCGGCAGGAAATGTCTATGCGCAGTACCGGCTCGGCAAATGGTATCTGGAAGAAGAATATAAGAACATCCCGCAGGCTGTCCATTATATGACGATGGCGGCAGTCCGGAACCATGATCTGGCAGCCTACCGTTTGGGAAAACTGTATCTGGCAGGGGAAGGAATCCCTAAGAACGCGGAGCTTGCCATCGGGTATCTGGAACAATCTGCCCGTGCGGGGAACCAGTATGCGCAGTATACGCTTGGGAAAGTATATCTCATCGGGAAGGACGCAGAGAAGGATAAAGAAAAAGCATACGCATATTTTAAGCTGGCGGCGGAACAGGGAAACCTGTATGCCGCTTATTTTCTGGAACACTGGAACGACCTGCCGCATCCCGACCTGTTCCTGATGGCGTCAAGGCTTATGCGCCATCTGGGGAATATCATGGAAGAGGATGTAACGGGCAGAAAGCGGAGCGGCAGCCGGATGGGGATTGACCGGAAACTGGCAGGAAAGATCAAGGCAAAGAAGATCGCGCAGGGACATGCACAGGATGACAGGGAAGAGATGGTGCAGACACAGTGAGCGGAGTAGGAAGGAGGAAACTTTGGGAGAATTCATTTATTTTACGGAAGAGCAGAAAGAACGAGCCAACGCCGTTTCCATTGCGGACATTCTGCAGAAAGAGCATGAGGAGGTGGAGCGTTCCGGCAATGAGTGGAGATGGAAACGCCATAAGAGCGTGACCTTCCGAGGCAACAACTGGTACCGCCACAGCCAGCAGATCGGCAGCCATGCCATTGATTTCATGCAGGAATTTTTCGGGATGACATACCCGGAGGCAGTCACCTATCTGCTAAACGGGGAGACAGGGCAGGCTGCCCATAGGAGCAGACAGGATACACCGGCCCAGACAGCAAAAAAGGAAAAGAATGTACTGATACCGCCGGAGAAGAACGATACCATGAAACGGGTGTATGCCTATCTCATGCAGAAACGTCATATCAGCAGGGAAATCCTTTCTTTTTTTGCAAAGCAGGGAACGCTGTATGAATCGGCAGGGCATCATAACGCTGTATTTGCCGGCGTGGATAAGGAAGGAAATATCCGCCACATCCATAAGAAGGGAACCTGTTCTGACGGCAGAAGTTTCCGCATGAACGGGGACGGATCGGATGCGTGTTACGGCTTTGGGCATGCGGGAAAAGGGAACAGACTGTATGTGTTTGAGGCGCCCATCGACCTGCTGTCCTTTCTGACACTGTATCCGAAAGGCTGGCAGGAGAACAGCTACATCACTTTAAACGGCGTGGCGGAACATGCCATGCTGCAGATGCTAAAGGATTATCCTTATCTGGATACAGCAGTCCTGTGTCTCGACCATGACCCGGCAGGCATCGAGGCGTGCGGCAGGCTGGCGGAAATCCTCACACAGAATGGATATAAAAAGATTCAGATATTAAGGCCAGCATGTAAGGACTGGAATGAAGACCTGAAAAATCTGCATGGGGAGGAGGCAGCTCCTGCACAGGAGCATCCCAAGATTGCGGAATGCGGCGTATGGATATCTATTCTGAAACCAGTGGCGGAGAGTGTGGACGCCAAATATGCCACAAAACAATATATCTGCCGCTATTATCAGGAAATTTATAATGCCCTGAAAAAAGGCAGGGAAAAGAAACATCTGGAGGAAGCATTTGACGAGGCAGGAATGTTGCTTGTGAGCGTGCTGGTGCGGTGCATGGAAAAGGAAGGAAAGGCGCTTGGGAAAGCGGCGGATACGGCGCAGATACTGGACAACCTGCAGAAACGTTACCGGCCGCATCAGGATAAGGGGAACTTCCATACCCGTATCCGGAACATGCAGAAAGCCTTTTCGGAAACAATGGAGGTATTCGATACAAAGGATTTGAGTCTGAAAGAGAATAAAGAACTGCTGGTAAAGAAATGTATGGGCCTGACAATGGAGTGTATCAGGGCCCATATTTTTGTTGCGGTGGATTATCAGGAGCCGGTCATGGGACAGGAACAAGGAGAACGGGATACACAGGCGCCGGAAACGGCAGCACAGAACGAAAGGGGGATGGCATTATGCAGCCAGTAGTCATGCTGGTCGGTTCGGGGATTTTTATGTTTGCGGTTATCGGGGGCATTTCCCTGCTGTCGCATTATTATACCCTAAACGGGATCAAAAGCAGGACCGTTGGGGACGGGCAGCACGGGACGGCGCGTTTTGCAGGTAAGAAGGAGATTGAGGAAACTTATACGGAAATACTGTACGAACCGGAAAAATGGAGGAAAGGAGAACACCTGCCGGAAGCGCAGGGACTTGTGCTTGGCAGCGTGGAACGGGCAGGGAAACTTTATGCCCTTGTGGACACAGGCGATGTCCACTGTCTGATGATCGGCGCAGCGGGCGTGGGCAAGACCGCCCATTTTTTATATCCAAATATTGAATATGCATGTGCCTGCGGTATGAGTTTCCTGACAACTGACACAAAAGGCGACCTTTATCGGAACTATGCCGGCATAGCAAAAAAGTATTACGGTTATGAAACAGCAGTCATTGATCTGCGCAATCCGACAAGGAGTGATGGTGACAACATGCTCCATCTGGTCAACAAATATATGGATGCATTCCTTGCGGATAGCAGCAATCTCAGCGCCAAAGCAAAGGCGGAGAAATATGCCAAGATTACGGCAAAGACCATCATATCATCGGGAGGCGCGGACAGCTCCAGCTACGGACAGAATGCCTTCTTCTATGATGCGGCTGAGGGCGTGCTGACGGCGGCAATCCTGCTGATCGCAGAATTCTGCCCCAATGAAAAGCGCCACATCATCAGTGTGTTCAAACTGATACAGGACCTGCTGGCGCCATCCAAGATCAAGGGGAAGAACCAGTTCCAGCTGCTGATGGCGAAGCTGCCTGACACCCATAAAGCAAAATGGTTTGCGGGTGCGGCACTCAACACGGCGGAGCAGTCTATGCAGTCCGTCCTGTCCACGGCGCTGTCCAGACTGAACTCGTTTCTGGATTCCGAACTGGAGCAGATACTGTGCTTTGACACCGCTATCGACGCAGAACAGTTCTGCCGCCGGAAGACGGCTGTGTTCCTTGTGATGCCGGAGGAAGACAATACGAAATACTTTATTATTTCCCTGATTTTGCAGCAGCTCTACAGGGAGATACTGGTGGTGGCGGACGAGAACGGCGGGAAGCTGGATAACCGGGTCGTTTTTTATTGGGATGAGGTCGGGACCATCCCGAAGATTGAAAGCGCGGAAATGATGTTTTCTGCCTCCCGTTCCCGGAAGGTGAGTATTGTGCCGATGATACAGTCTTTTGCACAACTGAATAAGAATTACGGGAAAGAGGGTGCGGAGATTATTATTGATAACTGTCAGGACACCATCTTCGGCGGTTTTGCGCCGAATTCGGAATCCGCAGAGGTGCTGTCAAAAAGCCTCGGCAACAGGACTGTGCTGTCAGGCTCCATCAGCAGGGGGAAGAACGATCCGAGCCAGTCCCTCCAGATGATGCAGCGGCCGCTGATGACGCCGGATGAACTAAAGTCGCTTCCCAAAGGAACCTTTATCGTGTCAAAGACCGGCAGCCATCCCATGAGGACAAAACTGAAGCTGTTCTTAAAATGGGGGATTACCTTTGAGGAACCCTATGAGATAGAGGAGAAATCCGCAAGAAAGGTGGCATATGCAGACAAGCGGGAGATTGAGGAGGAGATTATACGCAGATATATGTGCTGCATGGAGGAGGATGTAGAAAATACAGACCGTAGTGCGGCTGGCGGGAACGGAGGGATGAAGCAGGCACAGATAAATGAAACTGTGGCTAGAGCTCGCCAGTCATTGCGGACGGAGGATTAAAAACAGAAACGGGGTTAAGCATGACATATGACAGAAAAATCTACGAGGCAGATTTGCCCCACAGGGCCATAGCCGTATATCTGTATCTGCAGAACCGTGCGGACAAAAATGGAACGTGTTACCCTGCAATTGGTACCATTGCGAGGGAACTGCATCTTTCTGTCAGCACGGTCAAGCGGGCAGTCCATGATCTGGAGAAAAACGGATTTATCCGTAAGACACAGCGTTGGCGTGAGAACGGAGGCAGAAGCAGCCTGCTTTTTGAAATCTTAAAATAGGCAACAAGGGGGCAGTGCGCAGGCCGGGTGGACTATGGCATGGTTCATTGTGGCCTGTGCAGGAAGGAGAACATTTTAATTGTCAGACAGAGAGAAAAAAAATCAGGCTTCAGTGCAAGGATATATGTACTATTTTCGACACTATTCTAACCAATTTCTATAAAGCCTACCCAATATATAAACGGTAACAATTTATGAAGTTAAGCTGGAAAATGCAAAAATACTTGATATCACAAAATTTTATGAATAAATTTCCTCAATAGTAAACCGAGATTCCCGTCCAAGGGGGAAAGACAGATACAAACAGAATAAAATATCATAGAGAAAGTGACGATACAAAGACGGGATGAGCAGAGATGTTCTTCCTGTTTTTATGTGGAAGCAGGACAGCCGGCGGGGGAAGGAGAGAGAAGATGGCAAAGTTTTTAAACTATGAGGACCGGCTGGAGATACAGAACGGGTTGAAGGAACATCTGACTTTTACGGAGATCGGGAAAAGGCTTGGAAGGGACAGGACGACCATCACCAAGGAGGTAAGGAATTACTCTGTAGAGCAGGATA
>ERZ777305.1032-NODE-1032-length-38909-cov-3.050857_pt1 | contig 38909 bp, 34 predicted proteins | sample MGYA00374965_ERZ777305 | MGnify/ENA primary metagenome ERZ777305 (study PRJEB29328, sample SAMD00013331) | mouse gut metagenome | study: EMG produced TPA metagenomics assembly of the Metagenome analysis of fecal microbiota from mouse which was promoted... | reverse complement strand
CCCTTCGAGGTCTTCTTTTGTATAAACAGGCTTCACTTCAATGTGTTCCGGCGTTTTCCAATCAGCGTGGATGCCGTTAGCCTTTTGCCACTCAGCACCGTTGACGGGCTGGAAAGCGGCATATATATCTAAGTTTTTAAAATCTTTTCTCATCTTACTTCAAAAGTTTAGCGTTGTATTCCTTTAATGTTTCCAGCACGTTGACACGGACATGGATAAAGTTCTCGATACCGGCAGCCTTCAGGTCGTCCATGCAGGCAGGAGCACCGGCTACGATAAACATGGCACGGGCGTCCAAAGCCTTGAAGGCCGGAACAGCATATTCCGCATATTCATCATCACTTGAACACAATACCACAATGTCAGCCTTGGCAGCCATTGCAGCCTCTATGCCTTCTTCTACGGTGGAGAAACCGAGGTTGTCTACAACTTCATATCCGGCACAAGCCAGGAAGTTGCAAGAATACTGCGCACGTGCCTGGCGCATGGCCAAATTGCCGATAGTCAGCATAAACGCTTTCGGACGTTTGCCAGAAGCCTCCGTTTCAAGACGCAACGCTTCAAATTCACTGGCAGCACGGTCAAAGTTCAGTGTCGGAACATCTTTTTCGCACGTATGTCCGCCGCCGCAACAGCAAGTAGCCTCAACCGGTTTCTTATCTCCGGCCTTTTCAGTGAAATTAGGGAACTGGTTAGTACCCAACAGCACTTCCTTGCGCTTGGCAACTGCGGCATGACGCGCCTTGTTGCTCTCGTTTACGGCAGCCTGCACTTTTCCGGCTTTTACAGAAGCATAGAAACCACCGTCTTCTTCTACAGCGAGGAAGAGTTCCCAGGCTTGCTTGGCAATAGAGACGGTCAGGTTCTCGATATAATAGGAACCTGCAGCCGGGTCAATAACCTTATCGAAGTGCGATTCTTCTTTCAACAGCAATTGTTGGTTACGCGCCATACGCTCAGAGAACTCATTAGGAGCATCATATGCCTTGTCGAACGGAGTAACCGTCATCGAGTCAACGCCGGCAAGGGCTGCACTCATCGCCTCAGTCTGCGTACGCAACAAGTTTACGTGTGCGTCAAACAGAGTCAGGTTGAATGAAGAAGTTTCCGCATGAATCTTCATCTTGGCAGCACAGCGGCATTCGTTTTTCTCGCCCTTATTTTCACAGTCACGCAGACATTCAGGGCTGTAGGAAGCTACAATATTCGCCCACAGCATACGCGCAGCGCGGAATTTGGCTATTTCAAGGAAGTAATTGGAGCTGATACCGAAATTGAACTTAATCTTCTTGGCTACCATTGCGGCAGGCAGGCCGGCATCGACCAACTGATTCATATATTCATTACCCCAAGCCAAAGCATAGCCCAGTTCCTGGAAGATATAAGAACCTGCATTGTTTAATGTCAATGCATTCACATTCAGTACACGGTATTTCGGCAGGGAAGCGGTAGCCTCGAGCAGCGCCTTGGCCGTTGCCACCATATCACCTTTCTCTTTACCTTTGGCCAGCATCTTGTTGAAGTAGTCATAGTTGATGGAGCCCTGCAACTTCGTCAAGTCATAATCCTTTTTCCGGAAATAAGCGACAAGAAGTTCCGCAAGTTCCACCACATGCCCCTGGCAGGTAGAGAAGTTCAACTCGACACATTCCGCGCAGATATCTTTCAACAAGGTTTCAATATACTCCGCACTCAGTTCCTTGGCCTTTACATGGAAGGAAAGTGAATCCACGCCTTTATTCAAAATGTCCAATGCCTTGACATTAGCCTCTTTGGGGCATTGCACTTTGATTTCCTGACGAACAAGCCATTCATTGTTGTCTTTCTTGGTACCTCTGAGATAAGGGAACTCGCCGGGAAGGGCATCTGTCGTCTTTAAACCTTCGAGATCTTCCATACGGTAGAAAGGTTTCACCTTAAATCCTTCGTTTGTCTTCCAAACGAGCTTCTTCTCGAAATCCGCCCCTTTCAGGTCTGCGGTAACTTTCTCCATCCACTGTTCGGTGGAAACGGGAGAAAAGTCGGAGAAGAGTTTTTCTTTACTGTCTGCCATAGTTTATTTAAAATTAAAATAGATGAATACTATTCATTTTGTCATCAAGAGACTTGCAAATATAAGGAAATACTTAGAACAAAATATTTTTTTAGGGAAAATTGCACTTGCCGGTGACTTTATGCCTATACTGATTTTGAGCATTTGCCGGACGGACACCATACTTTTGCAAAGCTGATATGGCAAAAAGTGCCACAAAGCTTTTGCCACCTCCTTTTTATTAAGTAATTTTGCGCGAATTTTAAACAACGACATATTAATAGGTACAATGAATTGGTTAGAAAGTTTGCTATGGGACCCTTCATCTGTCGCTCACATCGTTTGTTTGTATGCATTCGTAATATCTGTGGGCGTATTGCTGGGTAAGATTAAAATTTTCGGGGTATCGTTGGGAGTTACATTTGTTCTCTTCGCAGGTATCTTGATGGGGCATTTTGGTTTCACGGGCGAAACACACATCCTGCATTTCATCCGCGAGTTTGGTTTGATTCTGTTTGTATTCTGCATCGGCTTGCAGGTCGGTCCATCCTTTTTCTCCTCCTTCAAGAAGGGAGGTATGCGGCTCAACGCACTGGCCGTAGGCATCGTCCTGCTGAACATTACTGTGGCATTGAGCATCTACTTCCTTGACGGCAGCATCGACCTGCCCATGATGGTCGGCATCCTCTACGGTGCCGTGACCAACACTCCCGGACTCGGTGCCGCCAACGAAGCGCTGAATCAGCTTCACTACACGGGCGACCCTATTGCGCTGGGTTATGCCTGCGCCTACCCCCTCGGTGTAGTAGGCATCATCGGCTCCATCATCGCCATCCGCTACATTTGCCGGGTCAACCTCAAGAAAGACGAAGAGGAGCTCAGCAGTCAGGAAGCCGACAATAAGCACCAGCCACACATCATGAGCCTCGAAGTCCGCAACGAGTCCATCTCCGGAAAGACGCTTATCCAGGTAAAGGAATTCCTCGGACGTGCTTTTGTCTGCTCACGCATACGCCACGAAGGCCACGTCAGCATTCCCGACCACAAGACCATCTTCCATACGGGCGACCAAATCTTCATCGTCTGCTCCGAAGAAGACGCCGAAGCTGTAAAAGCTTTCATCGGCAAGGAAATACAAATGGACTGGGAAAAGCAAGACACCCCGATGGTATCGCGCCGCATCCTGGTAACGAAATCGGAAATCAACGGCAAGAAGCTGGGCGACATGCACTTCCGCAGCATGTATGGCGTAAACATCACCCGTATCAACCGCTCGGGTATGGACCTCTTTGCCGATCCTAATCTGGTGCTGCAAGTGGGCGACCGCGTGATGGTAGTAGGCCAGCAGGATGCCGTAGAGCGTGTAGCACGCGTGCTGGGCAACCAGTTGAAACGTTTGGATACTCCGAATATTGTAACTATTTTCGTGGGAATCTTCTTGGGAATCTTGCTGGGTAGCCTGCCTATCGCATTCCCGGGTATGCCGACACCGGTAAAACTGGGTCTGGCAGGTGGACCGCTGGTAGTAGCCATTCTCATCGGCCGTTTCGGCCACAAAATGCATCTTGTGACGTACACCACCATGAGTGCCAACTTGATGTTGCGCGAAATCGGTATCGTGCTTTTCCTTGCCAGTGTCGGCATAGAGGCCGGTGAGCATTTTGTGCAGACGGTAGTGGAAGGCAACGGATTGCTATACGTAGGCTACGGATTCTTGATAACCGTCATTCCTTTGTTGGTAATCGGCATGATAGCCCGTTTCTACTGCAAGGTGAACTATTTTACTTTGATGGGATTGATTGCAGGTAGCAATACAGACCCTCCCGCACTGGCTTACTCCAACCAGACGGCAGGCAACGACGCTCCGGCAGTGGGCTACTCTACGGTATATCCGTTGACCATGTTCCTGCGTATTCTGGCAGGGCAGATGATATTGCTGACAATGATGTGATGACACCCATTCACTGAAGAACAAGAAAGGCTGCGCAATGTTGGTTTAAACCCGACTGCGCAGCCTTTTATCTTTCATCTCTCTCCGGAGATTCCTAAAGTCTCAGCTTCTTCTTGACGAACTCTTCTATAAAGTCCACTGTAGCATCAATACCCAATACGGAAGAATCGACACACAAGTGGTATGTTTCGGCAGCCCCCCATTTCTTGTAGCTATAATAATTATAGTATTCGGCACGCTTCTTATCCGCTTTGTTCATCATTTCTTCCGCTTCATGCTCAGAAATGGAATGAATCTGGCAGAGGCGTTTGACGCGCTCCTCATTGGAGCAGGAAATAAAAACATTGACACAGCGTGGATTGTCCCGCAGAATATAGTCGGCACAACGCCCCACAAACAGGCAGGACTTCTCCTCCGCCAACCTGCGTATCACATCGCTTTGCACTTTGAACAGAGCATCATTGCTCAGGCAATTCGTGACCGGGATAGCCCCGTCGCTGACAAAAGGGAAACGCATGCCGAAGAGTCCTCCGATAATGCCTTGCGAGGCTTTCTCATCAGCTTTTTCAAAAAACTCACAACACAGTCCACTCTCCTCGGAAGCCAGCCTGATCAGCTCCTTGTCATAAAAATCAATACCCAGACAGGCAGCCAGCTTCTCGCCTATTTCCCGTCCGCCACTACCAAGCTGACGGCCTATATTGACTATAAAATTATTATCCATACACTTGTTCATCTATTGGTTTGCCGATAGCAAATATAAATATTCTTACGGAATATCCGCAGAAAGCATAAGAAAATTTCATCTCAACGTGCCGCAGCCGCCTTAAACTTGCGGAATTGGCAAACCAGCATCACCAGCGCTATCAAACTTGCCAGCAAGTCGGAAACCGGCATACTATACCACACCCCTGCCGCTCCGAAGAATCGAGGCAGAATGAGCAGGCAAGGAAGCAGAATCAGCATCTGCCGGGTAAGGGAAAGGAATATCGCCTTACCCGCCATGCCTATGCTCTGGAAAAAGTTGGAAGTCACCATCTGGAAACCGATAATGGGAAAGAACATGACCGTAATACGCAATCCCGCAGCCGAAAGTTCCGTCAGTTCCGCATCCGATGTAAAGATGCTCACCACAAGGTCCGGAAGCAGCATGCCTACCAGAAAGCCGAAAGTGGTCACCGCCGTGGCATAGACTATGGTCAGTTTCAGCACCTTGTTCACCCGTCCATACAGCTTCGCCCCGAAATTATATCCGGCAATGGGCTGCATCCCCTGGTTCAATCCCATCACAATCATCACGACGATGAAGACCAGACGGTTCACTATGCCGAAAGCCCCGATGGCCAAGTCACCGCCATGTTTCTTCAGCCCCTGATTGATGAGAATCACAATGAAGCAGGCAGCCAGGTTCATCAGGAAAGGAGACATGCCGATAGCCAGCGAATCGAATACAATCTTACGTTTCAGACGGAATATCCCCCGATGAAAATGCAACAGTTCATCCTTGTTGCTGAACAGCCTGAACTGCCATGCCAGCGACAGCACCTGTGCCACAATGGTAGCGACGGCAGCCCCCCGGATGCCCCAACCGAAACCATAAATAAATACCGGGTCAAGAACCGTATTGACAACCACCGTAGCAACGGTGGCATACATCGCCTTCTGCGGATGTCCGGAAGAGCGCAGCACTGCATTCAGCCCCAGATAGAGGTGCGTAACGGCATTTCCCAAAAGAATAATCTGCATATAATCCCTGGCATAGCCTATCGTCTGGTCACTGCCTCCGAAGAAATAGAGAATCGAATCGAGAAAGAGCATGACAATGACAGTGAAGGCCACTCCCAGCACCACGTTCAGAACAAAAACATTGCCCAGCACACGCTGTGCCGTGTCATAATCCTTCTGCCCCAGTTTGACGGAAATCAGTGTGGAAGCCCCCACACCCACCAGCGAGCCGAAAGCCGCAGCCAGATTCATCAGCGGGAAAGTCAGCGCCAATCCCGAAATAGCCATCGTGCCCACTCCGTGGCCGATGAAGATGCTGTCTACCATATTATACAAAGAAGATGCGGTCATTGCGATGATTGCCGGAACGGCATATTGCATCAAGAGCTTTCCTATACTTTCCGTTCCCAGCGCCGTGGGAGTCTTTTGTCCTGCCATATACTATACCTATTTACTTTTTACAGAGCACAAAAGTACTCAATTTTCGGAAAGCGAGCAAGCAATCGGCCAACCATTAGTGAAGAGGCAATTGAAAGCCGGACAAGTCCTTCGCTCATATAGGAGGAAAAGAGGCAAGCCCCTTATCACAAAGTATATCTTCAGCCTGAAGATTTACATATTCAACCTTAAGATATAAATCTGCAACTTAAAGATGTAAATATCCAGCCTGAAGATAAAGTTTAAAACCGGGCCGAAACATCCCTGCAAGCAGACTGAACCTGCCTCATCCCTTATACCATACCGCCTCACAGCAAATACCCGACACGCCAAGGCATGACTCTTTCATTCAAGGGAGCCGGAATTGCTATAACCCCAACAATACCAGTGGCTTTTAACTCCCGGGCACGAAAGACGACAACTACTTCCAGCCCCCTTTAACTCCCTTAAATGAAAGAACCGCGACGGCGCAGAGTGCTTTATTTAATAAAAAGATTCGCTATCTGAAAAATGTTTCGTATTTTTGTACCCAAATTGAGTGAAATATAGCGAAATGAACGTATTAGAACTAAGTGAACAGGAAATCATTCGTCGCAACAGCATGAATGAACTTCGCGCGATGGGCATCGAGCCTTATCCCGCAGCAGAGTATGTAACAAATGCTTTCTCTACTGATATTAAAACTGAATTCAAAGACGATGCAGAGCCTCGCCAAGTGTCCGTTGCCGGACGTATCATGAGCCGCCGCATCATGGGCAAAGCATCCTTCATCGAATTGCAGGACTCCAAAGGGCGCATCCAGGTATACATCACCCGCGATGACATCTGTCCGGACGAGAACAAGGAGATGTACAACACCGTGTTCAAACGTTTGCTCGACTTAGGCGACTTTATCGGCATCGAAGGATTCGTATTCCGTACCCAGATGGGCGAAATCAGCATCCATGCCAAGAAGCTGACCGTACTTGCAAAGAGCATCAAGCCCCTGCCTATCGTGAAATATAAGGACGGCGTGGCTTACGACTCTTTCGAAGACCCCGAACTCCGCTACCGCCAGCGCTATGTAGACCTTATCGTGAACGACGGTGTAAAAGAAAAATTCCTGAAGCGTGCCGCTGTCATCAAGACCATGCGTGCCGTACTGGACGAAGCCGGCTACACGGAAGTGGAGACCCCGATTCTTCAATCTATCCCCGGTGGAGCAAGCGCCCGCCCCTTCATCACCCACCACAACTCACTGGACATGGACCTCTACCTGCGCATCGCTACCGAACTGTATCTGAAGCGACTGATTGTGGGCGGATTCGAAGGCGTATACGAAATAGGCAAGAACTTCCGTAACGAGGGTATGGACAAGAACCACAACCCGGAATTCACCTGCATGGAACTGTACGTACAGTACAAGGACTATAACTGGATGATGAGCTTTACGGAGAAATTGCTGGAACGTATCTGCATCGCCGTGAACGGATGTACAGAGACCGAAATAGACGGCAAGACCATCAGCTTCAAAGCCCCTTACCGCCGTCTGCCCATTCTGGAAGCCATCAAGGAAAAAACCGGCCATGACCTGGAAGGCAAGAGCGAGGACGAAATCCGCCAGGTGTGCAAGGAACTGAACATGGAGATTGACGACACCATGGGCAAGGGTAAGCTGATTGATGAAATCTTCGGCGAATTCTGCGAAGGAACTTTCATACAGCCCACCTTCATCACCGACTATCCCGTAGAGATGAGTCCGCTGACCAAGATGCACCGCAGCAAACCGGGGCTGACCGAACGCTTCGAACTGATGGTCAACGGCAAGGAACTTGCCAATGCCTACAGCGAGCTGAACGACCCGATAGACCAGGAAGAACGTTTCAAAGACCAGTTGCGCTTAAGTGAAAAGGGAGACGACGAGGCCATGTTCATCGACCAGGATTTCCTGAAAGCATTGCAATACGGTATGCCTCCCACGTCGGGCATCGGTATCGGTATCGACCGCCTGACGATGTTGATGACGGGTGAATCATTCATCCAGGAAGTGCTTTTCTTCCCGCAGATGCGTCCGGAGAAAGTTACCCCCAAAGACGCTCCCGCACGATACACAGAACTGGGTATACCCGAAGATTGGGTGGCTGTGATTCAGAAGGCCGGCTACAACCAGGTGAGCGACATGAAAGATGTGAATCCGCAAAAACTCCACATGGACATCTGCGGCATCAACAAGAAATATAAATTGGAATTGACAAACCCGACCGTAAACGAAGTTGCTGACTGGGTCGGAAGAATTAAGAATTAAAAATTAAAGAATTAAATAGGCAAAATTAAAGATAGGAGGAAGGTGAAGGCACTAACTTCACCCCCTTTTAATTTTTAGTTTTTAATTATTAATTTCGATATGAAACTACCCGGTAAGATAGCCATCATGGGCGGAGGAAGTTGGGCTACAGCCATTGCAAAAATGGTTCTGTCGCAAGCAGAGTCGATAAACTGGTATATGCGGCGAGACGACCGTATCGCCGACTTCAAACGACTTGGCCATAACCCTGCCTACCTGACGGGCGTCAAATTTGATACCAAGCGCATCAACTTCAACTCCAACATCAATGATGTCGTGAAAGAATCCGATACGCTCATCTTCGTTACACCTTCCCCTTATCTGAAGGCTCATCTGAAGAAGCTGAAGACCAAGATTAAGGATAAATTCATCATCACCGCCATCAAAGGCATCGTACCCGATGACAACATGATTGTATCGGAGTACTTCACTAAGGAATATGGCGTCCCGGCTGAGAATATCGCAGTATTGGCAGGTCCCTGCCATGCGGAAGAAGTGGCTCTGGAACGCCTTTCTTATTTGACCATTGCCTGTCCCGACACCGACAAGGCCTACACCATTGCCCGCAAACTGGCCAGTTCATTCATCAAGACATCCGTCAGCAACGATGTTGCCGGCATTGAATACAGTTCGGTACTGAAGAATGTATATGCCATTGCAGCCGGTATCTGCAGTGGCCTGAAATATGGAGACAACTTTCAGGCCGTACTCATGTCCAATGCCGTACAAGAAATGAACAGATTCCTGCAAACGGTACATCCGTTGAACAGAAACGTGAATGATTCCGTTTATTTAGGCGACCTGCTGGTGACGGGATATTCCAATTTCAGCCGTAACCGCACATTCGGTACGATGATTGGCAAGGGCTACTCCGTGAAAAGCGCACAGATTGAAATGGAAATGATTGCTGAGGGATATTACGGTACAAAATGCATCAAGGAAATCAACAAGCATTATCATGTCAACATGCCTATTGTAGATGCAGTATACAACATTCTGTATGAGCGTATCTCGCCGACAATTGAAATCAAGCTGCTTACCGACTCATTCCGGTAAATGCGAAAAAAAAATTAAACGAAATACTGAATTTAAAACCTAGAATATTATGATTAGTTTGAACATTGAAAAGACTCTTGGATTCATCTCCAAAGAAAATGTTTTCGCCTATGAAGCCCAAGTAAAGGCTGCACAGGAAGCATTAGAGAATGGTACCGGTAAGGGCAACGACTTCTTGGGCTGGCTGCACCTCCCCTCTTCCATTACTAAAGAGCACCTGGCCGACCTGAAGGCTACCGCACAAACATTGCGTGACAACTGCGAGGTAGTAGTAGTTGCCGGTATTGGCGGAAGTTACCTCGGTGCACGTGCGGTGATAGAGGCTTTGTCAAACAGCTTCACCTGGTTGCAAGACAAGAAAACGGCTCCGGTCATTCTGTATGCAGGACACAATATCGGTGAAGATTATCTATATGAACTTACCGAATACTTGAAAGACAAGAAATTCGGTGTTATCAATATCTCCAAATCCGGTACTACCACCGAAACAGCCCTGGCCTTCCGTCTGCTGAAAAAGCAATGCGAAGACCAACGCGGCAAGGAGATGGCAAAGAAGGTAATCGTTGCCATCACCGATGCCAAGAAAGGTGCTGCCCGCGTGACGGCAGACAACGAAGGCTACAAATCCTTCATCATCCCCGATAACGTAGGCGGACGTTTCTCCGTACTGACTCCGGTAGGCTTGTTGCCCATCGCAATAGCCGGTTTCGACATTGAGAAACTGGTTGCAGGTGCAGTCGGGATGGAAAAGACCTGCGGAAAAGATGTTCCGTTTGCAGAAAACCCCGCTGCCATCTATGCGGCCACGCGTAATGAACTATACAAGAATGGCAAGAAGATTGAAATCCTCGTCAACTACAACCCCAAACTGCACTACGTAAGCGAATGGTGGAAGCAGCTTTACGGTGAATCCGAAGGTAAGGAAAACAAGGGTATCTTCCCTGCTGCCGTAGACTTCTCTACCGACCTGCACTCCATGGGACAATGGATTCAGGAAGGCGAACGTACCATCTACGAAACTGTCATCTCCGTAGAGAAGACACAGCACTCCTTGCAGGTACCTTCGGATGAAGCGAATCTTGACGGACTGAACTTCCTGGCAGGCAAGCACGTGGACGAAGTGAACAAGATGGCCGAATTGGGAACACAGCTTGCCCACGTTGACGGCGGTGTGCCCAACATGCGCATCGTTATCCCTGCGCTGAATGAAGAAAGCATCGGAGGTCTGCTCTACTTCTTTGAAATAGCTTGCGGCATCAGCGGTTATATTCTGGGAGTCAATCCGTTCAACCAACCGGGTGTGGAAGCATACAAGAAGAATATGTTCGCACTGCTGAACAAGCCCGGCTACGAAGAAGAGTCCAAAGCTATCCAGGCAAGACTTTGATAAATCAAGAATAGAGAGTTGAGAATTAAGAAATGGCTTTGCAACAAGCGCAATGAAAAGCTGTTTCTCTATTCTCAACTCTCTATTTATTTACCCCGCATTTCTTAATTGTTAATTTTCAATCCTCAATCTACCAAGTGTTCGAAAACTCTATCGCCCGTTATCTGGAAAAGCACGGGCACTCCAACATCCAATTGAAAGCAGTTCTTTTTGACATGGACGGTGTACTGTTCAACTCCATGCCCTATCATGCCGACGCCTGGCATAAAGTAATGGAACGCCATGGCCTGCACTTGAGCCGTGAAGAGGCATACATGCACGAGGGACGTACCGGAGCCTCCACCATCAACATCGTTTATCAACGCCAGTATGGCAAGGATGCCACTCCCGAGATGATAGAAAGCATCTATGCGGAGAAAAGTGCCGAATTCAGTACCCACCCGGAACCGGAACGTATGCCGGGTGCTTGGGAAGTGCTGCAAAAGGTAAAAGCGGCAGGACTGATTCCGGTACTTGTCACCGGTTCGGGCCAGCACTCCCTGCTGAACCGTCTTGCCCACAACTTCCCCGGAATGTTTCAGCACAATCACATGGTGACCGCCTTTGATCTGATGGGACTGGAAAAAGCCGGAGTACAAGCCAACGAAGCTATAGTTGTGGAAAATGCACCTATCGGAGTACAAGCCGGAACAGCTGCCGGCATATTCACTGTGGCGGTCAATACCGGTCTGCTGGACAAGCAGGTATTACTGGATGCCGGAGCAGATTTATTGTTTCCGTCCATGCAGGCGCTTTATGACAACTGGGAAAGGTTGCAAACCGCATTAGATGCCAGCAATAGCCTCTACCATAAAAATTAATAAGGCTTTTCCCAATTCTTTCCAAATTCTCTTCCTATCTTTACAATGCAGAAAACAAATAAAGTATTTATTATTAAAAAAATAGAGAAGTATGAAAAAGTTAGTTATAATGTTGGTTTGCATGTTTGCAGTGCACACAATGGTAATGGCGGATAATGATAAGCCGATAGAGGTGAGCCAGTTGCCGGCGAAGGCGCAGACATTTATCAAGACTTACTTTAAAGACCATAAGGTGGCAATGGCTAAATTGGAGTCGGGAATGTTTTATAAAAGCTATGATGTGGTGTTTACGAATGGAGAGAAGGTAGAATTTGATAAATCGGGAGAATGGAAGGAGGTACGATGCAGACAAAGTGGAGTTCCTGCACAGATTGTACCGGAAGCGATACGTAACTATGTAAAGACCAATTATCCGGATGCAAGAATTCTTCAGATTGAGTACGATGACAATGAGTATGAGATAAAGTTGTCTAATCGTTGGGAAATTACATTTGACTCTAAAATGAGGGTGATTGACATTGACGATTGATGACAAGAAAGATTTAGAATATGTAGATTATAAAGTATCAAGAAGCTGAAAACAGTGGCTGTACTATATTTCAATTGCCCGGAGTCAACGAAGCCCCGGCTGCACTTTTGCAGTTTTTTAATCAGTGTGTCCGGAGAAGGACGCTCAACCTTCTCCGGAGCTGAAAATACTGATTTATAAGGAAACGGCGCTTCCTGCCGGAAGGCGACTCAGGCTATGACGCTTTCAGGATTTTGGCAGACCTCACCATGGTATAGGTAGTCCTCTTAGTAGAATGGCGCATATCATTCAGCTTACTGAAAAATAGAGTTCTTTTCAGAGAGGTTTGTTCGGCAGAGAAATTCCAACCGCAGAACGGAAGAACAACGTTTTCAGTCCGTCATAAAATCCCGGAAGAGCAACCGTTCCATGCGTCTCTTCCGGGAACTTTTTTGATACCACCCGCAAATGCCGCTTCTCCATACGAGGAACTGCACTCCCTATAAAATCATCTGTCAGGGGAAAGTGAATCAGCTTCCTATCAGGACGCGGCTGAGTGGCAAACGCAACATACAGTTGCTTTCCTGAAAAGTCAACCTTATCTACCTGCCGTTCTACCTGTTTCTGAAAATATCCTTTATCCCACCATAAACTGGGGTCTATGGCAATGTATGTATCAAATGCACCGGGATAATTCAGCAAAACATGCAGCGTGAACAACCCGGCATAAGAATGTCCGGCCAACAAGTGTTGTCCATTCACCGGCAAGTTTTGTTCCACTGCGGGGCGTAGCTCCTCCGTCAGAAAACGGCAAAATTGTCCTGCCCCACCCCCTTCCGGTTTATCGCCCGGACGGACAGTTCCGTCACGCCGGGCAGCAGAACAGGTTGGCGTTAAGTCTCTGGTTCTGTTTGTATTAAGGACAGCCACAACGATACAGGGCGGTAAGGAAGAAACTTTGGAGGTGGAAAACAAGCGAGTAAAACCTACCACCGAATGAAAAAAAGAATCACCGTCCATCAAATAAAGAACCGGATAACTTTCCTCTTTTTCACCCGGGCGGGTTGCAGGTACATACCTGCTGATAGGTAGGATTGGCTATATTTCCATTGGCATATCCCACCTGAGTAGCCTCCACACCTTCTATTTGTTTCATACCTCTAACTCTATGGAAATTATAACAAGAAAGAGAACCGTATGGTTGACTTTTCTGGATGTATTGTATAAAAAAGAACTCCCTTTGCAAAGTATTCATGCAAAGGGAGTTCCTTTCTTGTGTGACCCCGGTGCGATTCAAACGCACGACCTTCAGAACCGGAATCTGACGCTCTATTCACTAAGCTACGGAGCCAAATGTGGATGCAAAAGTATAAAAAATTTAGCTAATTCCTAACATTCAAACGCTTTTTATATCAAATCAAGGAATATCTTCATTATTACTTTGAGAAGAACAACCGCAATTATACAAACATTTTGTTCTTTTTTTCCGCAAAATAAAAACAAGTATCAATATTATTTCTATCTTTGCCAAACAATTTAACAGAAGTTACACTAAATAAATTTATGAGTTACCTGATAACACCTGAAGGTTACAAACCTTTATTGGACTTAAAACAGACTGAATTAGGGATTAAACAAATTAAAGAGTTCTTCCAATTGAACCTTTCTTCCGAACTGCGTTTGCGACGCGTGACAGCTCCACTGTTCGTATTGAAAGGAATGGGTATCAATGACGACCTCAATGGAGTGGAACGTGCTGTGACTTTCCCTATCAAAGATTTGGGCGACGCCAAGGCTGAAGTGGTGCACTCTCTCGCCAAATGGAAACGCCTCACGCTTGCCGAATATCATATCGAACCGGGATATGGCATATACACAGACATGAATGCCATCCGTGCCGATGAAGAACTGGGCAATCTGCATTCCCTTTATGTAGACCAGTGGGACTGGGAACGCGTCATTACTGTCGAAGACCGCAATGTGGAATTCCTCAAGGAGATAGTAAACCGCATCTATGCAGCCATGGTGCGCACAGAATATATGGTATATGAAATGTATCCGCAAATCAAGCCTTGCCTGCCCCGGAAACTTCACTTCATTCATGCCGAAGAACTGCGCCAATTGTATCCGGACTTGGAACCCAAATGCCGCGAACATGCCATTTGCAAAAAATACGGTGCAGTGTTCATCATCGGTATCGGATGCAAGCTGAGTGACGGAAAGAAGCATGACGGACGTGCTCCGGACTACGACGACTATACCAGCAAAGGGCTGAACGACCTCCCCGGACTGAATGGCGACCTCTTGCTATGGGACCACATCCTGCAACGCAGCATCGAACTTTCCTCCATGGGTATCCGTGTAGACAAGGAAGCCTTGCTTCGCCAGCTCAAAGAGGAAGGAGAAGAGGAACGCCTGGAACTTTACTTCCACAAACGCCTGATGAATGATACACTGCCGCTTTCCATCGGTGGCGGTATAGGACAGTCCCGCCTCTGCATGTTCTATCTGCGCAAGGCGCATATAGGTGAAATACAAGCCAGTATCTGGCCGGAGGATATGCGCAAAGAGTGCAAAGAACACAATATACATCTGATTTGATATGCATTTATCCCGTCATATAATGTAAAGTTCAACCCGTCAAAAGGTTGGACTTTATTTTTTATTTTGTACTTTAGCGTCCGAAACGACTAACAGATCCAATTATATGAATGTTCAAATAGAAGAAAGCTGGAAAGCGCATCTGCAACCTGAATTTGAGAAAGATTATTTCCATACATTGACTGATTTTGTACGAGACGAATATGGGAAATATGCAATATATCCTCCGGGAAAGCTGATATTCAATGCATTCAATTTATGCCCTTTTGATAAAGTGAAGGTTGTGATAATCGGTCAAGACCCCTATCATGGTCCGGGACAAGCACACGGACTTTGTTTCTCCGTAAATGACGGTGTCCCCTTCCCACCTTCCCTACTCAATATTTTCAAGGAAATAAAAAATGACATTGGCACTGATGCCCCCACTACCGGCAATCTGACACGCTGGGCAGAGCAAGGCATATTGCTGCTCAATGCTACCCTCACAGTACGTGCACACCAGGCCGGTTCTCATCAAAACCGCGGTTGGGAAACATTTACAGATGCGGCCATCCGCATTCTCGCCGAAGAAAAAGAGCATCTTGTATTCATTCTTTGGGGGGCCTATGCCCAACGCAAAGGAGCATTCATCGACCGCAACAGACATCTGGTACTTACCTCCGCACATCCGTCTCCCCTATCCGCCTATAACGGTTTCTTCGGGAACAAGCATTTCAGCAAAACAAATGACTACCTGAGAGAGCACGGAGAAAAGGAAATCGTTTGGTAAGGATTAATACCATTGAATGTTACTTTGAGTCTGACTTCTCTGTTCCCATTTCAAATCCTGCAGAATGCTTGCATTGGCACGGATAGTAAAGTTATAGTACTTCCAGCGTCCGAAAGGTGATAGGGCAGCCGTCATACTGAAACAGTGCAGGTCACGTGTGATGTTGAAAGCGGTCTGCGTTATCTCCTTCGCATTGAAGTCATAACCGGAATTGAAGCTGACAGCCCATTTGTTGGTAAGCTTGACGTTACCGTTTATATTAAGGGAGTTCAGGCTGAATTTGTACGGATAGCGCATGTTCTTACGATTAATGGGCTTACTAGTATCTTCCGTAATATTGAAACCGGTACTGAAATTGATTGACCAAGGCATCTTGAACACCTGATAGCCATCAGCATCGGCAGCAGCCTTTTCCTTCTTCTTCTTCGGAGTGCCATCTTCAGTAGTTTCTCCCTCCATGTCACTGTCTCCCTCCGCCGAGGCATTCTGGTCTTGGTCCTGCTCCTCGTCATCCTTCTGACCGGTGAAGAAGTTCCTTATTTTCTTCCACGAATCATTGTTCACAGTCCAACTGAACGACGTACCATATCCAGACCAACGGCCAAAACGACCATAAGACCATTCCGTACGGTTACCGGGCACTACCCTTCCGTTCTCGTCAAACTCGTAAGCATAGGTAGCAAAGGTAGAGCTCATGCTCAACGTATAGCTCTTACTCAACTTCAGACGGAGATTAAAACTCAAGTCACTCCAAGGACGCACCTGGGCGGCCGTGTTGTAACTGATGCCCATACTCAAATCGTCAATCAGACTCACCTTGCGGATAGAGTCATTCTTATCCTTGAACTTCATTTCAAGGTTGTTGGAAACATTGAAGCTGATAAGCCCCTGCTTTCCCCCACTTGGCGGACTGAACACCTGACCGGCATAATAGGAATACTGCACGGTATCACGAATACCGTTCTGGTCTTTTATATAAGAGTCATAATAGCCAAAACGGGAGGAAGTGAAATCGGGCGCAGCGCTGAAACTGACGGAGGGAGTGATGACGTGACGTATCTGTATCTCCTTCTTCTTCATAAACAATGGCTTGTACATACCATAAACTTTGGTATTGATGCCCAGACTGGCACTGTAGTCGTATACACGGTGAAAGCCGTAGGTTGTATCATTCACCTCCTTACCTTGCTCACCGTCCCAGTCCTTCTTCACCTTGCGGGTGTACCAACGCTCCGTATAGTTTACGGTAGGTGTCACATTGAAGTACTTGAACAAGGTAAATGTGGCACTTACCGGAATCTCATGCTGCATACCGTTCTCCCAATCGCGTATCAGGTTCTTCTTGAACAGCAGATTGTCCTTCGTCTTGATGCTGTTCTTCACACGGCCGGTATAGCGAACGGAAATCTTCTCATACCACTTTTCATCTCCCACTGCATGCTTACGTTTGAAAGGGAAAATGGTACTCAAGGAAATGGTCATGTCCGGCAAAGTCACCGCGATAGAAGAGTCACGCATGGTCTGGGCAATATTACCTGAAGCGGAGATGCTCAGATGCTGGTCGGGAAAGTTACGCGAATAGCTGACACTGGAAGTCTTGGTATTCTGTGACATTGCCTGGGAGTTGTACATATTGCCGATATTGGTACGCTCATAACTACTGGTAGCAAAGTTGACACTGGCGGAAAAAGTAGAATTGGGGCTCGCTTTCGGATCCTGCCGATGAGACCACACCACCTTGAAGTCTTTGGCAACGGAGTAGTCGGGCAAGCCTTTGTCACCTGTCTTGGTCACCTGATAGCTTGCCTGTAGCAAACCGGAATATTTGTAACGCTTCGCATAGTTCGACTCCATATTCAGCGCCCAAGAACCTTTCGTAAAGATGTCCGCCCTCAGTTTCAAATCCATTTGGTCACTGATGGCGAAGTAGTATCCGCCATCCGTCAGACCGAAGCCACGATTGGAATCATCCATATAGGTAGGCATCAGAAAACCGGACTGGTAACTGCTCGAGAAAGGGAAAAAGAAAAACGGCACGGCAAGAGGAAGGGGTACATCCTCTACTACCAGATAGGCTGGTCCCGTCACCACATTCTTTTTCGGACGTACCTTGGCGTATGTCATCTGCATATAAAAGTGGGGGTGGTCATGATGGTCACAAGTCGTATAACGACCGCTTTTCATATAGAGTTCATCATTATTCCCCTTCTTGGCATTATTACCGGTCACATATCCCTCGCCCTGCTGGCTGACAACATTGCTGATAAGACCTCTTTTACTCTTGAAGTTATAGCGGATAGTATCGGTTTCGTAGGAGGTGTCTCCGTCTTTGAAGACCGGTCTTCCCTTGGCTGTTCCTACAGAATCGACCACGCCACGGGCAAAAACCGTACTGTTGTCCATATCCATGGAGATGACATCAGCCTCCAGGTCAGCACCCGGATAGCTAACCTTTCCCTGGCCGTAAAGATGGGCAAACCCACTCTGTGTAAATACAATGGAGTCATTGGCTTCATAGGCTACGGGAGCATCCAATGCATCCTTCTTGGGAGGCTCAGCCGCTACCGTATCTTGTTGCAACGAATCGGCAGGAAGCCCCTTTCCCCCTTGCAGGGAGTCTCCCATCTGCAAACTATCCCCTACTTGCAACGTATCTGTCCGCTGAATATTCGGAAGGACTACCTTCCCTCTACGATGCTGAGAAACAGCCCCACCGGAGAAAAGAAGTAAGACGAATAGTAGTATGAATGATATGAATGTATTTGCTTTCAATGGCGTCATTAACTAATAGTTTACGCTTGGAGGGGCAAAAGTACGTAATTTATACGGATAATTTCCCTTTTTAAAGAAATTTAGATTGCTACAAGAACAGTTCGCACCAATTATCAAAGCGACGTACCCCTTCTTCACCATAACGTTCCAAACTTTTACGGGCTTTTTCCACACTTTTCTCCTTTTCCAAATGAGTTTTTGAATAAAACTTATCGGCAAAACAGATAACTTGTTCTTCCAAACTAACCGGAACCATTTCGCGATGCGGCACAGGTAAATCCTGTGCAATGATTCCCTCCAATGAAAGTCCGGCACCCGTATGACGTTCACAAACCAAAGCATGGCGGGGATAGCCTTCACCACGCATCAAGTCGGCTCCCAAATAACCGTGACAAATATAAGGCTTGTCACCAAAACAATAAATGCCTGGCGCATCTGTAAGAAAAATGCCTATATCGTGCAACATGGCAGCCTCATACAGAAAATCCTTATCCAATGAAAGTTCCGGATGGCGATTGGCAATCCACAACGACTTGTCGGCTACGGAACGGCTGTGCGTCAACAGTATATGCCGCAACTCATTCTCTTCCAGATAATATTTGTTAATGATATCTATCGGATTCATTTTAAATTATAAGTTGTAATTATGAGTTATAAATCGTCAATTATCAAACGCCCTGAATTTATACATGCAGATTTCATTACGTATATCACAACTGCGTCTGTCTGTACGGAATATCTTTTCCAGATTATACGCCTGCTCCAACTCTTTCAACATATTCTCCTCCTCTTTTACGGGAACCAACAAATATCCCTCCCCACTGGCCGGATGTTCCTTTTCAATATGCCGCATGCGGTCATTCAGATAAAAGTTGACGCCATAGAAACTCATTTTCGAGTAAGAATAGACCACACCTTCCGGAACATACGCATTGACCCTCTCAGCCAGATGTTTATCTGATTTCACAGCCAACACCGTAGGCTGATAAACCGAATCCAATGATACGAAAAGGCAAAGCATACATCCTGCTATAGCATATAATAATGACCGGATATCCGCACGCTTTATCACCATGCGTAATGTGCAGACAGCGGCTACTACGGGAAGTGCCACCAGGAGCCACTTTGGAACAGACAAAGCCACATCCTCCAACGCATGCATAAAGGCTACATTCTCAGCGGCATGGCGTCCGCTTCCAAAAATACTGTCGGGAACCAGGCCCAGACGAACTACGACAAAAACAAGCGTAAGCAACAAGCCCAAAGAAGCAAAGATGATTGCACAAATCCTAAGAGCCCGTGCCCCCTTTTGTACTAAAGCCAACAGATACTCAGCTATCAGCACTGCCATAAACGGATAGATGGGAAGTAGATAAACACTCCGCTTACTCTTGGGGATGCAGTAGAAGACAAAGATTATCAGAATGACCAACCACGTGAACAGTTGTACCGGAGACTGGTTGCGGAAAGCAGTCCAGCCCTTCTTCAACCGCAACAGCAGGGTCTCCCCTTCCGGCAGGCAACGCATGTTTTTCCACTTCAAGCCAAACAAGGAAATTACCAAGACCAACGTCCAGGGAATCCATCCCCAAATCAAAGTCAGGAAATTATACCATATAGGATTTTCATGGGACTCGTAGGACATTTTGCCCATAAACCGCCCGGTATTCTCCTCCAGAACCAAATCGAGGAACGGTTGTCCACCTTGTCTGTAAGCTACGTATACCCAAGCAAAATAAGGAACAAAAGAAAGCAGGCCGATACCTGCCAACGAGAAAAACGCTTTCCAGAAGGAACGTCCGCGCAACAACTGATAAACGCCGATACATGCACAAGGGAATATGAAACCTACCGGTCCTTTGGTCAACGTAGCACATCCCATCAGCAGTACCGCAAGCCAGGGCACTCCGCGGCATCCCTTCTCATCCCAGCGGAACAGCAGGCAAAGGGAAATAACGATGAAGGCGACCTGAACCATATCGACCCGGCAAGCGACAGCAGCCCGATGCACCTCGAAAGAAGACAAAAGAAGGATAGAAGTCAGAAACGCCGTTTGGAGGTTTTTACGTTTTGCCACAAAGGCAAAGAACACCAACTGCATGGCTAAAAAAGCCAATGCAGACGGGAAACGGGCGGAAAACTCCGTCACTTCTCCAAAAAGGGAAGAGATGGCAGCTATTGACCAGTAGAAGAAAGGGGGTTTATAAGCAATATCAGTACCATAGTTCACCGGAAGTATCCAATTTCCACTCTCCAGCATAGAAAAGGCAACAATCGCCTCTCGCGGTTCTCCCTTGGAATAAAAAATGGTTTCTCCCAAAAAGGGAACAACCACAAGCACACTCAGCAGCGCAATAAACCAGAACGCCTTCTTTCTGTCCGACATACCTTATTTGTTTTTTATGTTTTCTGGGCGCAAAGATAGCGCAAACCGAAAGCAGATGCAAATTTATTTGCAATTTGCTAAGATGCAACTTATTTCATACGGCAAAATTACAAATAATTCGGAGACAATACCTAACTTTGCTCCCCTAATGATAATAGTAACAGAGAGTAGATATTTAATGTCAAGATGAAGCAGCTGAAACAACTACCGGAATTTGTACGCTTCGTAATGGTGGGCATCCTTGCAACAACTCTGCACTACGGATTGTATTTTGTGTTGCAACAGGTTATCAATGTAAATATAGCCTATACACTGGGATATGCCCTCAGCTTCATCGCCAATTTCTATCTGACCGCTTACTTTACCTTCGGCCGCAAGCCTTCATGGAGAAAAGCGTTCGGATTCGGAGGAGCACATCTGTTCAACTATCTGTTGCACATAGGATTATTAAATGCCTTTCTCTGGATGGAGCTCCCCAAGCCCTTAGCCCCCGTTCCGGTTTTCGCCATTGCCATTCCGGTCAACTTCCTGCTGGTGCGGTTTGTCTTCAAGCCCCGCTAGTCGGAAGCCATTCTCCCCACAATATCTTCCCAGCAGATGCATCCGAACCTCCGGCTATCATAAGAATTGCTTCTGAAATCTCCCATGACAAAATAGTGTTTGGGAGCAACCACTATATCCGAAAAAACATCATAAGAAGAATACTTTGAACCGGTATCTTTCAAGGCCTGCCCATTGACGTACACTTTTCCATCCTGCATTCTTAAAGTATCTCCGGGCATACCGATAATCCGCTTTATATACAAGTTATTCCCTTTTCCGCGCTTAAAGATAACAACATCCAGCCTTTCCGGTTCTCTAAATCCGACCATGCGTCTATACCCCCAGTCCCTAACGGTATCTTTCTGCATCACGCCAGGTATAAAGCAGAGCAGGTTCAGTAAAGGAGTTTCAATAAATCTTCTGGGCATCAACGCGCCATACGAAGCTTTGTCGCACCATATCCATTCCTGAGGTTTCAGAGTGGGCAACATACTGCAAGAAGCTACCTTGACAGGTTCCCCGACAAGCATCTTTATCAACAGTACCAACAGCAAAGCCACGACAAAATATCGTGAAAAATGCCGGGCGGACATATTCTTTTGTTCAAAGTATAATCCTGACAATAAGCGGAAATGCCTGTACCCGTCCCTCCAGGAACGAAGGTAGGGATGTCGTTCCCGTCCGTCAGGATATAATATGGTGGGGACTTCGCATAGGGAATGACGGCAGAGCGCAGCCTTCACCACCATTTCGGATGCAAATTCCATTCCTGTTGCAGTGACGCCCCACTGCTCATAGGCACTTCTTCTGAAGCCACGCAAGTCGCAATGAAAATCCTGTATCGGGATATGGAACAAGACACGCCCCATGAAAGAGAGGACCGGATTTCCCAGATAACGGTGAAGAAAAGGCATGACATCCGGCTTTATGCCTCCGGAAAAACGGTTTCCCATCACCAAATCGTACCCTTCCGACAATTTTTCGGTGAACAGGGAGAGGGCGGAGAAATCATAGCTGTCGTCCGAATCTCCCATAATGACATAAGTTCCAGAAGAACTCATGCGCCTTTCTTATGCAAGAGCCCAAAGTCTTTTCTTCATTCAGGCAGGGCATTACGACAGAAAAATCCACATTCTTCATAGGGTACTATTTTCAAGGTTTTACAATTCTGTAAACGGCAAAAGTATTGTTTTGCAACACCTTCTCGAAGCGGTACCTGTTTTCTCTGAAAGTGGAGTGAGGATATTGCAGGTAAGTCTGGCGAAAAAGAAACTGGACATACCAATCTGCAGTAGCCTGCATATCATCCAACTTCCCGGACAGATTGCACGACAGACGTCCGGTATATAGATAAATGGCGCGACTTTCTCCACAGGCCACCACATCATCGGGAGATGAATGAAGGTTCAGATATCCGAACACCTCGCGGGCATCTTCCGATTCTATGTCGGGATTAAGGGAAGTATAAACAGGCGCTTCCGCCTTGACCACAGTCGCCACATTGCATAGCATGTTCACACACAAGAGGCCCGAAACAACCGCAAAGGCCCGCTTCCCCCAGCAGGCTCCGCCATATTCCACAGCCCATTCCATTCCCTTCAGGAAGAAGAGAAGGGCGAACGGAAAGACATGTGTCCAATAGCGTATCTCATTATAGGGCCACACAATCAGGAGAAGGCATACGGGCAGGAAATAAGCAATCTCCACCGGATAGCGGCGTATGCAGCAAGCAAGCCCCACTCCCGTGAAGAGCCAGAAAGCGATACAAAAAGAGAAGTGAGGAAAGGCCATCAATATGCCGGGATTAAAGAAGAAGCTTTGCAAATTCTGCCATATCACCGCCAGTGTGACATACTCCAAGTGATGAAAGTGGCTGAGATAGCCGCTGGGGAAACAATAATTCCAACATAAAAAAAAACAGCGCAGCAGAGAGATATGGCAGCATAAGCCTCCGGCCGCGGCACCCGCTCCGGAGCTGCGCCACCATCAAGGAGGCGAACAAGACATATCCTTCAGTGCGTATCTGCGCCGTAAAGAGTAGCAGCACTCCCAACAGCAGAGGAAGTGCACCGGAACGGCATTGCCCGTTGCCATAGCAACGATGTATGCCCCAAAGCGAAGCGGCGATAAAAAACAAGAAAAACAGTTCGCACGATACATAATTGCAAAAGTACAGGTAGAAAGTATTGAACCCCAACAAAATGACGGCAGCCAAAGGCAGCAGCCCATTCTTCTCCCTTTGCCTGAACAGCAAATAGAAAACCGCCAACGCACCTATAAAGAAAACGGTTTCTGTGATTTTGAACGCTTGATAGTCCATCCCGAAACATTTCAAAGGTACAGACAGAAGAAGGGGACTTCCCCAAGGATAAAGCACCGGAGAATAGCGTTGGTAGGTAGACATATCTATCATCTGCTGCATGTCATGCAGCACTTTTTCCGCATCTCCCTGCCACACGCACAAGGCCTGACGGAGATAAAGCGGAAAATCTCCATTGAACACACATCCCGCCGTAATGAAGCGGGACGTGCAGTACACAAGGGCCACGGCCACCGGCACAAGCAGCAAGCACTCAATCGATCTCTTTCGGGATAAGCCTGTAATCATAATCGGCATTCTTGAGTTTTTCTATGGAATAGAACTTGATTCCGCTGTCCTTGTTCCCAAGGAACAAGAAGGTGTACACCGGCACTCTTCCGTCACACGCCTCCTTGGTCAGCGACAAGTTTCCACCCAAACAGAATACCAACGTATTGTCTTTGGTATATTCCGGATTCAGCAACATGGTTTGCAGTTTGTTGTAGGTCTTCAGCTTGGGATTTGCCGGCATGGCTATCACGTACTTATAGCTGTCTTTCCATACGGCATCCAAGTCCACGGATTCAACATGCGTCTCGGTGGCAGTCGCGGCTATCAGCATGGTGTAATCCCTCTTTGGCCGATTTTGTGAAAACATGCACACACTGCACAACATAAAAACACAACTCATAATGATTCTTTTCTTCGTCTTCATAATTCGTCTGAATAATAATGGTTAATAATTGATTTAAAATATTCTTCCGACAGCATCGGAACCACCTTGTCGGGAATAAACAGATGCTTCACTTCCAGGTTCTCTTCGAGCACGAAACAATAAGGAAAATGCACATGCTCGGCAGGCAAGCCGATTGCATCTTGCGGCACATTGCAAAAGGCCAACGGCACCTCCAGCCTTTGCAGCAAAATCTTCAGGGCATTGTTGTTGTCATACGAGCCCATCACCAATATGTGACCCTTCCACTTACCTCCTTCTTTGCTGTGCTTTCTCCACAAATGCCGCAGAGGTTCTAAGTTTGCCCACCAACCATACGTTAGTACCCAGCAAAAACAGAATGACAATCCATCCAATCCATTTATAAAATGTACTATTCATGTATCAATGTCTCAAATGATAAAAAAACAACACAGGATTGCTATCTTCTGTCAATCCATCATATAGTTTTTCCAATGTTTCATCCTGTATCAACGGACTATTATATACTCTCTTTTTCAATGATAAAACCCTATTAGCAGACTGTTGAACCACATAGGTGTTATCTCCCAGACGGGCCAAGGGTGTATTCAGAGTAGAATAAAATTCAAACAGCGGATTCGTGTACTTTCCCGAGCATCTAAGCATAGAGCCCGTCTTACGATTATGAACGACAAAAGGATGCCAATAGATTTTAGGAACGGAGAAAAAGAACACTGACACATCTTTACAGAAAACGTAATCGCCAAGGGTGACTGTCCTATTTAAAAGTTCTATATAAGTATTATCATTTATATCCTTGGTTATTTCCAGATACCCTCCTCCCACAATATCAAGCTGATAGAGTTTCGTACAACCGTTTGTTCCTACTTTATAGAATGATTCCGTCCAAGGTCTATTCAAATAAACATCATCCCCATATTTTCGGAACGGGAACATTCCATTGTTTATCCGAAACAATTTGGTTTGATAAGTGGGAAGTGCCCTATATTGGATTTCCTGCTTCTCCGAATTAGTGGCAACGTACAGCATCGGACGCGTTTCTTCCTCACTCAAACCGCTGTTAGTAAAACCTGCAATCAGCTGTTCATCGACTTCCTCAATGGCTTCAAAATGATTCGTACCCGTTCCTAAACGAACCGTCTTTTTCAAATCGCCAACAAAATCATAGTACAGCAACTTAGCGGCCCAATCCACTATAACCAGATGCTTCTTGTCGGCAGACAAAGCTATGTTGCATAATCGTATATACTCTTCCGGTCCTTCCCCCTCCTGTCCTATTTTCCGGACAAAGCGCCCTTGCATATCAAAGCAAAAGACACTCTTTGCCATTTCCCTATCCATTACAAAAATGTAATCGTCCGTACAAACCATTTGATTGACAACACCAATCAAGCACCTTTCATCTGTCTGCAAACGGACAAACTTCACATCATCCATCAGGCTGTCAAAAGGAACAGCCGGAATTTTATTGAGGTCGATAGTCAATTCTATGGCTGTGGTATCTTCCACATGCTCCATCGGCTCTTCAGAAAGATTACGGCCTCTTTTTTGGCATCCTATAAGGGTTGCCAAAAGCAATATATAAATAACTGTCCTCATAGCTCTTACAACGGTTATTGCACACAGGGGTTGGTAATGGAGCATACAACAACATAAGCAGGAGCTCCACAATAATATTTCACTGCCGAAAATTCTTCTGTCACTTCAACATACTCTTCACTGAAAGAACCAGAATAATTCGTAGTATCGGCAGTAATTGTCGCACCGAAATTAGCTCCCCATCCGGAGCCACCTATCCCAATCCCCGCACCGGCAGAACCTCCTATATTGCTACCGAATCCGCTTGCATCCCCTTTCTTAACATAAGTCTTTCGGGTACATTTAACCTCTGTATGCTCCTGCTTTCCAAATCCGGTCGTTGTTCCATTCACCCCTCCCACCTGTGCTTGTACACTGGGATGCAATGAAGCGGTAAGCAACCCGTGTCCTTCCAAGGCATTCTTCACATTCATTACAACTCCACCCATCAACAGAAGGGCACCTGCTGCTACGAGCATTTTCTTCGTTTTCATAACTTTAGATTTTCAGTTAATTAAAAATGTTTATAAAGCCCAGCCAGCCTCAATTTTCAAGCCTCAGCTGCTGTTTTTCTCTTTGTTTCAAAATATCACTCACATCCTGCTTCAGCACAGTGGAGTTTCTCCAGTTCAAGGAATAACTCCGGGTATAGCAAGCCAAATAGCCGAAATAGAATACGAACAGCACCCATGCCCACCTCCAGCAGGATTCAGATACCTCCCTCCGCAAATATAACTCCTTTTTTTCATTCGCAACTGAAACGGCTCATAAATCAACCAACAATCTATGTTTTTTTCATTTGAGGAAGTTAGAGGGAGTTATAGCCCAATAAACACTTGCAAAAATTCACTTTTTATTGCATGTTCTTTCTATTTTCAACATCCAATAATTTGCTTTTCTTCCGATTTCTTACGAATATTGCAAAAAGATTTATTTTTATGATGGAAAACTCACCCATACTTGCCGTTGTCGTGCCTTGCTACAAAGAAGAGGCAGTGCTGCATGAAACCCATAAACGATTGAGCCAATTGTTCGACCAAATGATACAAGCCGGACAGATTTCCCTGGAAAGCTACATATTATATGTAAATGACGGAAGTACCGACCGGACCTGGACCATCATCAAAGAGCTACACGGAAGCAGCGCATACGCCTGCGGGCTGAACCTCGCAGGAAACGTAGGCCACCAGAATGCCCTGCTTGCCGGACTCAATGCCGTAAAAGACCGTTGCGAGATAGCCATTTCCATTGATGCAGACTTGCAAGACGACATCCGGGTGATTCCGGACATGATAAACAGCTATGAAGCGGGCAATGACATCGTCTATGGCGTACGTAAAGAACGGAAGACCGACACTTTCTTCAAACGCAACACCGCTTTAATCTTTTATCGGCTGATGAAGGCAATGGGAGTAAAATCCGTCTATAACCATGCCGACTACCGCCTGATGAGTCGAAGGGCTGTGCAGCACCTATGCCGTTTCCGGGAACGTAACCTTTTTCTTCGAGGACTGGTTCCCCTCATCGGTTACCGAACGGACTGTGTGTACTACAACCGCGACAAGCGCTTTGCCGGAGAGTCAAAGTATCCTTTCCGTAAGATGCTCAACTTTGCCATCGACGGCATCACTTCCTTTTCCGTAAAACCCGTCCGTATGATTTTCTGGATAGGTTGCATATTCATCCTTGTCGCGCTGTGCGTCACCGGATGGACGCTTTACTCATACATACAGCACAACACCGTTCCCGGATGGTCATCACTGATAATTTCCGTCTGGCTGGTAGGAGGCGTGATACTTGTGTCGCTGGGGATTGTGGGCGAATACATCGGCAAAATATACATTGAGGTGAAGGACCGACCGCGCTACAATGAAGAAGAACTGCTGATGCCGGGCAACAAAGAGACATAATCCCAGCCCTCCTTGAAACTTCATATACGTTTCAGGATGTATAAAGAGACTATGGAATGGATGCAAAACTTTGGTATGTGGGGCGTATTTCTTAAAAGCCCCGATGAAATGACAGGACAATACGGGATATCACTATGCAGGAATACAAGCAAGTCTTGACAAAAAGAAAATAACTACAATTGAATTAGAGGAAATAGATTGAACATTAAATAAAGGGAAGAATGGGAACATTAGGCTGTGTAAATGATATGCTACAACGAGACAAAGAGAACCGTGAGCTTCGCAAACTAAATAGACAAAGGATGAAAGAACATCATAAATACCTTGCAAACAAAGGGGGAAATACTGATTTATCCAATGTCTCCATTGAAAAGATGGAAGAAATCCGTAAAAACTCCATAGAAAAAGAACAGTCTGACCGAATCTACCTGTTTAAGGCATATATAATTCTCACAATATGCTTTTTAGGGTTATTTTTATTAGGCTTACTTTGTTGCAAATTATTCTTCTAAACACCCAACAGTACAACAACCTACAAATTAAAAATCTTGAGATGGCTACCTATGTTTCCGACTCCAGTATCAATAAAAGCGAAGCGTATTGGCTAAACAAAGAGAAAAGGAAATTATACAAAACAAATATCAAATATAAACATCTCATATTTAATATTTTATCTCATTTTTCCTTTTCTTCCACAGCTGATAACTATTGATGATGTTTTGCCACAACACATACGAACCCGGCCCCACAGAAGATAACGGATTAAGATAAGTATATGCCATCCAGATGGCAAGCACCGTATTCTTTTGCCCCAGCGCCTGCCCTCCGCTGATGCGCTCACCATAATGACCGCCGATTCTCTTTCCCAAATAGAATTGTATACAGCAGGTTATCAGTCCCGCCAAGGCTATCAGCAGTTCAACAAATATCGGTGCATCACTATTGACCAACGAACGCACCGTCTGCCCTGAGACAATGGCAAGAGCCACTGCCCACAAATAGAAGGCGGCATCGTGGAACCCCAACAGACAGTGATGCGCCTTCGGCACAAACGCGCGCAGGAAGCATGCCAGCAAGAAAGGACAAAGCAACAATGGAAAAACCTTACTCAGGATTTTCAGGAATGCAACAAAAAAAGCAATGTCAGCATGAGGCTCCACCAACGGGAAAACCAAAGGAACAGCCACAGCCGCCAAAAGATTGGATAACAACGTATAGGTCGTCAGGCTGGATGCGCTTCCACCCAGTTTACCGGTAATGACAGCCGCAGCGGTTGCAGTGGGACAAATGAGGCAGACCATCGCACCTTCAAACACTTCCCGGTAAATCTCCGCCATGGGACAACACACCAACAATACCGCAACAATCAAGCAAGAAACCGTCTGGAACAGCAGTAACCATCCATGCCACGATTTGGGTTTCAGTTCATGCACCTCCACCTTGCAGAAGGTGAGCAGAAGTTGGGAAAAAATCAAAAGCGGAGTCAGGAAAGCCACTAACCCATTCACATAAGGCTTGGCAGGCGCCACAAAAGAAATGTCTGCAAAAAAGAAATATCCCAAAGTACCAGCAAGCATTGCCAAAGGCAATGCCCAGTTCTTTATAAAACGAACCAGCATACTTGATTTGCTATTTTAATTATCTGCCGCAAAGTTACGTATATTATCGAAACATTGAACCACACACAGACATTAATTCCATTAAAAATGAGAGGTAGAACAATAAAACCGAACATAAACCTTTAGTTTTCTATAAATTTCCACTACATTTGCCAAGCAAAAAAGAAAGCATTGTCTTTGCACAATTATATGAAACTATACAGAGGATATATATTATATATGAGTATATGCTTAGGGATGCTTATCTCTCCCTTTTGCTGTGGCAGCGCTGAAGCGAAAGACTTCGTTGTCGTTATAGACCCCGGACACGGCGGACACGATCCGGGTGCAGTGGGAAAAATTTCCAAAGAGAAGAATATCAATCTGAATGTCGCACTCAAACTTGGCAAACAAATCAAGAAGAACTGTCCCGACGTAAAAGTTATCTATACGCGAGACCGGGACATATTCATTCCTCTGGACCGACGCGCCGAAATTGCCAATAATGCCAAAGCAGACTTGTTCATCTCCATACATACCAATGCCTTGGCCAAAAACCGGACAGCTAAAGGAGCCTCCACCTGGACACTAGGTCTGGCAAAATCGGATGCCAACCTGGAAGTAGCCAAACGCGAGAATGCCGTTATCCTTTACGAAAGCGATTACAAGACACGGTATGCCGGCTTTAATCCCAACTCGGCAGAGTCTTACATCATCTTCGAATTCATGCAGGACAAATACATGTCACAGAGTGTGCATCTCGCATCCCTCGTACAAAAGCATTTCCGTCAAACCTGCAAACGTACGGACCGGGGCGTACACCAGGCAGGTTTTCTGGTGCTGAAAGCCAGTGCCATGCCAAGCATACTGGTAGAGCTCGGATTCATCTCCACACCGGAAGAGGAGCGATACCTTAACACTGAAACAGGCACTACCACACTTGCCAACGGTATCTTCCGCGCTTTCCTCACCTATAAGCGCGAGCAGGAAATCCGGTTGAACGGAAGCAGTAACACCATTCTTCCGGAAGATGTACCCGAGCCCGCTCAAAAAGAAGGTAGCGCAACCACAGCTATACCTGAAAAGAGAAATGTGCCTCAAGCAGAGAGCAGCCAAGCCGCCCAACGTCCGCAAAGGTCAGAAAATGCAGCCGTTTCCCAAACAGAGCAGAGTGGTATTGTGTTTAAGATACAGATACTCACATCTTCACGTCCTTTAGCCAAGAATGATAAAAGGCTGAAAGGGCTGAAAAACGTGGATTATTATAAAGAAGGCGGAATTTACAAATACACGTACAGTGCATCACCCGATTACAACAAGGTGTTACGCAGCAAACGTAGCATTACGGACAAATTCAAGGACGCATTCATCATAGCATTCAAGAATGGAGAAAAGATAAACATCAACACAGCCATCAACGAATTTAAAAAGAACAGGAATAAATAACAAAAGATACATCATGAAGTATATTACAAAAGAAGTTAGAATAGGAATAGCAGGTATAGCCGCACTTTGCATATTGGTATACGGCATCAACTACCTGAAAGGCATAAACATGTTCAAGCCCTCCAGCTATTTCTACGTGAAGTTCGAGAATGTCAATGGACTGACAAAATCCAGCCCCGTCTTTGCCGACGGCTTCCGCGTAGGTATTGTCCGCGATTTATACTACGATTATACCCAACCGGGCAAAGTTGTTGCCGAAATAGATGTCAATCCCGAGCTGCGTATTCCCAAAGGAAGTACGGCAGAGCTAGCAGCCGAAATGCTTGGCGGTGTGAAAATGAACCTGCTGCTTGCCAATAACCCACGGGAGAAATACCAGATTGGAGATACAATCCCCGGCGTGCTGAACAACGGAATGATGGAAAAAGTTGCCACCATGATGCCGCAAGTAGAAAAGATGCTACCCAAGCTGGATTCCATCCTCGCATCCTTAAATGTCATACTGGCCGACCCCGCCATCCCTGCAACCCTGCATAATGTGCAAGATTTAACAGCAAGCATGGCCGCCACAAGCCGCCAGTTGCAAACTCTAATGAAGGATGATATTCCACAACTGACTGGCAAGCTCAATACGATTGGAGACAACTTTGCACTCATTTCCAACAATTTAAAGGAGATAGATTATGCTGCCGCCATGCAAAAGGTGGACGCAACTTTAAACAATGTAAAAATGGTTACAGACAAGTTGAACCAGAAAGACAATACCGTCGGACTTTTGCTAAACGACCCTTCGCTATATAATAATCTGAATGCCACAACTGCCAACGCGGCGAGTTTATTGGAGGACTTGAAATCGCATCCGAAACGATATGTCCATTTCTCCCTATTCGGCAAGAAAGACAAGTAAAAGACAAATGTTATATAGATTTTGTCTAAATAATAAGCCAATAAAGGAATTAAAAGAAAAGCCCTCATTTGCTCTATACAAGGAGTGAAAAAGGGCTTTTTCCTACTCCGGACATAGAAGGGAAACAAGAGATGCAAATCCAGATAAGACACTATATAACAAAGCATTAGAAAAATGCAATACACCTTATATAAGGAACACACCCACAGTAACCGATAAGTAGCTGAAAGTAAAGTCCTTATTACTTTCCCTAAAAACGCAAGAAAAAAAAGAATTTGTTTTTCTCGAATAAGATTGCCAATTTTGCAATCGTAGAAGTTATGCTTAATTAATAAATGTATTTAGCCGTTATGAGTGAAATAAATCATGTCGGGCTGTGGAATCGCTGTCTCGAAATCATCAGAGACAATGTTCCGGAGCAGACATACAAAACATGGTTTCTTCCCATCATACCCTTAAAATATGAAGACAAAACGCTGGTCGTACAAGTGCCCAGCCAGTTCTTTTATGAGTTTTTGGAGGACAAATTTGTTGATTTGTTGCGCAAGACTCTCTATAAGGTCATTGGCGAGGGAACTAAATTGATGTATAACGTAATGGTAGACAAGAGCTCACGGAAAACCGTCGACTTGGAGTCTACACAGCGTACCATCATTCCACTGAAACAAGTGATGGACAAAAGGATTCCGCAAATTCCCGTCCCTGAACTTGACCCGCACCTCAACCCAGAATACAACTTCGAAACCTTCATCGAAGGTTACAGCAACAAGCTGTCACGCAGTGTTGCAGAAGCTGTCGCTCTCAATCCGGCTAAGACAATCTTCAATCCGCTGTTCCTATATGGAGCATCAGGTGTAGGCAAGACCCACCTTGCCAATGCCATCGGAACCAAAATCAAGGAACTATACCCGGAAAAAAGAGTGTTGTATGTATCTGCGCACCTATTCCAAGTGCAATACACCGATTCCGTACGTAACAATACGACTAACGACTTCATAAACTTCTACCAAACCATCGATATCCTAATCATTGACGATATTCAGGAATTTGCCGGTGTAACCAAGACGCAGAACACATTCTTCCATATCTTCAACCATCTGCATCAAAACGGCAAGCAGCTTATCCTTACCTCCGACCGTGCACCGGTATTGTTGCAAGGTATGGAAGAACGCCTGATTACGCGTTTCAAATGGGGAATGGTGGCTGAGCTGGAAAAACCTACCGTAGAGCTCCGCAAAAACATTCTTCGTAACAAGATACACCGTGACGGGCTGCAGTTCCCCCAAGAAGTGATTGACTATATTGCAGAGAACGTGGGAGACAGCGTACGTGACCTGGAGGGTATCGTTATTTCCATTATGGCGCATTCCACCATATACAATAAAGAAATAGACCTGGAACTGACGCAACGTATCGTCCGCAAAGTGGTGAACAGCGAAAGCAAGGCGGTGACTGTCGATGAAATCATCAACACCGTATGCAAGCATTTCGGATTGGAAACCGCCACCATCCACACAAAATCCAGAAAGCGGGAAGTAGTGCAAGCACGGCAAATAGCCATGTATTTAGCCAAAAACTATACAGACTTCTCTACTGCAAAAATCGGTGCGTTAATTGGGCATAAAGACCATGCCACCGTATTGCATGCATGCAAAACCATCAAGGAGCTGAAAGAGGTAGACAAATCATTCCGCGCGGAAATCGACGAGATTCAGTCTGCGCTGAAAAAGCAAAACTAAAAGAAAATACAATTTACCTGACAGAATAAAAGAGCAGGGCACTAAAAGCCCTGCTCTTTCATTACCTTCCAAAGATTCTCCGACATTGCCTCATTGTCTTTCTTTGTATAACGCACATCTGTAAAGACCTGCGCCAGCGTTTCCTTGTTGTTCTCCAAGACAAACTGCTTGTTTTCGGAAAGCGATTCCTTATAGGCATACAACCGGTCAATATCCTGAGAGGTATAATCGTGATAAAACTCCTCGTGCACAATAGCCTCCAGAGGCAAACGATCCACCTGTTCCGGCTGTTCGGCAGGCCATCCTACTGTGACTGTCGTGATAGGAAACACCAATTCCGGCAATTCCAATGCTTCGACAATCATCTGAGGGTTGTAAGTGGTAGTTCCCAGATAACAGATGCCCAGTCCCTTCTTCTCGGCAGCCACACAAAAAGTCTGTGCCACCAGCAAAGTATCGATAGCCCCCGTCACAAACCACTCAAAGTTGTTGTATCCCGGCTCAGCCTTACGTAGCTTACACCACTTGCTGAAACGGCGCAAATCTATGCAGAAAGTAAGCAATACCGGTGCCGTCCGAACCATCGGCTGATTGAAATGTGCAGGCGCCAGTTTGGCTTTACGCTCTGCATCACGCGTCACAATCACGCTATAAACCTGCATGTTTCCGACCGTAGAAGCCCGGAAAGAGGTTTCAAGCAAATCATTTAACAAATCAACAGAAATATCTTTCTGCTGATATTTTCGGATTGTTCTCCTTTGTTTCAAGCTTTCCATACTTTCTTTTTTTGCAAAGATAATGTAATCCATGAACAATACACTCAAGAGTTCACACTTTTTTTATTGTCATATATCCTGAAGAAAAGCCATCTTTTCAACAAGAAATGAACAATTATCATCTTTATGGCAGACAAAATTAATCTCATGTTTGCCAAAACCGACAACCTTTCAGATTAATAAGCTGTTAATAAATTCCATTTTGGAAAACTTATCTATCCATTCAAAAAAAACAAAAATCTATAAACCAACACATTAACGCCTGTTCACAGAAAGCTGTTCATCGGTTAATAAAAACATTCATTTTAATTTTGCCAAGTTGAAAAACATTCATAGCTTTGCACTCACATTTGTTAACAAAAAGTACAACTTCTACAACTTTACTTTTTTGTTACTAATCCTAAGAGATACAACATTGTGGAAAAGAAAAATTATTCTTATGACGAAGCCTACGGAGAATCTTTAAAATACTTCCAAGGCGACGAATTGGCTGCCAGAGTTTGGGTAAACAAATATGCGGTCAAAGATTCTTTCGGAAATATTTACGAAAAGTCTCCGGAAGACATGCATTGGCGAATAGCCAATGAGGTAGCCCGCATTGAAGCCAAGTACCCCAATCCATTAAGTTCAGAGGAACTTTTCGGCTTGCTCGACCACTTCAAGTACATTGTTCCGCAAGGAAGCCCTATGACCGGAATCGGGAACAACTATCAGGTAGCCTCTCTGTCCAACTGCTTTGTCATCGGTGTGGACGGCGAAGCTGATTCTTATGGCGGCATCTTCAAGATAGACGAAGAACAAGTACAGCTGATGAAACGCCGTGGCGGTGTGGGACACGACTTATCCCATATCCGTCCGAAAGGTTCACCGGTAAAGAATTCGGCACTCACCTCTACCGGCTTGGTTCCCTTCATGGAACGCTATTCAAACTCTACACGCGAAGTAGCTCAGGATGGACGCCGCGGCGCACTGATGCTTAGCGTATCTATCCAACACCCCGACTCGGAAGCCTTCATCGATGCCAAAATGACCGAGGGCAAGGTGACCGGAGCCAACGTTTCCGTGAAACTGACCGACGATTTCATGCAGGCCGCCATCGAGGGCAAACCATATACACAGCAATATCCGATTGACGCCACAGAGCCGGTATTCCAAAAAGAGATTGACGCATCCGCATTATGGAAAAAGATTGTGCACAATGCGTGGAAATCGGCAGAACCCGGTGTGTTGTTCTGGGATACCATATTAAAGGAATCCGTGCCCGACTGCTATGCAGATTTGGGATACCGTACCGTATCCACCAATCCATGCGGCGAAATCCCACTGTGCCCGTACGACTCCTGCCGTCTGCTCGCCATCAACCTTTACTCATACGTGGTTAATCCGTTCAAGCCGGACGCCTACTTTGACTTTGAGCTATTCAAGAAGCATGTAACTTTGGCACAACGCATCATGGACGACATCATCGACCTTGAGCTGGAAAAGATAGAGCGTATCATGAGCAAGATAGATGCCGACCCTGAAAGCGAAGACGTGAAGCACACAGAACGCGTTTTGTGGCAGAAGATTTACAAGAAAAGCGCCCAAGGCCGCCGTACCGGTGTAGGAATCACAGCAGAAGGCGACATGCTTGCCGCTCTGGGACTGCGTTATGGTACTGAAGAGGCAACCGAGTTCTCGGAGAAAGTACACAAGACGGTGGCACTCAACGCCTATCGCTCGTCCATAGAAATGGCCAAAGAACGCGGTGCATTCGAGGTATATGATACAGAACGCGAAAAGAACAACCCGTTCATTAACCGCCTGCGCGAAGCCGATCCGGAAATGTACGAGGAGATGAAGAAGTACGGACGCCGCAACATTGCTTGTCTGACCATCGCCCCGACCGGCACCACCAGCCTGATGACTCAAACCACCTCCGGTATAGAACCCGTATTCCTGCCCGTGTACAAGCGCCGCCGCAAAGTGAATCCCAACGATACGAACGTTCATGTGGACTTCATCGACGAAACCGGAGATGCCTTTGAAGAATATATCGTGTTCCACCCCAAGTTCGTGACTTGGATGGAAGCACAAGGGTACAATCCCGCCAAACGCTACACGCAAGCAGAAGTGGATGCCATGGTAGAGAAATCACCCTATTATAAAGCAACCTCCAACGACGTGGACTGGCTGATGAAAGTCAAGATGCAGGGACGTATCCAGAAATGGGTAGACCACTCCATCAGCGTAACCATCAACCTGCCGAACGACGTGGACGAAAACCTCGTGAACCGCTTGTATGTAGAAGCATGGAAATCAGGATGCAAGGGCTGCACTGTCTACCGTGACGGGTCACGTTCTGGTGTGCTCATCTCTACCAAGAGCAACAAAAAGTCCGAGTTTCCTCCGTGCAAACCGCCTACAATCGTTGAAACACGACCCAAAATATTGGATGCAGATGTTGTCCGCTTCCAGAACAACAAGGAGAAATGGGTGGCATTCGTCGGCTTGCTGGACAGTCATCCCTACGAGATATTCACCGGTGTGCTGGACGATGATGAAGGCATCATCCTGCCGAAGAATGTGGTATCAGGCCACATCATCAAGAATGTGGATGAGCACGGAAACAAGCGTTACGACTTCCAGTTCGAGAACAAGCGCGGATACAAAGTCACCATCGAGGGTCTGTCCGAGAAGTTCAACAAGGAGTATTGGAACTATGCCAAACTGATTTCCGGTGTATTGCGCTATCGCATGCCTATCGAGCAAGTCATCAAGCTGGTAGGTTCACTGCAACTGGACCGCGAAAACATCAACACCTGGAAGAACGGTGTGGAACGTGCCCTGAAGAAATACGTTCAGGACGGTACGGAAGCCAAAGGCAAGAAATGCCCGAACTGCGGCAACGAGACACTAGTCTACCAGGAAGGTTGCCTCATCTGCACAACGTGCGGAACTTCCCGTTGCGGATAGCCCCACGGCAAGCACAAACGTTTGCATAGTAATTTAAATGAGTTAGATAACGGTAGCTGCATGATTGTGAAGAATAATTTCTATACTTGCATAATCATTGCAGCTATTGCTATTTCTAAATCTAATATAATATGACACTATTATTCAATATCGAGTATCGCACCAGCTGGGGTGAAGAGGTCAGAGTCTTGGGTTCCATCCCGGAACTTGGCAACAACCGACCCGATAAAGCCACCCCCTTGCATACCGTAGACGGCATCCACTGGACTGCAGAAGTGGATATTCAGATTCCCGGCAATGAAATCGTCGAGTACAGTTACCACATCTATCGAGACGGGAAAACCATACGGACGGAATGGAACAGCCTGCCGCGCATCCTGCATGTGGCAGACAATCCGAAGAAAGCCTACCGCATAGAAGATTGCTGGAAGAATCTGCCCGAACAGCAGTATTTTTATACATCCGCCTTCACTGAATCACTGCTGGCGCATCGCGAACGCGATATCGCCCCTAAAAGCTACAAGAAGGGCTTGCTGATAAAGGCGTATGCCCCCTGCATAGACGAAGACCATTGTCTGGCACTTTGCGGAAACCAGAAAGCACTGGGCAACTGGAACCCGGACAAAGCCGCCCTCATGAGCGACGCCGACTTCCCCGAATGGCAAGTGGAAGTGGATGCCGGCAAAATCAGCTTCCCACTGGAATACAAGTTCGTCCTTTACAATAAAAAAGAACACCGCGCCGTGGCTTGGGAAAACAACCCCAACCGCTACATGGCCGACCCGCAGATAGCCGCCAACGAAACGCTGGCCATCGGCGACCGTCATGTATATTTCGACCTTCCTGCATGGAAAGGTGCCGGAGTAGCCGTTCCCGTATTCTCCCTGCGCTCCGAGAAAAGTTTCGGCGTAGGCGATTTCGGTGACCTGAAGCGCATGATTGACTGGGCAGTTGCCACCAATCAGAAGGCGGTGCAGATTCTGCCCATCAACGACACTACCATGACGCATACCTGGACAGACTCCTACCCTTACAGCAGCATCTCCATCTATGCCTTCCACCCCATGTACACCGACCTGAAGCAGTTGGGCAGCCTGAAGGACAAGAAGGCGATGGCCGAATTCGACAAACGCCGGAAAGAGCTGAACGCACTGCCTGTCGTAGACTACGAGGCTGTGAACAAGGCAAAGTGGGAATATTTCCACCTCATCTTCAGGCAAGAAGGGGAAAAAGTACTGGCATCGGATACTTTCCGCAACTTCTACGAAGCCAACAAAGAGTGGCTGCAGCCGTATGCCGTCTTCAGCTACCTGCGTGACGCCTACAAGACCCCGAATTTCCGCGAGTGGCCCAAGTATGCCACCTACGATGCCAAAGAGATAGAGACATTGTGCCGGCCGGACTCCGCCGACTATCCGCACATAGCCATCTATTATTACATCCAGTTCAACCTGCACCTGCAACTGCTTGCCGCCACCGAGCATGCGCGCGCCAACGGCGTAGTGCTGAAAGGCGACATTCCCATCGGCATCAGCCGCAACAGTGTGGAAGCCTGGAAGGAACCCCACTACTTCAACCTGAACGGCCAGGCCGGCGCACCACCCGACGACTTCTCCGTGAACGGGCAGAACTGGG
>ERZ777305.1031-NODE-1031-length-38965-cov-14.241840_pt1 | contig 38965 bp, 33 predicted proteins | sample MGYA00374965_ERZ777305 | MGnify/ENA primary metagenome ERZ777305 (study PRJEB29328, sample SAMD00013331) | mouse gut metagenome | study: EMG produced TPA metagenomics assembly of the Metagenome analysis of fecal microbiota from mouse which was promoted... | reverse complement strand
CCCTGCTCTAATCTCATTCCCTGCTCTAATCTCATTCCCTGCTCTAATCTCATTCTCTGCTCTAATCACATTCCCTGCTCTAATCTCATTCCCTGTCCTAATCACATTCCCGCTTATGTTCCAACCCCTGTTCCGGCCCTCTATCCCTGTTCCGCGTCCACAAGCATACCGTCCCGCAGCTCAAACACCCTGTCCCCGGCTCCGATCAAGCCCATATCATGGGTAGTCATGACGATGGTGACTCCCTCCTTTTCCACCAGCTCCCGGAAGAGTCCCATCACTGACATGGCCGTAGCGGAATCCAACTCGCCGGTGGGCTCGTCCGCAAAGATGATGTCCGGCCTGTGAGCCACAGCCCGGGCGATAGCCACACGCTGCTGCTCACCTCCCGACATCTCCTGAGGCATATGCTGCATACGGTTTCCCAGGCCCACCAGTTTCAGGCATTCTTCCGCCCGCTCTCTGCGGCCCTGTTTTACCCCTGCCATACGCAGCGCGAACTCCACATTCTCATATGCGTTCATCAGCGGGATCAAGGACACGGACTGAAAGATAAATCCCACACTCTTACGCCGCAGTTTATCCCGCGCATTCTCGGACATGGCTGTGATCTCCTGTCCCTGAAACCAAACTTTCCCCTTGGTGGGCTGGTCCAACGCGCTTAATATATTCATCAGCGTGGTTTTCCCGGAGCCTGAACGTCCCCGCAGGATTGCCAGGCTCCGGGACGGCACCTGCAAGGAAATGCCCTTCAGCGCCAAAAATTCCTCCCTGCTGCCGGGTACGGTTCCCGGCACCGAAAAACTCCGCACAATATTTTCCGCCACTATAATATTATCCATAATCTAGTCTTCTCCCAGTTTCAGCGCTTTGCTGATATTCATATGGGCAACGATCCTGCTGATCACCAGCAGACACACCAGCATCACCGCGCCTATGACTCCGAAGAGCTGCATCAGATCGCTCCTGCTGGTGATCAGTTCCAGAGGCAGCACCTGATCAGACGCCGCGTAGGCATTCTGGATCATGGGGACAAACATATGAGAACCGGCCAGACCGATCAGCGTCCCCATCAAAACGGAATACAGCCCGCAGAATATCTGCTCCAGTACCAGCATACGGCTGATCTCTCCCTTTCTCATACCCATGGCCCGCAACACGCCAAACATCAACTCCCTGGAGCGGATAGACAGGATAAAGTAGAGCAGGTACCCCACGCCGCACAGCAGCAATACCACGATGAAGCTCATGGTCAGTATGCCGTTGGTTCCCTGGAACAGCGTATCGTCCCTAACCTCTTCCCTGACTTCCTCCAGATCCACCAGCTTTGTCAGTTTCACCTCCGGATGCTCTTCCAGCCACAGATACAGGCTGTCTGTGCCGTCATCCGCCTGAAACCATATCTCATAGGGCACTTTTCCCTGCTCGCCCTGTTCCTGCTCCAGCATGGCCTGATTGACCACCACCATAAAGCGGTCGTTTACCGCCAGAGAGCCGTCGCTGTTCAAGCTGTAACTCTGAGGTACATAGGAGGGCCAATAGGTAAAAAATCCACGGATTTTCACGCGGATAGTCTCACCGTTTTTATCCACTAAGCTGAGAGTATCCCCCAGCTTATAATCCAGTTTGGTCATATAATTCTCGGACACCAGCGCGGCGTTGGACGAGGAGGCCAGCACATTCAGATAATCATAAAAGTCATAGGGCAACAGACCGTCAGGCATACGGGCCACCCGGGCAAACTCGTCGGTGACAATGCCCATAAGCTGCATCTTGTCGTTCCTGTGCATCATACTAAGCTGCGTGTTAAGCACCCTTGTGTGATCTGTCATATCCGGTATGGTATCATATTTTCCGTAGTCCGGCTCCACATAGACGGGAGGCTCCCCGGGACGCGAGATATTCTTCCACACCTCTTTCAGCACCAGATCAGCCCCTGTGGTGTATCCGGCATTTTTCTCCGCATTTGCCACGATGGTGCGGGCAACGGTGGTATTGTGGATTCCCAGAGCCACGGTGAGTATCAGAAACAGCATGATAAACTCCTTTTTCCGCGCTCCTCTGGTGCCCTCCACAAAAGCCACATAGGACGCGGGCGCCATATGCTTTCTGCCTACCCGAAAGAGCAGTCGCAGCAGCAGCGGCTGAAGACGCAGCACCAACAGACCGCATCCCAACAGAAACAGCGAGGAACTGAGATACAGTAACGGGTCAAGTGTCTCCCCCGTCAGCACCTGTTCCATCATCCTCTGTCTGCTGCGGGAAAAACTGTAATATCCATACAAGGACACCGCCAGACAGATCACATCCAGATACATCCTTTTCCACAGAGAACTCTTCCGGTTCATCTGAGACTGTTTCAGATTGACTATGGACACACGGCTGTAGCCGATCACCGGGATCAGCGTCATCACCATCATCAATAACAGCGCCGCCACCGCATACCAGAGCACATCAGCCGACCATTTCACATGGAGGGCCCGCCGCCCGGAAAATTCCATAAAATCCGTGGCAGTGCCAAGCACACTGCAAAATATACCTCCCAGCGGCAGTCCCGCTCCCAGCGACAGCAGCCCCAGAAACAGATTCTGTATCAGATACATCTGGACGATCTGTCCCCGTTTTGCCCCCCGGCTCTTCATAACGGAGATCTCATTCTGCTCCATGGTCAGCATCTGGGAAGAGATCATATAGATAAAGGCCAGCAACAGAGCCAGCACCGGCACCTGCAATATCATCAGGGACGCCTCCACCTTTTTTGCCTTGGCGCTGTAGCCCTGGATGATCCCCTCGTAGACATTTCTCTGTATCAGACTGCCGTTCTTCTCCGCATCCACCAGCTCCCGGGAGACCCGCAGGATGTCCTTGACCTGCTCCGGCGCGATGGCGCTGTAGTCCCACAGCTGGTATATCCTCTTTTTACAGCCGAAAGCATACTCCTGCTCCTCTCCCAGGAAATACTCTCTATAGGTGTCCATGGGCACGATCAGGTCCCTGTGAAGGCTGGACGGTGCTTCCATCCAAAAAGAAGAATCCTGGTCCACAGCCCTAAACATTCCCACCACTCTGACGCGCAGAGGTGTGCCGTCCGCCCAGCACAGCGTATCAAACTCGTAGACCTCGTCCAGCAGAATATCCAGACCGTCGGCAGCGGCACCGCCCACCATAGCCTCCAGGCAACCGTCCCCGGCCAGTCCGCTCTCCGGCAGCCGTCCGGCATAGACATCCACCTCCTCATTCAAGTCGCTGATGGCAGTGATCTGCAGCCTGCGCTGCAGAGGCTCCTCTCTCTCCACCACGGGATGTGCGTCGTCCAGCGATGTGCTGAGAAACTCTATCTCCCGATACAGCGGCACATTCAGCTGTGCCTGACAGCGCTCCACATAGGCGGTCAGCTGCTCATAGCTGACACCCTCCCGCTGCAGGCTCCGGGAATGACTCACCGCCCACACGGCAGGCCAGCGGCCGTTTTCCTCCTGATAGTCCCTGAATTCGTCCGTCAGCATCCTCTGAAAAGAAGAATTGCGGTACATGGGATAGCTCACGGCCACAGCCACCAGCAGAATATTGCCGATAAGCAGACTCAGCACCATCCACTTTTTATGTAATAATTTCTGGATAATAAGTATGTACATGTTACCCCCTATGGTATTACGATCCTGACGCCTTCCTCCAAACCGTCAAACACCCAGTAAAACTTTCCGTTATTGCCTCCCGGAATAAACTGGGTCTTCGTCATACTGCCGCCTTCTCCCAGCACGGTCACATAATAATTCTGTTTCTCTGCGGTCACCGCCTCCGCCGGAACCAACAGCACATTTTCCATGACATTGGTCTGCCCCGACACATTGAAGGGACCGTTGCCCAACAGCTCGGCAATGTCATACTCCCCGTCCAGGCGGCTGACGCCCACGGTCCAATCACTGCTCAGAGCCTTTCCCACGGCGCTGACCACCATGGCGTCAAAAACCTGCGGATTTCTCGTACTTCCCGCCGACAGCGTAAGCTGATTGCCATATCCGTAATGTAACAGCCTGTCCTCAAATTCCAGACAGATCTTATCCGCCGGAGCCAGCCGGAGGATGATCGTACCGTTCTCCAGGATCTGTCCCCTTCGCAGCAGAGAAACATCCAGAATAAAGCCGTCCTCCTTTGCCACGATCTCGGTCTGTCCCGCCAGTGCCCGGAGCTTTTCAATACGCTCCGTCAGCTCCGCGATCTGCCGCTCGTATCCCATCGCTGTCTGGGCAAAGTCCAGCTGAGCCTGTTCGTACCGGGTGATGTCAATGGTTCGCTGAGGCGGCCATTTGGCGAAAAGCACTTCGCGTTTCTCCTGGCTCTCCAGAAATTCTTCCTGGGCTGCGATATAGCGCTGTTGCAACCGCAGCAGTTTCCTCTCCAGCTCCAGCAGATCCGCCTCGTCTATCTCCATCGTTACTTTGGCTACGGGCGTCCCCGCCTTGATATACTGATTTTTTTCTACCAGCAATTCTCTCAGTCGCATGGTACCCACTTCATACTCTGCCTTGACGTAGGCCGTTTCCAGCATACGCAGGTTGGCCCGCATGGGAACCATCTCACTGCTGAAGGTGCCATATGTCACCGTGTAGGTGCTGTAACTGTTCCAGCCATCCTCCGTTATCCCTTCGCCGTCCAATACGGAGAGGTCCAGATACTGAGACTTGTCCGGCACTGTGACCACATTGGCCCCCGCGTCGGAGAGCACACCGTCCTGCCCGCAGGCCGTCATACTCAGAACCACCGCCAATATTCCCGCTGTCAAGATCCTCCTAGTCAATGTACACCTCATCTCCTTCCTGCAAGCCGCCGAGCACCTCATAGTTCAGGCCGTCATAAAGGCCAGTCTCCACATATACTTTTTCCCGTCCCTGAGGACCTTTCCGGTAACAGTACCGACGGGCCCCCTCCTGCTGCACAGCCAGTCCCGGCACCACAAGCACCTGCATACGGGATTCCTCCTGCACAACAATGCGCGCCATATGTCCGAACTCCAACGGCTCCGGCGGGAATATCTCAAACCCGGAATAGGGAGTCTGCTGTTTGGCCATCAGGGCACTGTACACCTTTTGATCCATAGGGATGTACTCAGCATCATATTCCTCCCCGTCTATAAACACATAGATCCGTTCCGCCTTCTCCGCATCCCTCCGGGTCACATAATCCCCCATTGCCAGATATCTTGTGGTATCCGCCAGTACCACCATAGGCAATTCCTTGCTGACCCTGTCACCGCTGACGGCTGGCTGCAGCTCCGTTACCGTACCGGCAAAGGGCGCCTTCAGAACATTGCTCCGTATTTTTTTCTGACAGTCTGCCAGCTGTTCCTGCAGATAGGGCAGTTCCAGCTCATAGCTCTCCGTCAAGTGCTTTTTCTCCAGTTCCAGCCTGTCCATACGGCTCACAAGATTACCCGCGTTGATACACAGCTGGGTATAATTGCCCTGCATATATTCGGTGAGATCGATGAGCTTATAAGTCTCCTCCAGTTCCAGCTCATATATCTTGAGACTGTTGTCACGGGTGGCTATCTCGTAAAGATATTTTCTGGTCAGTTCGTCTATCTGTTCCTGCAGGCTCTCCGCCTGGTCCCGGTAGGCGGAAACGTCCGTCACCGCCAATGTCTGCCCTTTGCGCACAGTATCTCCCAGAGACACCCTGTATTCCAGGAAGACGCCGTCCTCGGGAAAACGCAGCTCCTGCACATAGGGGCTGATGATCCCTTCGTAGATCTTGCGTTTCTTCACGTCCCCCGTTTTTACCTGCGTGGTCTGCACCTGATGCAGCGGATTGACCGTTACGGACCTCACCTGGGACTGGGTGGAATCCTGAGATGCCTCCGCCCCCTGAGGCTCTCCCGCGCAGCCTCCCAGCGCCAGAACCGCCGCCAGCGCCCAAACCCCCACATTTATTTTTTTACGTAAATATTGACACATCATCGCCATACCCCATACATACTCATTTTATCACATATTCGCCCTCTTCCAGGCCCTCCCGTATCTCTACCAGATCGACTCCCCACAGGCCGGTCTCCACAAACCGCATCCTGCGGATGCCTTCTTCATCCAGCAGATATACGTAATAACGGTCGCCGGAGGTATGAATCGCCTCCTTGTCCACGCACAACACATGCTCCGCCTGATCTGTGATAAAGGTGATCTTTCCGCTCTTGATCACGTTGGGGTCATACTCCTCCTCCAACAGCCTGAAATAAATCCTCTCTCCCCATTTTTCCGGGTTTACCGGAACAACCGTATATTCCTTCTGATTCTTGCCCAGCCCGCATACGATCGTGTATTCCTGTTCAAAATCAATATGGGAGACAGCCTCCTGGTTGTCGGACACAAACAGACAGGAATCCGCGTCATAAACGCTGGCCACTTTCTCCTCCCTGTCGGTGGTGCTGCCCTCCATATCTTCTTTTATATAGTTGATAACGCCGTCTATGGGAGAGTACAGATTGCCGTTTCGCAGATATTCCCGGGCGCTCTCCAGACGTATAGAAAGCATCTCCACCGAGTCCGCCGTATCTTCCAGAGAGCTGCGATAGGACTTCTCGATATTCTCCTTCTGCTCCTTCAAATTATCCCTGTCATCCTCGGTCATATGGGTATAGCTGAACAGAATATCTGCCTGCTCCAGATCAAAGTTCAGACTTTCCGTCAACTGCTGCAATTTCAGACTGGCCCGGGCCAGCTCATGCTCCCGCTCCCGAATCTGCTTTTCCAGACTCTCCACATCCACGCTGGCCAAAAGCTGGCCTTTTTTCACGATGTCGCCTCTCTCCACATACACATCGGTGATGATCACCTGATCTACGGCAAAATACAGATCCATCTCCAGAGTCTGGCTATAGTCGCAGCTGATCACCAGAGCCTGCTGCACGGTTCCCCGGGTCACCGGCGTCTGCTCATAAATTGTCTCGTCCACTACTTCCTCCTGAAGTACCACCGACCTGTCCACTTCCTCCTCCTGCCCGCATCCGGTAGATAATACCGCTGTCAGACAGGCCAGGACCAGCCATTTACCTTTCCTCATATCCGTCTCCCGCCTTGTTTGTTATGTATTAGTCCTCATCCTGGATTTCCATCCGCAGCTCCCCGCATATCTCCATTCTCCCGCTAATATGCTCCGGTATACGTTTCTCAGATTCCTTTTTCCCCTTTGGCACTTTCCACTGAGAATATATCATATTATAGCACATCCGAAACATAAATAGAAGAACCGTAAATAAACTCTCTGACTTCTTCACGCCCAGATAACATTATCCGTCCTGCACCTATTTCCAGGTCCTGGCCCGGATCGGGCTGCCGCGCCCCGTATCAGTTCAGACTTTCCAGCACACCCGAGATGCCCTGCTGCTCATAAATATCCTTATAATAGGCCACCTCATCCCGGATCAGCTCATCGATCACCCGCATGCCCAGCAGCTCCACCGGGGCTTTGTCGTCCGTCATGATATAGTCTCCCGCCTCATAGGCCGTAAGATCTTTCCGCACCCGCTCCATCATGGCGCTCAGGCTCCCGTCCGCCAGCAACGCACTGTGTCCGGCCAGCCGCTCCAGAGCGTCGCCGTGATCCATGGCAAACAGCTCCCGGTTGGTGGTTCCTCCCACATCCACCGTGTAGACGCTGTCAAAGACACTGGCTATGGTATCCGCCAGATACTGATTGATATTGCCCTCTCCGCCGCCCCGCATATTCATATTTACCACCATGACGCCGCCCTCCGTCAGATGTTCCTTGACCATGGTAAAAAATTCCACGGAGGACATCTGGAACGGGATCGTGATATCCTGGTAGGCGTCCACCATGATCACGTCATATTTTTCCGTGATGGCGTTGAGATAGGCCCTGCCGTCATAGGTGGCCACCTGCACCGACTGAGGCAGTTCAAAATATGTCCTTGCCAGCTGTGTGATCTTCTCGTCGATCTCCACGCCCTGGATGTCCATTTCCCCGAAATACCGGCTGCACTGGGTGGCATAGGTGCCCGTACCCATGCCCAGGATCAGCATACGGCAATCCGACGGAACCGCCTGCGCGGTCATCAGCGGCGCGGCCATGGCATAGTCGTAATACATGCCTGTCATGCCCTCCTGTTTCATCAGCACGGACTGTACGCCAAACAGCACATTGGTGGACAGGATCACATGGCGCTCATCCTCTTTTACCTGCAAATAATTGTAGATGGATTCCCCCTCGTAGGTCAGATCCGGCTCCCAGAAAGCAAAACTGTTGCCGCTGCCGGTGAGACAGCAGACTATAAACAGCGCGCCCGCCACGGAACTTTTCACCGCCCCCGACCTGCTGCTGATAAAATAGACCAGCGCCAACACCAGCAATATCCCCGCAAAGATCAGAAATGTGACGGATGTGCCCACCGCCGGGATACTGATAAAGGTCGGCACAAAGGTGCCGATGATGCTGCCGATGGTGTTAAAGGCCCCCAGATTGCCCACGGTCCTGCCGCTGTCGTCCAGGCTGTCCACCGAATATTTCGCCAGGGAGGGCGTCACCGTGCCCAGCAGGAAAAGGGGAAAAACAAAGATCACCATACAGGCCGCAAACGCCGCCCATATGAGAAAATTGGTGTCCACCGCGAAGATCAGCACGGCGGAGATCGCCAACACGATGTATTTGCCCACCACGGGGATGGCGGCGATCCAGACGGCCGCCACCAGGATGCGCCCGTAGAGCCTGCCGGGACTGGGATGCCTGTCCGCGCTGCGCCCGCCGTAGATATTGCCCAGGGCCATGGCGATCATGATCGTGCCGATGATGATCGTCCATACGATCTGGGACGAACTGAAATAGGGAGCCAGCAGCCTGCTGGCTCCCAGCTCCACCGCCATGACGGACATGCCGGCAAAGAACTCCGTGAGGTATAAAAAGAGTTTGTTTTTTAGTATGGCTGGTTTATTTGTCATGATATGCCTTCCTCTTGTTCTCTGATCGTTATGCGTTCCACTCAAATATGGAAACATTTCTGAACCGCCTTCTTTTTTCCCAGCACCAATATGGATTTTTCCGTGCTGAGCACAGTGTTGGGAGCAATGTCCATGTTCAGCCTGCCGTTCTCACGGACTCCAAGTATATTGATGCCGTATTTTTTGCGGATATCCAGCTCCAGTATGGTCTTACCGTGCCAGTGTTCGGGGATCGTCAGCTCATATATGGAGCACTCCCCGTCCAGCTCGATATAGTCCAGAATGTACTGGGACGTACAGCGGATAGCCGTCCATGCCGCCAGCTGTTTCTCCGGGTACACCACTTCATCCGCCCCGTTGCGCAGCAAAAATTTCTCCTGCACCCCTTTGGAGGCCCTGGCGATCACCTTTTTCGCGCCCAGATCCTTGAGCAGATAGACCGTCTCCAACGAATTCTGAAAATCGTCTCCGATAGTCACGATACAGACGTCATAATTGCGGACTCCCAGCGAAGAGAGGAACTCCTCGTCGGTGCTGTCGCCTATCTGGGCATTGGTCACAAAGGGCAGCGCCGCGTTGACCCTCTCCTCATTATTGTCTATGGCCATCACCTGACAGTTCAGATCGTTCAGTTTCATGGCAATGTGCTTACCAAACCTGCCAAGACCTACCAGCAACACAGATTTCATAAGATCCTCCCTATACCACATTTATTTTCTCCTGGGGCAATCTCTCCGCCCCGTTCTGCTTTTTCTCGGAAGAGGCCGCGAAGAGCAGGGTCAGCCAGCCCACTCTCCCGATATACATCAACAGGATCAGTATGCCCCGGGACACAGGCCCCAATCCCGGCGTGAGGCCCAAGGTCAGTCCCACCGTGGCCAACGCGGACGCCGACTCAAACAGGCAATCCCCAAGGGAAAGTCCCTCCAGCTGACTGATCGTAAAGCCGCCGCTCAAAAACAGCAAAAGATACATGCCAAGCACCGCCAGCGCGTTCTTCACTGTGGCATCGTCTATCCTCCGGTTAAAAAAATGCACATGCTCCCTCCGCCGGAAAACGGAGAAGGCCGCGGAAAGTGTCACCGCGAAAGTCGTAGTCTTAATACCTCCGGCGGTGGAACCGGGAGACCCGCCCACCAGCATCAGTATGACCGTGATCCCCACGGCATTCCCACTCATACTTCCTAAATCCACCGTGTTAAAACCCGCCGTTCTGGGCGTGACCGCCTGAAACGCGGAGCACAGCAACCGTTTCCCCAAAGGCAGGTCCCGGAATTCAGACAGGAAAAAATAAACCGTGGGGAGCAGGATCAGGCACAGAGTTGCCGTAAGGATCACCTTGGTCTGCATCTGGTATCTGCGGATATGATATTTCCTGGTCCGTATATCATCCCAGGTCAGAAAACCGATACCGCCGATCACGATCAGACTCATGACCGTCAGATTGATCACCGGATTATCCGCAAAATATGTGAGCGAAGAGTAGAGCTCTTTATCTCCCATCAGGTCAAATCCCGCGTTGCAGAATGCGGACACGGAGTGGAAAACGGCGTACCAAAGCCCTTTTGCCGGGCCGAATTCTTTGCAGAAGACCGGGGCCATGACCGCCGCCCCCAAAAGTTCAAAGCATGCCGCGGCCCTGATGATAAACCCGGTGAGCCGCACTATACCTCCCAGCCTGTTGGCCGAGATGGACTCCTGCATGATGCTGCGCTCCCTGAGGCTGATCTTCTTGCCCGACACGGCAAAGATAGCCACGGCAACGGTCACCACGCCCATGCCCCCGATCTGGATCAGTGTCAGTATCACCGCCTGCCCGAAGACGGACCAATAAGTAGCCGTATCCTGAACCGCCAGCCCGGTGACGCAGACTGCGGAAGTGGAGGTGAACAGCGCGTCCGCAAAAACCGCTCCCCGGCCGTCCCGGGTAGCGATGGGGAGCATGAGCAGCAGACTCCCCAATAGGATCACCCCGGCAAATCCAAGTATTATGATCTGCGAAGGAGATAAGCTTTTTCCGAATTTTTTCATTACAAAGACCTTGTTCCTTTCGGCATGTTAGTCTGCCAGACTCATTATATGAGTTTTCCCGGTAAAAAGCAACAATATGATTTGCCTATTTGGGCTTTGTCTGGTAAGATTACATATAATTCATGCGGTGTCTATGGTCAATATAAGGTACAGAAAGGACTTTTATGGCAGTCAGGCAGAGAAACCTACAGGAGATTATTTCCCTTCACAGGCAGCGCTATCCTTTGATGGAGCCTGTGGACTACGGAAAACTTTTATATCAGAACGAATTCGGCCCGGAGCATATGATCCACAGTCCCGAAGCTGTGGAGGAATGGATTGTCAGGGAATGGAGGGAGTGCGCGACTTCTTTCCCCAGGCAGAACGATTTTGGGGAGACGCGCGTGAGAGATACTTGTGGGGAAGGGACTTCTGTTGAAGGCACTCATGGGAAAGAACCCCGCATTGAAGATATAGGCAACCGTCTCTACCGTTTTCATCTGACCGATGGCTATGATATCCCCTTGGCCGCGCCGCTGCTGGCCCGGCTTTTTTACCGAACCGCGGGGGCACACCGGGGCACAAAGGAGGGCCTTTCACGGAAACTTGCCCTGTTGAAAGAACTTGGCGTTCCCCGCATGGAGTCCTGGCTGGAGGAGTATATCCGTACAGGCTGCCCGGCCCTGGGCCACAGCGGGGCGTTCCGTCAGGCATACGCCCCTCACTACCGTCTCCTGCGGGATGAGTACGCCATCTATTTTCCCGTTATCTACCGGGTAGAAAAAAGCCTGGCCCAGTCCGGTCATGCGGTCATCGCCATAGACGGCCCCTGCGGCGGCGGCAAATCCAGCCTGGCCGCCCTGCTCTCCGATCTGTTTCCCAGCCGTGTGCTCCATATGGACGACTATTACCTGCCCCTGGAGCGGCGCGCCCCCGGCTGGGAGCATACGCCCTGCGGCAATATGGATCTGGACCGTTTTCGGCGGCAGGCCCTGCTGCCCGCCGCCGATCACATGCCCATAATCTGTCGTCCCTACAGTTGCCGGGAAGGACGGCTGCTGCCTCCCGAAACGCTCCCCGCCGCGCCGCTGACCATCGTGGAGGGAAGCTACAGCCTTCATCCGCTGCTGGTGCCCCACATAGACCTGAAAATATTTCTGCGCTGCGATTCCCGGGAACAGCTCTCCCGGCTATGCCGCAGGGAAAACACCCGTCCGGATGCCTACCTTCAGCGCTGGATTCCGCTGGAGCAGGCTTATTACCGGGCTTTCGATATCCCGGCCCAATGCGATCTGACATTTGACAATACGGAATATTTTACATGACGAACCGGGCGGCGCATCCGGGTACAGTACCCCATCCTGCTGCCCGCACCGGAGCGTCACATTTTTTCAACCTGTCCTTGTCCTGCGCATTCACAGATGTTATAATAACTGTAATTAGGGAAACTGAGGAGGCCGATCATGAGAAAGATTCTGATGATAACCAGCACCTGGAACGTAATATACATAGACAGCCTGATACAGGGGATCTTAAAACGTATCCAGGGCACGGACATTCATCTGCACATATTCAACGCCTACCATGTGGCCGAACACTCTGTGTACGGACAGATGGAACAGAGCATTTTCCGCCTGCCTGACTCGCGGGAATATGACGGTATCCTGGTGGCTATCAACAGCGTAGGGGACACGCCCTATATCGACGGTACCATTGCCTCCTACCTTCAGCACGGACGTAAGATCCTGAGCATCGACCAGCAATTTATGAAACAGCCCTGTATAGGCATCGACAACTACAGCATGTTTTACCAGATAACGAAACATATGATAGAAGATCACGGGTGCAAAACATTGAACTATCTGGGCGGTCCCGAGTTCAATGAAGAGAACCAGAATCGCTTTGCCGGCTTTATCGACTGCCTGACCGACCATGGGATCACGCCTGATCCACAGCGCATAATGCACCGAAGTTTCCTTCATTCAGACGGCGAGAACGCTTATATGCACTGGAAAGAAAAAAAGCTGCACCTGCCGGACGCCGTACTGTGCGCCAACGACAATATGGCTTTGGGCTACTGTGTGGCCGCTCAGAGAGACGGATACTATGCCCCTTCGGATTTTCGCATCAGCGGCTTTGACAATGCGGAGGAGGGTCAGATATACTCCCCCTCTATCACCAGTGTCAACCGGGGCTGGGTCGAACTGGGATATGAGAGCATGATCAGACTGCTGGACATGATCGATGGATGCTGCGAGGAAGAAAAATATTATACCGAAGGCTACTGCGTATTCAACGAGAGCTGCGGATGCAGATGCGGCGACCACGATTACGGACGCATCCTGCAATATATGTATCAGGAAAAAAAGATCACCGAGCACCTCAATGAACTGCACCTGCACATCCAGCAGCTGCTCTGCAGCTCCAGCATAGGCCCCCTGCTGCCCGACGCGCTGAATCAGTGCTGTGAGACGTTGGAGTTGAACGCTCTGGCCGTATATTTGCAGCCCGAGCTGGACTCTGCCGCCGATTCCCGGCACGCCGCCCAGCTATACACCAACAGCGGGCTGGATAGCGTCACTTCGCTGGTACCTGACTCCTGGAGCGCCAGAGAGGATTATCAGATCCTTCTGTTTTCCCCTCTGCATTTCCAATCCGAGAATCTGGGGTATTGTATAGTGCCCTACGACAAGAACCTTTTGCTGTATGATAAGCACAGAAAATTTGTTGACAATCTCTCCACAGCCATGTCCCTGATATGGCAGCAGGAAAAGCTGCGGCAGATGAATCTACAGCTGCAGCGGCTTTATGTCCGGGATCAGCTGACCGGTCTCTATAACCGTTTCGGCTATGAAGACCTGGCTCTAAAATATTTCCGGCAGCAGCAGGGACGCATTTATATGATCTTTCTGGATGTGGATAAGCTAAAAACCTTTAACGACCTATATGGGCATGCCATGGGCGACATGGCTATCAAGGGCGTGGCCGAGGCCATGAACGCGATACTGCCCCAGGCCCCCATCAAAGTGCGCATGGGCGGCGATGAATTTCTGGCGGTGGGACCCTATACGGACGAGGCCGCTCTGCTGTCTCTGGAGGCCCGGATGCAGCTGTGGCTTGCCCAGTACAGCGAGATTCACCGGATGCCCTTCCCCCTCACAGCCAGCATGGGGCATGTCTGGAGTGAGGACATGGAGAGCAGTCTGGAGCATTTGGTACAGGAGGCGGACCGCCGTATGTACGAGATCAAAAAAGCGCGGAAAAGATAGGGGCTCAGTCGGCGCAGGCATTGGAACCGCCGGAGCATTCCAGCATGATCCGCAGGATCTCCCTGTCCGTTTCCCGCATACCTTCCCTGGCCAATTCGGATACATTGCGTATAGTGGCTTCCACCCCCTTGGTCACGATACCGTCGCCTCCCAGGAACTGCCTCCCATGCATATACATCTGCATCCCCAACAATCCCGCCTCCACAGCGGAGGCGATCTTGGCCGCGCAGCTGGCTTTCGCGCCGTCGCATACCACACCGGAATTGATAGCTACGGCATTGACCACCGTGTGCGCGATCTCCTCAAAACGTCCCCCGTACAGATATGTGACTCCCGCTCCTGCGCCGCATCCGGCGCTGGTAGCCCCACAGTAGGCGGACAGACAGCCTATACCCGTCTTTAGATGGATTGTCACCAGGTTGGACACCAGCAGGGCGCGGTACAGAGTTTCCTGTGATACCCCCAGCTCTCTGGCGTAAACGATCACCGGCAGGGAAGCCGTCAATCCCTGGTTGCCGCTGCCGGAATTGATCACCACCGGCAGTTCACAGCCGTTCATCCGGGCATCGGAGCCCGCCGCCGCCCAGGCCTTGGCCCGGTTGCTGACACTGTCCCCGTAGGAGAGCATCAGCACTCGGCCGATACCCGCACCGTATTTTCCCGTCAGCCCTTCTCTGGCAATGGCGGTGTTGTAGTCAATCTGCCGGTCCAGCAAGTCTTTCACAGGCTCCAGATCCGCCGTCTCGGCAAACTCCACGATCCTCTCTATCGTGAGCAGACTCCTGTCCGCCCCCGTTTGCGCACGCCGGGTCTCCCCGGCATCGGTTTCCCTGTTCCCGCCCGGCTGTCCGGCCGTGCCGAAGGTTTCCCCGTTTCCGCCCGACAGAATTTCCTGACAGACCACATCTCCTGCCGCGGACGAACCCGCCGCCGGGTAGAGCACTTCCCCATCCCTGCTGACACAGGCCACGTGCGTGTGATGGTCCGTGATCCACACCCGGGCGGTATGCCCTGCCGCCTCCACCGTCAGATCGATCTCGAAGACCCGTTCTGACAGAGACTGCTCCACCGTGATCCCAGGCCTTTTTCCGGCTCTGTCCTCCGAGCCGTTTCCATTGTGAAGTTCCAGACTTTCATAATATGCCCTAATGTCCTCCACCTGCTCTTTTGAGATATTGGACAGGACCTCCAGCCCATCCTCCGCCGCGCCGGCCACCAATCCGGCGGCCACTGCGGCCTCAATCCCCCGCATACCTCCGGTGTGAGGAACGATAACGCTCTTTACGTTCTTGATGATATTGCCGCTCACTATAACCCCGGTACGCTCCGGCAGACATCCCAGCACCCGGCGGGCAATGGCCGCCCCGTATGCCAGCGCTATAGGCTCAGTGCAGCCCATGGCCGGGATCAATTCCTCCCAAAGCAGCGCTATATAGTTCTCCTCCAGGCCTTTATCCATCCGTACATCCTCCCTGTCTCATATGGAATATCATGCATTCACTTGGATATATTTCTACCCCTATTGTAGAGGTTCGCACCGTTATAATCAACCTTTTTCTGACTCTGTCCCCTGTAATTTTCCCTCTGAGACCGAAACAGCATATATCTATATTACAAACTGTCCGCGTTTTTTTTCTGCAAATTTATTGTTTATATGGATAGGCAAACAATGGAAAAGGTGCTATAATATCCTATGATAAAAATTGAGTTCGCCTTTTCCGTATAAGTGGGAAAAGTGAACGGACGGGAGGCAGCGTGAATCGCATAGAATGGCATAACAGTTACAAAATAGGCGTGGATTTTATTGACAAGGAGCACAAGACACTCTTTTCAACCATGAACAAGCTGCTCCGAATCAGCGAGAATGAGGAGAAACGCGAGTGGGTATGTCAGGAGGGCGCCAAGTATCTAAAAAATCACACTCTGGAACATTTTGAACATGAAGAAGCGTATATGCGCTCTATTGATTACAGCGAATATACGATACATAAACGCTTGCACGATGATTTCCGCAACATCACTCTTCCGGCTCTGGAGAGGGAGATGGAGGAAACCGGGTACTCGCTGGAGTCCATACGACATTTTCTGGGAGTCTGTATCGGCTGGGTGGTAGGGCATACACAGACGGAGGATCTGGCGATCACCGGAAAACGAAAGAGCAAGTGGGCCAATATTCCCCACGAAGAAGAAAAAGAGGCTTTGGAGCAGGCCATCGTTCAGCTTGTGGACGATATTTATCATCTGAAAGCAAAGCTCATCAGCGAACAGTATGCCGGGGAAGATTTCGGAGAAGTGGTCTGCTGCCGCTTTATTTATTCCGGCCAGCAAAAGGAAAAATGGGAGATCACGCTGGTCTACGAAAAATACTTGTTATTGAAGATTGTCGGCGATATATTGAACACCCAGTATTTACGGGTGGACGACATGGTAGTGAACATCACCCGGTACATATCCAGACAGTTTCTGGAACGGATCAGGGAGAACTTCCCCTCCGTGGACCTGTTCAAACTGGAAAAGGAGTCCCTGCTGAGCTATGAACAGTTGGTGAGTTCCTTTGAGCGCACGACCCCCGCCTGCAGTCTGCTGTTTGACACCGGAAACGGATATTTCGCATTCTGTGCCAACAGTTCGGAGTCCATCCGCGGAAAGATCGTGCCCAACATCAATCCCGACAATGCGATGCAGGCGATCAACCAGTTTTTAAGTCAGGAGAGACCGGTTCCCAAGAACATTCTGGTGGTGGACGACTCCGATTTTATGAGGGCCAGAATCGTCAAACTGCTGTCGGAATCTTACAATGTGTCTGAGGCCAATTCCAGCATAGCCGCCATTTCCAGCATAGCGGTAAACAGACCCGACCTGATCGTACTGGACTATGAGATGCCGGTGTGCGACGGAAGACAGGCGCTGGAAATGATACGGTCGGAGAAAAATACCGCCGATATCCCCGTGGTCTTCCTCACCGGCAAAGGCGACCGGGAGAGCGTTCAGAAGGTTATGGCTCTAAAGCCCGAGGGATATCTGCTCAAATCCATGCCCGACGAAGAGATCAGAAAATATATTGACACTCTGTTCACCAAAAAAAAGGAGAAGTAATTCTCCTTTTTTTGGTGCATCCCATTATGCGGCGGCGCCGTTCCGGGCCCCGCTGTGGTACATCTTCCACACCACTCCTCCAAGTATACAGGAAAACAGCAGCGTGATTCCTTCCACCGCCAGAATGGACAGATAATTCGCGATGATCAGTACCATGGCATCCAGCAGGAAGTGCAGCAGGACAGCCAGCAGATAATAAGGGAGCTTTTTCTCTTTTACCGCCAGATAAACCAGATAAGAGGCGGAAATATGGAAGATGATGGCCGCTATCCTCTCCAGCCCCGCCATATAGAACTGCCATGCCGGAGTGGTACTCACGGCTGTCATCTGGGATACGGCCAGCACATAAGTCGAGCCGTCCACTCCGCTCATTTCCAGCAGCGCCGGAACCTGGCCGCTGTTGATCATCACTGCGATCACCAGATTGCTGATACACGCCATTCCCACCAGCAGCATTGCCTCGATACCGCCGTGCCCCACGCCGTACATTATGGCGTTCTGCTTATTCAGATTCTTTCTCATGCACAGTTTCATGGCCAGGTATCGCCCTGTCTCTTCAAAGACTCCGGCCGCCAGTCCGCCGTACAGAGCATAGAGCCAGATATTGCCTGTGAGAGCCGTACCCGTGGCCGTCAGCACCACCACATGCAGAATCTGTTCCAGGATCAGCGCGAACAACACAAATGTGGCCGCTCCGATAAAGAAACTGGATATTCTGGCTTTTGTTTTTCTCCACACGATGATACACAGGGCGATGGGCAGCCCCACGGCTATGACCAGGGAAACCACCATGCCGACAATGTTGGCTGCAGGGACATCGGGAATCATTGTACTGACTGTCATATGATTTTACCTCCTATGATTTATATTTCACCGCCGTGCCGTAGGCGATAACCTCGGCGGCTCCGGACATGACCTGGGAGGAACCGTACTTGACGCCGATCACAGCGTCCGCCCCCAGCTCTCTGGCCTCGTCCACCATACGCTTGACGGCGATCTGCCGGGCCTCGTTCAGCATTTCCGTATAGCCCACGATCTCGCCGCCCACCAGCGTTTTCATACCCGCCATAAAATCCCGGCCGATATTCTTGGTCTGGACCACCGTGCCCTTTACCATACCCAATGCCTCGATCTCCTGCCCCGGGATATATTCAATACTTAGAAGCTTCATCCTCTTCTCCTCCTTTGATCTCTTTGATCCTGCCCACCAGGGCCGCCACTATGGCTACGCTCACCACCACAGAGATACCGGTAAAAGCTACCAATATCCACATAGGTATATGTTCCCTGGTGCTTATGCTGATTCCAAACACGGCCGCCACCGGCGCCAGCGTCAGAAACAGCATGATCCCGGCCCCCAGCAAAGCGCCCTGCTGTTTTTTCTTACGGGAATCTTTGTGAGACTCATCCATAAACTTCACTCCCTCCTGCTTAAGCTTATCCATCTGTTCCAGACAGCCGTCCACATCCAAAGTTTCCAGCCGGGGAGTACCTGCCAGCAACTGCCTGCAGTACAGTTGCGTTTTGTCGAGACTCTCCTTCTGACGCTCCAAATGTGTCAACTGGCGCTCCAGAATATCCTCCAGCGTATATTTGCCGGAAAAGAGCTGCCGGATATCGTCAAGGGACACGGAAAGTCCGCGCAGCAGGCGGATCTGTTTTAGACGTTTCACATCCTCCATACTGTATTCCCGGTAACCGTTCTCCGACCTTCCCACAGTGAGCAATCCCTGCTCCTCATAAAAGCGGATATTCTTGCGGGTGATATCCACCAGCTCCTCCACCTGTTTGATCTTCATGGCCTGCGGATCTCCCCTTTCATAGCCTGTTTCCGTCTGTCCGGTAACCTTTTTATACAGCTTCCACCAGGTGGAAGGTCAAGTACTTTTTTATATTTTACACCAATCTGTCCTTCCCGTTCAACACGGCCTCCGCCAAAGTATCCCCCACGTACCGCAGTTTCAGAGAGAAAAAGTCCCGCCTCTCCTCCAGGAGACGAAAAAATATCTTATCCCCCTCCCAGATAGGCAACCGGTATACCTGCCCCTTGGGCACCCACTCCAGGTTTCCCTCATCACACACATGTATAGTCCCCGAAAAACCCTTTGCCGTATACAAAAACATATACTCCGCAGGATAGATGTCCGTCATAAACGTGATCACGCCCCGCAGCCGGTAATCGGTCAGCGTCAGTCCCGTCTCCTCCGCCACCTCCCGCAGCAGACATTCCTCAGGGGACTCCCCCTCCTCAAAATGACCGCCCACACCGATCCATTTATCCTTATTGATATCCTGCTGCTTTTTCACCCGGTGCAGCATCAGATAAGCGCCGTCCCGCTCTATATAACACAAAGTAGTCAGATTCCTCGCCATGCCTTTCTCCCCTTACCCTCCTTCTGTTCATGAGCCGCCGCCTCCATTCTCCCACCATCGTACCACCGTAAGCCAAAGGGCAGGGACGAAGGAGGCAGAGTGCTCCCTAGCCGCCTACTCCTGCGCCGGGGCGGGCGTCAGATAGCTGCTCACACAGTACAGCACCTGTCCGTCATACTCCACCCGGGACCAGCCCACATCCGTATTGATCCCGGTGCGCACCACCACTTCACCATAACGGATCGTAGCCACCACCACAGCCTCCGGGTTGTTCACGCTGGGCAGCGCCCGAAGATTGGTCTCGATCTTGGCAGTCATCAGCTCATTACAGTCTGCAAATTTGGTCTTAAGTCCGTCATCCTCAGGTGCCGGCTTCGGTTCCGGGGCCTGATATGTCAGATCCGTGGTGAGCAGATTCGATACGGCATAACATACCTGTTCACGGTACACCAGCCTGGACCATCCGCTGTCGCTTACACCCGTGCGCAGAGCCCCTTCCCCGTTCTGAAGTGTCCACAGCACACTGCTCTCCTGCCCCTGACTGGGTATGTTCCGCAGATTGGTGGATTCCTTGGCCGTCACCGTCTCATTCACCTCCCGGAAATTCATCAGCGCCTCCACATCCGCATACGCCTGTTCCGGGGCCTGTCCGTTCACAGCCTCCGCCGCTCCCTCATAGCCAAAATACGCCACGTTCACATCCACCGGCTGCCCGATTCCCGGCACACTGCCCTGATTGGTATACTGCCACATGGCATGTGTTCCCTGATAGGAGGACCGCTCCGTCTGAGGATAGGGCAGAGCAGGATACTGAGACACCCAAACCTTACAGGTCTGCTCAATCCGCTCCATATCCCAGTGATTGCTGCCCGACATGGCATAGCTGGAACCGTAAAACATAGGGGTATATCCCTGCTCATAGATCTCTTGGATAAAAGCCAGAGCAATATCCGTCCGCTCCGCTTTATCCAGCCCATACAGCACACTGTCCTCCCGCTCATATCCCTCACAGTCAAAGGCCACCGGATAAGTGATCTGATACTGTGAGATATAATCCGCCACCCACAGGGCCTCCTCTCTGGCCTCCTCCTGGGATGCCGCCGTGGAAAAGAAATATACGCCCACCTGGATACCGGCCGCCTGGGCCTCCTGCATATTATAGCGGGCATTGGTATCGGCATAGATCTCCCTGTCCTCCTGGGCGCTGCGATATCCCACCCGTATCATGGCAAAGTCGATTCCCGACTCTGTCACGAGACCCCAGTCTATCGTCCCCTGATAGCGGGACACATCGATACCCACAGTCACCCGGTCCTGCTCCTGCACGCGATCCGATACCAGCAGCTGCGCCACATCCACCTGACTTCCCACCTCCTGGGGAGACGATTCCTGGGGGTCTGTGGCATCCGAAATATTACCTGCCGCCGAGCTGCCTTCCCCTACATCCTCTCCGCCTGTCTGAGATAAATCTTCTATGGCCCCGGCGGCGCTCTGCCCGGAATCCTCCGCGCTGCCCCACAGGGTGCTGCCGCTATCCCCGGGCTGGTCTTCTCCGGCACTCTGCCTGCGCTGCACCACCATCACCATCAATATCACTAATATGATCAACACTGCTACAAGCAGCGGTAACATACGTATCCATCTGCGCGGCTCTCCGGCTCTGTCCTCCAGATCTTCTTCCAGATTCATCTGTGTAACCTCCTGTCCGATGGTATCTACCACAACACTACTTATATACATAACTTATCTATACTATACTTCCGTAAACCCTTTTATGTCAAGAACCCACGCTCGTGCACAACCTGCGGTTGTACTGCAAATCTATCAACGGTTGGTTGCCGCATCCCGTTTTCTGTGCTATTCTTTATAAAACACGGGAGGGGACAGACAGAGGTCCCACCGATAAAATATGCGGAACACAGGCCCGGAAGGGCCTCGGGAACAGGAGGAGAATATGCTTACAGAATTTGCGGAACGATTTTTACGTCTCAGACAGGATCAGGGCTATACACAACAAAAAATAGCGGAAAAACTGGGAGTTACCTCACAGGCGGTATCCAAATGGGAGAATGGCACCAGCCTCCCCGACACTGAGATGATACGCTCTATCGCCCGGCTGATGGATTGTTCCACGGACTATCTGCTGAACCATCAAGCGTCTGCCATCTCCCAGAGCAATTTGGAGTCCGTGCAGAAACAAACGGAGATCGAGACTGCGATCCTAAAACCCATCCTGGTGTTGGAAGTGGGAATGGGGCTGGTAGAAATGCTGATGGAGGAGAGCCGGAACAACTATGCTCTGATACACAATATGCGCATAAGGCTCGGGGACCGGATGGGTATTACCGTACCGCTGATACAGATGCGGGACAGTATCGCCGTGGGGGATAAAGAATACCGGATACTGCTTCACGGCAGAGAGGTGGTCGCCCGGAATGGCTCGGAATATCCCAAATATTATTATGTGAAAGAGGAAAATATCCCCTCCACGGCATGGCCCCAGGGGGAATGGCTGGAAAAACAGGACACCGTGCCGGAGGGATATGTGGAATTCTCCGCCATGGACTGTATATTGGCCAATTTGTCGGAAATTATTCTGCAATACTATGACCGCATCCTGAACAGGCAGCTCACCGCCAATCTGGTGGACATAGTGCGCAGACGTTATCCGGCCGCGGTGGAGGGCGTAGTTCCGGAGCTGGTATCGCTGGGACGGCTGCAAAAAGTGATAGCCGGGCTGGTTGTCGCAGGCGTACCAGTCAACCGCCTGGACTACATCATCGGATTTCTGGAGGAACATCCCCAAAAGGAGAACGGTGACGAGCACGATACTATCGCTGCTTTGCATGATAAAATGCAGTAAAAATAAAAGACAGGGATTTGACACTTAAGTCAGATCCCTGTTCTTTGTTCTCTTATTGTTTGCTGTCATATGACGGTTCATTATTGACCGAATTCAAGCTGGACATACTCTTGTAGAAATTGTAGGCCTTAGCGGAATTCTGAAGACTTGCGCGCATACCTTTGCGCTCTCTGGAAAAAAACTTCTCCACCAGGGATTTATTCCTGGCCTCCTGAGCCTGAATGGATACACCCAGATCCGTGATCTCTTTGATCTGCTGCTGGATCGCCCGTATCTGATCCGCATACCTCTCCCGGTTGTTCTCCAACTCCCGGGCCAGTTTCTGATACATGACGTCAAACCCGTCGTCTAACTGTGTCAGTCTGTCGATCAAACGGCCCTTCTCCTCTATCGCCTCGTCAAAGAGGGACATATCCACCTCTTCCGCGGTAAAGACGGCCTCCTGTTTTCTGTTGTATTCCTGTATCTCCAGAAGTACCTGACGCTTTGCGGTCAGACTTTCCTGCAGTATGCTTAACTGGCTCTCCATTAATTGGCCCCTTTCACCTGATTGATCCGCATAACCTCTTTCCAGGTATCTCTTACTGAGCGCAGATGCTCATTGACCTCCTCCAAAATAGCCTTATCTTTCTTTATGTTGGCCTCCACCAGGCGCTGTGACAGATACACATAGATATTCTCAAAGTCCTGCGCCACCGGATATTTCATATCCAGTGTCTGACGCAGATAGTCCACAATTCTCTGTGTTTTCACAATATTGGTATGCGCCTTAGGTATATCCTTCTGTTCCACAGCTACGATGGCTATATTGCAGAATTTGATGGCTCCTTCATAGAGCATCAATGTCAATTCCGCCGGAGACGCCGTAAGAACCTTGCTGTTGTTATATTGTGAATACGCATCAGGCATTGCCATGTCATGAGCCTCCTAATAGGGAAGTAACGGCGTTGGCACTGCTCTGCATCTTGGCCATGGCAGTCTCCATCGCGGCAAACTTCTTGTACCACTTATCCTCATAATCGTTCAGTTTCTTCTCCTGCTCTTTGATCTTAGCAGTGAAATCCTCGTAGTCGGACTTCATCTTCTTGTCGTCATAGAAACTGCCGAAACTGCGGTAATCCTTCACCGACTTGGACATCTCGGTCATCTCGTCGTACAGGTTCCTGGACAGACCGGTAAAGAAACTGATGACGGTGTCCGGATCGTTGGCGATCATACTCTTGAGCTTATCCGGGTCTCCTGAAGTGTTTATATCATCCGGATCGCCCGCGATATGATAGGCGTTTCTCTCGTTGTCCTCAGCCTCGAAATATCCCAGCGTCTCAATGCCAAAGTCGTGGAGATACATGGTCTTACCGTTTACCTCTATACCGCCGGACATTGCAAGCCTCAGAGTGGAACTGATCGTCCCCAGATTCTCGTCTTTTCTCAGCAGGGCATCTTTAATCTTCTTCTCGTATTCCGCAATCTCGGTGTCGGACAGAGCATCTTTTTCCTCAGTGGTAAGAGGCTCATATCCTTTGGCGGATGCCGCATTGTACAGCTTATCCATCTCGTTGATAATGGCGTTGTACTCTTTCAGGAAATTCTTGACCATATCATAGATACCGTCTGTATCCTGCTGCGTGGTCACTGTGATCTCCTCATCCGTTTTGCTCAGTGCCGTAAAGGTCAGTCCGTTCACCGCGAAAGTATTGTTCTTGCTCTCATACCTTGCGCCGTTGAGCTCGATCACTGCGTCCTGGCCCTCGATCTTATTGTATCCGGCAACGGACGAATCCAGTCCCATCGCCGTAAGCGCTTTCGCTCCGTCAATTCCGTTAGCCGTGATATTAAAGTTGTTTTCGGCGCCGGACTCTTTGGATACAACAAAGAATCTCTGGTTTCCCTCGTCAAAGTTAGCGTTCAAGCCGGCATTCTTCAACTGGGTCAGCACATCCGAGATGGTGGTATCCTTGTTAAACTGAATATCTACTGACTTCTCGCCGTTCTTGCCGATGCTAACATTGAATGATCCGGCATCGGTTACACCCAGAGACTCAAGAGTAGACATTGCCGTCACCTTGCCGCCGTCGGCGCTTTTCACAACACCGCCTGTGAGATAACCGGTCCTGGCCAGTTCAACGATCTTGAGGGACTGCACACCGTTCATTGCGTCCTCACCAGTGATCACGCTCACCGCGTTGGGATGGGATACCTTTGTGGTCTTCTTACTGTAAGCGTCGGTAAAACGCATATTGCTCAGATATTTGGACTGCAGGTTCTTAAGCTTGGTGTTCAGGCTCTTCCACGCGTCCTGTTTCCACTCCAGCTTGGTCTGGGCCTTCTTGGTCTTGTCAACCTTGGTCTTCTTGGCCTCCACCAGCTGCTGAATAATACTCTCCGTATCCATGCCGGACATCAGTCCGGTAAGTCTCATTGTCGACATGTCTTTACCCTCCTATCTTCTCTCGTCCACAAGAATACCCGCCATCTCCCATACCTTGGCGATCATATCCAAAGTCTTCTCGGGCGGTAACTCTTTCAAGACCTCTTTTGTATCTTTATCCACAATCTTGATCGTCACGCGATTGGTACCCTCATGTATGCCGAATACGGCTTCCGAGTGGGTGAGCATATTTTTGTTAAGCTGTTCCACGGCACGCCGGAGCTGCTCGTTGGAAAGCTGCTGTTGCTGTTGCTGCTCATTGCTGTTACCGTTGCTGTTTCCTTTACTCTGCCCCTCGGCCACCACATTGATGGTATTGTCCACCTGAGCGGCCTCCTGGGCTGTGCTGCTCTGAGAGTCAACACTGGGCGCTTTTGTCTGCGCCGCCGGCTTGGGAGCGCTGGCGCTCTGAGCCTGTACACTCATAATACTTCCTAAGGGTTCTATTGCCATAATTACACCTCCATGTGTTGCTGCAATGTCGTCATCCTTATACGACACGTATTGGTTTCTTACAGCTATTATCGGATGCGGCAACAAAAAAATTTAGTATTTTTCGTTAAAAAAGGTTAAAAACGCATAAATCGACCACGGGTCATGACAGCAGATCCTTCAGCGCCGACATACCATCCGCGCTGGCGGATTCCTGATTGGCCTCCTGGATCTGCGCATAGACTTCCTTGCGGTATACCGGTACCTCCCTGGGCGCGGTGACGCCTATTTTAACCTGATCGCCTTTGACCTCCAGGATCGTAATCTCTATGTTGTTGTTGACGATGATCGCCTCATTCTTTTTTCTGGATAATGCCAGCATGTCAGTCACCCGCCTTTCTGGATTGCAGAATATCATAGATGGGGAAACGCACCGGATAATCGCTGCTGTCCACAATGATCTGGCAGGCCTTGCGCTCATCCACATTGATAATGAGAGGCCCCTGCAGATTCACGCTCATCTGGGTCAGATCGGCGGGAATCCGCACCGTCACAAGCACCAGAAGATTATCCGGCGTTATCTCTCCGATCCCTGTGAGCAGTTCATCGTCGATCTCCGGATTGTAATCCTCCTTTACCGCCAGAGGGTCCATCACCGTCATGGCAAACCCCGGCTCATCCAGCGACTGAAGCCAGCGGATACCGGCGGACACTCCATATTCATCGTCATGCAGCAGCGTAAACTGTTTCATGTCGGGAAAGCCGATGATGCCCCCCGGAAAAGTAATAACCTTATCATCCGTAATTTCCACTTCGCCAAAAGCCTTGGTATTGATTATCATAGTTTCTCCTTCCCGCATACCGCTGGCCTTGTCTGCGGTATTGCGCCTATCGGTATTTGAAACGTCTGTACGCTGCCCTAGATATATTGCAGCAGACTGGTCTGAGCCACCTTGCCGGTAGCCATGAGAGATGCCTCATAGGTCAGTTTTGCGCTGGTCAGATAAATGATGACTTCCGCGATATCGATATCTTCATTCTGACTCTTAAGTTCCTCGAAAGTAGTCTTCTGGGACTGCATGCGATTCTCGATCAGCTCCAGTTTTTTCGTCCTTGTACCTATATTGGTGAGGCTCAGATTGGTTTCGTCCAGATGTCCCTGCATCTGAGTGATGCCATGTTCAAACATCTTCTGCGCCTTATCTTTTTTCAACTCCAATACCTTTTTCGCCACGCCCAGTTTCGCCTGAAGCTCCTCCGCGTCTGCTCCGGTAGCCTTTTCCAGCAATCCCTCCAGATCCTCCACGATCTTCTCCGTGTCTACCACGTCCTGCATGGCGTTCACCAGATCCTCCACCTCACGGCCGATGCTGTGCTTAAAACACTCATCCGCCGTGGAATTCACACGGATGGTCTGATTGAATCCCACATCATATTCGATATCCTGACGTTCTACATTGCCGTTTAAATATCCCTCGTTGTAAGTCATCTCCTTGTCCGTACCCTTATCCGAGACACATTTAAAATAGTGTTCCGGGCGCAGATCCCCTTTTGTCCACTTGGATTTTTCATAGGTGATACGGATCTCTCCCTCATTGACGTCCGCGGTGGTGATGTCGTCCTTGGTCTTCATCAGTGTGTCGTAGGCGTCCTTGGACAACAGCACTTCGCCCGTCTCAGGCACAAATATCGCCTTCTCCCCCGTGGCCGCTGCCGCCGCCTCATAGGGAGACTCATAATCATGCTTGACCTCCATGGGGATCGTGGGATAGTTGCCGTTGGCCTGCTTTACTCCATAGGCGAGCTCCGCCGGAACGGCGTCACAGTCGCCGTAGGCCAGCTGGAAACGATAGACCTCCACCGGCTGTACGTCCTCTTCCTTCACATTAATGCTCTGGTAATTATTGACAGTCATATCCATCACATCGCTGGTAACGCCGCCGTTGGTGGCCTTGGTATTGATATATGTCACCTTCTGTATGGCGTCCTTATTCAGCTGTTCGGTTATGCTGTATTTTTTCTCCGTTGCCTCCGGGAAACTTACGGAGGTGTCCGTGCGGTAGCCGGTAAACACATAGCGGCCCGCATAGTCCGCGTCCGCAGTGCTGTACACTTCGTTCGCCAGCGCTTTGAGCTGTTCTATAACGATCAGTCGGTCCGAGCTCTTGATATCCCCCTTGGAACCCTTGGTACACTGTTTCTGCATCTCCGTCACGATGGCGGCCAGGTTCTTTACCGCCTCCTCCGTCACATTGAGCCAGCTCTCGGCATCGGGAATATTACGGCTGTAATACTGGGTCACTTCCGTCACGTTGCTGCGAAGACGCAGCGCGCGGATCGCCACCACCGGATCGTCCGAGGGACGGTTGATCTTCTTTTCCGTGGACATCTGGGTGCTGAGTTTATCCTGCAGCAGCTTATTTGTATTGATATTCGCCAGATTATTGTTCTGCATGATCTTGTTTGTTATTCTCATACTTATACCTCTGCGCCCATTATGACGGGCATCCTTTCAGACTTTCCTCTTATACATGGCGCCAGCCGCGCTCATATTACCGTCTTTAACATTCTATTATACCCCTGTTTCCAGGATCAGTCTGTCATACACTTCCGTCAGCACCTGGATCATCTTGGAGGACAGGCCATAGGCGTGCTGGTATTTTACCAGATTCACAGCCTCCTCATCCTCGTCTACGCCGGAGATGGACATGCGCTGGGTATTGATGATCTCGCTGATATCGCTGAAATTCTGCTGGAAAGTATTGGCCCGGCTGGCATTCAGCGCTATATCTCCCAATATGCACTGCAGGAATTCCGAGGCGTTGCCTCCCCTAAAACTCATCTTCTCGGTGTCGGTGGCGATGCGTTTCAGATCGTCCAGCAGCGCATCCTGCTCCACTCCGTCTCCCTTTTCATAGCGGTGGGACAGCAGATCGGGGTCCAGCTCCACAGCCTCGGACACATTGAAATTCATGGCAGTCAGATGATAATAGCTGTCCGCGTTGTGGGGCACCTTCAGGCCCGCCGCCTTCTCCGCGTCCGCCTGGCTCATACCGTTCTGAACCAACTCGGCCACTCTCTCCTGGTATACCTCATAGGTGAAAGTGTCGTACCGGTACTCATCCACAAGATTGTACTGCTCATTGGCACCGGGAATCGACGAGGTGGGCTTGTCGCCGGTCAACAGATTGCAGCCCAGATTGTTGTAGGCATTGTAGCCGCTTTTCAGAGTGTCGTTAAACTTCTGGGCGAAAGTGCGAATCCAGGTATTCATCTGGTTCATGTAATAGGGTATGCCCTGATATTTCAACCCTTTCCCCACTTCGGCGTTCTTGCCCACACGGTCGTTGGTCAGACGCTGGGGATTCCTGTCAGTGTCATTGGACAGGGTAAAGGTATAGCTGCACACCTTCTCTCCCTTGTCATTGTAGCTGATCTCATAGGTCCAGGAATCATAGTAGTATTCTTTGTTGCCCAGGGTAATCTTGCCCCCCTGATCGGACAGATTGGAAAAATTCAGATCCTGCAGGTACTTCTGGGTCACGCTGACCGTCACTGTATCGTTCTTGTCGTCCGGCGTCCGGCCTATGGCCTCCACCTTGCCGTTGAAATATTCGCCGTTATTGCCGTCCCGCATCTGGATCAGACCCTGCAGATTGCCTCCCATAACGGTGTTGTACAGATTGAACTTCTGTCCGTCCTTCCAGTAGATGTCATACAATCCGTCGATATCCGTCTGGTTGACCTTCTCGTAGCTGGCTCTGGCCCTGCACTCCAGACCGTTGTACTCGGTGCCGTCCACCAGTTTCTGTCCCCCGGCGATCTTGACGATGAACTGATGCGCTCCCGTCTCCCGGTCGGGCTGGTTTTGGTCCATAATGGGGTATTCGCTCACCTCTATATCCACGATCTGGGACAGCTGATCCAGCAGGAGGCTCCTGCGGTCTCTCAGCTCATTGGCCTTGCTGCCCGAAAGCTCCACCACATTGATCTGCTTATTCAGAGTGGCGATCTCGCCCGCCAGGGAATTGATCTCATCCACTTTCACCTTGATCTCCTGGTTAACATCCGCCTGCATTTTCTGCAGATTGCCCGCCAGACCGTTAAAGTACTCGGTGAGCTGTCCCACCGTTCCGATAAACTGTTTCTTGGCGTTGGTACTGCTGGGGTCCTTCTTCCACTCCTGAATACCCCCAACCATCATTTTATCAAAAATTGTCTTAAAACCGGTGGTCAGTCCGTCATCATTGAAATAGGCCTCAAACTGTTTCATATAATACTGTTTGATATCATATTCGCCAGCGTTGGCATTGTTGTTCCAGTACTTGGTGTCATAGAATTCGTCTCTGACCCGCTCGATGGCCAGGGTATCCACACCCGCGCCGGCACAGCCGTAGGTCTGAAACACCCGGATCGCGCGGCTGGCCTGCTGTACCACCCTCTGACGGCTGTAGCCTTCGGTCTGTACGTTGGCGATATTGTTGGCAGTGGTATTCATAGCCGCGTTGCTGGCAAGTAAACCCTTATACGCGATATTTAATCCGAAAAACTGTGAAGGCATTTCCTTCTCCTCCTATTTTTTGTTCCGCGGCGGCCTTCCCGGCACCGTTTTCCAGTGCAATCTCCGCCCGCAAGCGTTCGCAAATTCTCTGAGGGCCATACAGGCTTTGCCGTTTTATGCGCCCAGTGTATTGATGATATGCGCCAGCATCTCGCTGATGGCATTGACATACCGGCTGGACGCGTTGTAGGCGTTCTGGAACCGGATCATGTTGGACAGCTCCTCGTCCGAGGACACTCCTATGACCTGCTCCCTGGCATTGCTGGTGGATTCCACCGTATTCTGCTGGTTGACCAGAATGCTGCGGAACGCGTAACCGCTGTTGGACACCTGCGCCACCAGGTCGGAATAATACTCCAGGAAATTGCTGGTTTTCGTGGCGTAGGGATTCAATGTATATATGTCCTCCGTGAAAGCATTGCACAGCGCCTCCGCGGTTGCCTTGTCCTCGGAACCGTCCGCCAGCCGGAATCCCAATATGGAAGGCGACTGCTGCAGCTCCGGATCGATCTGCAGATTCTTCAGGCTGTAGATCGTCTCGGGACGCATGGGATCGCCCTTCTTGGGGTCCGCATCGCCCAGATGCTCTTCCTGATATACCCAATAGTCCTTGCCGTCCGCGCCGGTCACTTTCTGATAACCAGGCGTGGTGATCTTGGCAAACATCTGGATCGGGCTGCCGTCCTCATGCCGCATGTATCCGTTGGGGTCATCCTCGCAGGCCTGAACCCCCCGCAGCACATCGCCGTTTGCCAGCGTGATATCCATGGTCTTGACGCCGGCCGCTTCCGCAAGCACACTGTTGATCTTGCTCGCCACAAAATGGATCATCCTGTCGAACTCGGCCTGCATGTTCATAACTATGGACTGGGAAACGGAGCCGTAGTCTCTCTCCACATCCGTGTAGTCCGCCCGGTGGTCTCCCCGGGCATGCATCAGAGCTTTCAGGCCGCCGATATCCGTATCCAGATCCGTGGAGATCTCCTGGCTTAAGTCGAACACCTCGGCTCCTCTGATATCGTAGTCCCTGGTGCCGTCCTCCCGCTCCGTGAACTTGGCGTTCAGCGGCCAGAACGGCGTGTAGAAACCTGTTGCCTCATCCACATCCAGCGCTATCTCATAACATATGGACCCCTGTACAAAGTCCACACCCTCGATCTGCACGGACACATCCCCGAACTTATCCTCCGAGAAGGAGATATCCACCAGCTCCGCCAGATCGTCCAGGATCTGGTTCCTGACGTCCCTCAGGTCGTTGGCCCGCTCGATACCGCCGATCTCTATGCTCCTGATCGTGTTGTTCAGCTCCAGGATCTGATTGCCGTAGGCATTGATCATATCCACTTTCTGTTTGATCTTCTGGTTCATATTGTCCTGATAGGAACATAAACTGTCATATATATGAATGGAACGCTCCAAGAACTCTCCCGCGCGCTGCACGAACAGTCCCTGCGTCACAGAGCTGGCAGGTTCTTTTACCAATTCCTGCACAGACGACCACAGGTCTGACATCGTGGTCTGAAAAGCCTCCTTATTCAGTTCGCCCAGCAGGCTCTCCACCTCCTCCATGGTCTCTGTAGAGACCTGGTAGAACATGCTCCTGCCCGACTCTCTGCGGAAAGTCTTATCCAGAAAATAATCCCTTATCTGTTTTACGTTGGAATAAAATGTTCCGAGACCCGTCTGTTTGTTAGACACAGAATGGGGGTTGGTCGACAGGGTTACATAGGACCTGTTCGCCTGCTGAACCTGCTGGCGGGTATAGCCCTTTGTATCCGCGTTAGAAAGATTATGCGCTGTGGTATTCAGCGCATTTTGACTGGTCTGTAGTCCGGATGCTCCTATATACAAGCTACTAAATAATGACATATGACATCACCTCTGCCTTAACTATTGTTTTGCGTCGAACCCGTGGTTCGTGACTCCCATGGTTCCGCCCGCAGTATATGCTTCCCGATTGTAATTGGCCGTCTGGGGCGCGGTCCGCATGGACTGCAGGAGGTTCATATCGAACTCCACAAGCTCCAGACTGTGCTGTATCAGCTCCCTGTTCTGCTCATTGACAGCCTGTACCCGGATCACTGCCTCCCTCAGTCCGTCACATGCGTCCGACAAAAGTTTCTGCTCCGCAGGACGGGCTGACAGCATTTCCACCAGGTCCCGTATTTTCATCGTTTTAACATCCTTGTTAAGCACATCAGCAATGTCGGCAGTGACCTCCGCTCTCTTTTTCTCGAGATGGGCGATCCTGCCTACCCATTCCTGCTCTTCATCCGTGATTTTTTGCAAACTGTCAAGATCGCCCGCAACGATGATAGGCGTCTTGCGGCCGGATAATTCCAGTAGCCCGTTGTACTCTACGCATTCCTGCTGTAGTACCGCAATCAGGTTTTCCATTAAACTTGCCACCGGTAATTACCTCATTTCCTCGTACTTCTTCATCAATTTATCAGCAAAGCTCTCATTGCTGACTCCATAGGTTCCGTCCTGTATCCTCGCTTTGATCGGAGCCGTTAACTCCTCACGAATATCAGGGGCGGAGGCAACCGCCGCTTTAGCGATCTGAATATCCTTGCCAAAACTGCTGATCTGCACTCTGTCTGTCTGGGACGCTGCCTTGGCATTCTGGGCCTTGCCTGTGCGTTTTGCCTGATATAACTGCTGTACCTGATTGTACGCCTCTATTCTCATATCCGACTCCTCCTTTCCAGAATGATCCTTCATTCTTGTTACTAAATTTATCGGACAAAAGGGGAAATACTTTAGAGCAAAATAAAAAAAGCGCCGCAGATCGCTGTGGGCAGGTCTGCGGCGCCTGTTATCAGTTGTTGTCGGAAAATAATTCCAGCAGTTTTTTGGACGCCTCAAAGCATTGCAGGAGTTTTGGGGCAAAAGCGCCGCACTCCCCTTTCATGATCTTCTTGAACGCGGTCTCCTTGTCAATGGGTTTTTTGGATATGCGCTCGGACACCAACTCGTCGTACACATCCACGATGGAGACGATCTGCGCGGACAGCGGGATCTCGTCGCCCTCCAGGCCGTCCGGGTAGCCGCCGCCGTCATAGCGCTCGTGATGCCAGCGGCAGATCTCACAGGACACCCGGAACTGTTGCTCATCCTGCACTTCCTTCAGCAGCTGCATGATCTCCTCCCCCTTGGTGGTATGGCTGCGCATGATCTGCAGCTCATCCTCCTTGAGCTTGGCAGGATTTAACAAAACGGCGTCCGGCACAGCCACCTTGCCGATATCATGTATCACGGAGCCTCTGACGATCCTGTTGATCTCGGCCTCATCCAGCCCGCAGTCCGGGAACTGGTTTTTATAGGCCACCGCCAGTATCCTGGAAAAGCCCTTGATCCGTTTCACATGCTGATCGGACTCGGAAACCCGGTATTCCATCACCGTGCCAATGGCGTCCAGCAGATTGTCGTAAAAGCCGTCCAGTTTCTTCCGGCTCTCCTCCAGCTGCTTTCCTCTTCTGTCCACTTCTTCACGCAGCTTCTCCCGCTCCGCCGCATGTTCCAGGCTGCTCAGTATCTGCCTGTGGACCGCCACCGCCGAATAGGGCTTGTGAACGATGGCCGAGGCGTCCATTCCGAAGGCCTTTTTATCGATCTCCGGGTCCGCTTTCGCCGTGCTGACAAAGAGACGGATATCTCCCAGCATCCTCTTGGACTGCATCACCTGCATGATCTGATAGGCGCTGACCAGCGGAATATCCCAGTCCAGCACCACCGCGGCAAGTTCATTCTTTCTCTTGGGTATCTCTCCCAGCACCTGCCTCCCGTCATTGGCAAATATAATGTCATACGAATCCCCCAAAAGCTGACTGAGCAGTTTCCGGTCCGCTCCCTCTCTGTCCGCGATCAAAATCTTGTTTCTCTCTACCATTGCCCGTTTACCCCGCTAATCTTTCTTTTCCAGCAAAACCTCTTCCGTGAGTGTGGCACCCGGCACAGCCTCCGCGAAAATCTTTGTCACGCCGTTGATCACGACCACCGTTCCGGGGCGCAGCTCCTTGAGCGCTTTTACGGACGCCTGCATGGCATTTTTTTTCACGCTCTTGAGATGATCCAGTTTCAGCTCCAGATCGTTCCATTCCCCCTGCTTGATGCCCGCGGCCTGCAGGATCTTCTGATAGATCCGCTGGTCGGCAACAGCGCCTTCCGCTATGAGTTTCTCCAGTTTCTGTCTGCCTTCCTCCAGCTTTTCCCGCTCAAAGCTCACCTTTTTCTGCTGTTCCTTTATATTCTCAAGCTGCTCCGTCAACTCATACAGATTGGCCACGGAGACCACCGTCCTGGCGCTGCCGTAATTGCCGATGATCCCGGCCTCCACGCCGGCGCTGGCAGTCATCTCGCCGCCCATGATCCGGCTCTTGCCCCCCTTGGCAAGCACTCTGCCCTCCGAGTAAACATTGCAGTCCAGAAAATAATTGCCCTCGATATCTCCGCCCGCGGCAAGACGCACCCTCTCAAAGAACTTGCCCATGATCTGGCCGCCCGCCTGTATACTGCCCTGATCCGCCGCGTTGACGCCGCTTCTCAATATCACGTTGTTTCCCGCTTCTATATGACCGCCGCTGACAAAGCCGTCCACGATGATATCGCCGGTGGCCCGGATCGTGGCCTTTCCGCTCACCGTGCCGCTGATATGTATGGTGCCGTCGTAGATCACGCTGCCGCTGTAACTGTTTACGTCTCCGTTTACAAGGTACGTGGGCAGCACGTTCAGCTTGCGGTTCTCCGCGTCATACGTCACATATCCCTTGATGGCCGCAGAGTAAATACGGCTGTTATCGTCTCCCGTGATGCCGCTGCCTGTCAGAGGAGGCAGCTCCTGGCCCGGCTCACCGTCCAGAGCGATGCCGGTCACTGTCATACCCGGCTTTCCCTTGCTGGCATGACGGTATTCCGCCAGCTTCTGTCCCGGCTGGGCCGTGTCGGCCACCACCACATGGGAATAGTCCACACTGCCGTCCGCCAGCTGTTCCGGGCTGTCGGGAAGTTCCCTGTTGAAAAACAGTTCGTAATAGCCGTCCTTGCCAGGCATCGCGGACACTCCCTTGGCGATCAGTATCTCTCTGCCTCTGGTGTTCTGCATGGTGGCCTCGTGCAGGCCGTCAGCCTGGATGCCATGCCGGACTTCGTATTTTTTGAGAAGACGGCGCAGCTCCGCTATCGTAAATACCCGCTCCCCCTCTTCCGGCAGCATGATCCATGCCGCCATCAGATCCGCGCTTAGGTGGAGTCTGATACGGGTGAACTCATCGAGAATATACCTCTCCTGTCCGGTCTCTCCCTTTCTGTATTTCTCCTCCATCAGGGCGTGACGCTTTTTGTACATGTCGGACACGGTGTAGATCAGTCTGGCATAGCCCGACACGTCCAGGCCATACTCCAGGCCCAATCGTATCTGATGCATCTGCTCCGCATTGTAAAGAGGGTTTGTATACCACTTTACATCCACTTGGGACAGCATCCCCAGCCGTATCTCCTTCATCTGCATCCAGTTGTAGCAATTCTGGGCATAGAGCTGCACGGGCAGATTCTGTTTGATACCCAGTTCCACCTCCTGCAGCTGGGCCTCGTAAAACCCCATTGCCTCCAGCTCCTCCAGATTGATTCCCGGAGCCTGTTCTTTGATCTCTACCTCCACCGGTTCCTCATGCAGAGCTACCAACTCGCCGTTGGCGATCTCGATCAGACCGTTGACGGCGTGGAGCAGATCATCGATCATCATTTTGCTTTCCTGTAAATGAGATTCACTGTTCATATAACTTCACTGTTCCCTTCTATGCACAGCTTTTTCTAACATGATCTTTTTGTCGCAATCTCTTCTGCCAAATAGTATATCACAGCCATTTTTTCATAACGGCTTCCAGTTTATCTATATCTAGGGGCTTGGCGATATGTTCATTCATTCCCACATCTTTAGCCATCACCACATCCTCCGCGAAAGCATTGGCAGTCATGGCAATGATCGGCAGGCTGTCTGTGTAAGCCCGGCCCAGCCCGCGAATCCCCTGGGCGGCCTCATAGCCGTTCATAACCGGCATCTGAATATCCATAAACACCAGATCATAGTATCCGTCCGCGGAAGCTGACACCATATCCAACGCGATCTTGCCATTCTCCGCCACCTCGATGCTCAGGCCTGTCATACCCAGTATCTCCTGGGCTATCTCCCTGTTCAGCTCATTGTCCTCCACAAGCAGCACACGCTTGGTGGAGTAGTCCATCTCCGCAATGTCCGAAAGGGCGCTCTTTGTATCGCTCTCCGCCTTCTCGCCGTTTACAACCTCCTTGAAGACCGTTATCAGCCTTGATTTGAACAGAGGTTTCGCGATGAAAGTATCCACCCCCGCCTCTCTGGCCTCGTTCTCTATTTCGGTCCAGTCATAGGAGGAGAACACGATGATCGGAATATCGTCGCCCACTCTCTGCCGTATGGCGCGGGTGGTCTCCACACCGTCCATGCCCGGCATCTTCCAGTCCACGATCACAGCGAAGAAATCGTCGCCCGCCTCATGTCTGGCCACAACGCGTGCCACCGCCTCCTCGCCGCTGGACACCCACTCGCTGTGCATGCCGATATCCTGCAAGATGCCCGCCGTGCTCTGACAGACGTCCACATCGTCATCCACCACCAGAACCGGCAGCTCGGCCAGCTCCTCCGTGGAGGTCAGGTCTTCATCCTGCAGTTTGAGGAAGATCGTCACGATAAATTTTGACCCCTCTCCCAGTTTGCTCTCCACCCGGATGTCGCCGTTCATCATATTTACGATGTTCTTGGTGATCGCCATACCCAGACCGGTGCCCTGGACTTTGTTGGCCCACTCATCATCGGCGCGCTCAAAGGGATGGAACATTTTCTTCACAAACTCCTCGGACATACCTATGCCGTTGTCCTCAAAGATAAATTCATAACAGCCCACATGTTTCTTGTTCGTAGGTTTCTCGAAGATCGAAATGCTGATCTGGCCGCCGTCCGGCGTGTATTTTACAGAGTTGCCCACTATATTGACAAACACCTGCTGGATGCGCAGACTGTCGCCAAACACATTCTCATGAGAGATGTTGTTGATCCTTACATTCAGCTCATGGTTATGCTGCTTGGCCAGAGGTCTGACCATGGTCAGGAGATTCTCGATCAGCTCCGACAGATTGAAATCCTCCTCTGTAAGAGTGACTTTACCGCTCTCGATACGGCTCATATCCAGCACTTCATTGATGAGCGACAGCAGATGGCGGCTGGAGACCGTGATCTTGGACAGACAGTCTATCACTCTGTCTCTGTCGTCGATATGCGCTCCGGCAATGGCCGTCATACCGATAATGGCGTTCATCGGGGTACGGATATCATGGCTCATCTTGGAGAGGAAATCGGACTTGGCGTAATTGGCCGCCTCCGCCCGTTCGGCGGCGAGGGCAAACAGCTCTTTCTGTTTCTCCTCGGCTTTGATCATCTCATCGATACTGCGGATCGTGATCGTGACAGCCTGCAGCCCGTCCCGGTCCCTCTCGGAAGCGATCAGAGTGATCTGACACCACTCATTCTCACCGTTTTCCTTTTTTTGGCAATATTTCAGGTTTATATGCTCCTTATCGGTCAGATCCTTGACAATGTTCTCCAGTTGCAGGAACGCTTTTACCTCCTCCTCGGACTCCTCGGCGAGAACGCCGTTGCCAAAACACTCGGTCATTGTTTCCTCATAGCTTCTGGGGGTACCGTCATCCCTGACCGGATAGATCATCCGGCAGGTAGTATCCTGCAGATCCAGATAGTAAACCGCCTGATAAGCCAGCGCGGTACTGGCCATGGCATTCTGGGAAATACGATTGCTCTTCGCTATGCTCTCCTTCTCCGTCATCAGCGCCAGAGCCTGCTGTTCCTTTTTGTAATCCCTTACGCCTATGATCACCACAGCCATAAAGCCCAGCAGAATTATCACTACGCTGATCTTATTAAAGGCGTCCATCCCTGCCAGCAGCTCCGTCTCGGGAATCGTAAGGATGGCCACCCAGCCGTTGTCCAGCGTGTGGTAATACACATTCCTCTCTTGATTGTCCATGGCGATGATCCTTTCCAGAGCGCCGTCTCCGGCCTCCAGATCGATCTGCACCAACAGATGGTCCATGAACTCCTGAAACTCTTCATATGTATGTTTCAGAGGCGTTTTGTAGAAAAACAATGTCCCCTCCGCATCGCAGAGATAATAGCTGGCGTAATTGGGCAGTTCCATCTTCACATTGTTGGCCTCAAAACCGGAGAAGCCCACGTCCATTATAAGATAGCTCTCGCTGCCGGGAATTTTCCGGGAGAGAGTGATCATGGGCAGCCCGCTGTTGTCGTCTATGTAAGCGGAAGACACATATACTTTGCCGTCCTGCCCCAGAAGACCGGAGCTGAAACCATGCTGCTTGGTCTCAAAGTCCTCAACGTCTTCCCTGGGAACCCCGGCGACCACAAATTCAGTGCCGTTTAAGACCTTGCCGTATATGGAAAGATTCTCCTCGCCAAACATGCCTACCAGGCCGTCTATCAGAACGAAAAGTCCTTCCTCCATCTCATCCATGTCCGCGCCCTTCATCTCCATAGCGCCCACATAGTTGGTGCACAGGATCAGAAAAGATTCAAACATGTCCAGATTGGAGGCCTCCGTTGCGGAATAGTTGGTCACCAGATTCCTACCCAACTTTTCGGAATTCCTCATGATCGCCAATCTCATAAATATCACGCAGGTGATAACTATGACGGTGAACATCGCCAGAATTATTAGATTGGTCGTCAACCGTCTGAATATTTTGCTTTTGTTGATTCTCGCCATAAATATTTTACTCCTTTGCCCCAAATTACAACTGATTTTATCATAACATTATTCACAGGTATCGTCAAATCTTAGTTTTAAGATTTTATATCTATCCCATACCCGGGTCTTTGACAGTTTCTTCACAAATCCATTTCGCTGAACTCCAGTATAT
>ERZ777305.1027-NODE-1027-length-39083-cov-14.896049_pt1 | contig 39083 bp, 40 predicted proteins | sample MGYA00374965_ERZ777305 | MGnify/ENA primary metagenome ERZ777305 (study PRJEB29328, sample SAMD00013331) | mouse gut metagenome | study: EMG produced TPA metagenomics assembly of the Metagenome analysis of fecal microbiota from mouse which was promoted... | reverse complement strand
TAATTGTGGCGGAATTGATGCCGGAAAGCTGACCGAGCGTTTCCTGTGATATGCCGCGCAAATTCCGAAAGTGTTTAATCTTTTCCCCGGTAGTCATTCCCTTTGCATACATGGAAAGTATTTTTTCCTCCATGTCCTGTGTCACGGTATTCAGATATTTTTTGATGAGCTGTGGTTCATAGTCCCCGTTGCGGTCGCGGGGGACAGCCATCTCCATATCCCCGTAACTGGTGTGCATGGTCTTTGTAGAGTGGCCGTTCCTGCTGTTATCGGTATCCTTGTTCCTGTAGTCATACTTTGAATAGCCCAGTTCCTCATCCGGTTCCTGATCCGGTACGCCTTCTAAAAGGACGGACATCATGTCACGCATGACGGCGTTGACATCTGTACCGTCTTTGATGCTGATATCGTTTTCTTTCAGATATCCCTTCATCATTTCCCGCATGTCGGCTTTCTGTGGGCTTTCATTTTTCCTTGCCATAATAAAACCTCCAGACTGTGTAGTTTTATCTTACATCAGTCTGGAGGTTTACACAAACTTTGGGATAGTCCCGTCTTTGCGGCTTTTTACCTTTTTATTGCATTGCGATTGTGTTTTTTATTTCACTTCATCAAGATTGGTGTTGGGATCTTGCATGCTGTTATAAAACAGTTTCATCTTTTCATATGCCAATCTATCCTCCTTTTCAGCGGCATCAATCAATTCACCCAGTTTTTCCCGTATCGAATGATCAGCAAAGTTCTTCTGCATTTTCTCGGCATCATTCCAATCTCCAATCAGGGATTTCATATCACCGGCAATAGCACTGACCTTATCAAAAGAACCGGCAATATCCATGCAAAATGTCTTTATTGAATCTTCATATTGATTTCCCAGTTCCTCAAAGTATTTTGCAGCCCATTTTCTTCCGTCATGGAGACATGTCATGGCATCATTTTGAACAAAAAGCTTAGAAAACATATTATCATATGTACTGCCGTTTTCAAACCACTTTTCCTGCAAAATCATATCTTTCCATGCCTGATATGCCCTGATTCCTTTGGCATAGGTGTTTTCTTCTCTTGCCTCCATGACTTGAAGCGCTATCTTTACAATCTCTTTGTCGGTATATGGGGTCTGTTTTTTCTCTCCCATGCACATGACTGCCTGCGTATCCGTATTTTCCCACCATGCCCCACATCTGAAATAGCCGTTGTCCATTGTTTCAACAGCGGTGGCAAATTGCGGATCATTCTGAAAGAAATTCCACCCCATGACAACATCGCCATCAGACTCAAATCCGGCAACAATGCATGGTTCAGGAGGCCCGATGATTCCTAAAGCAATGACAGGATAACCCTTTGCAATAGTATCTTTCATAAGGTCTATAAACTCTTTTCTTGAAGTACCTTCTTTTCGTTCCAAAAAAGAAAATTCCCTTCCCAATGCATTTGCTCCATATCGGTAAATGTCATTTGATTCCCTGAGGGCATGGTATATGTCAACATTACTTAAATCCCACTCGTCCTGATTCCAAACCAAACGAAATGCCGCCCCTGTCGCTGCCATAATGTAGGCATAAGAAACATCCTCGCCCAGATATTCCGATACAGCTTTCACGCAAATGGGAAACGCTGTTTCACTTCCGTATGCACCAAATTCAATTTTCCGTATGCCATATAAGATTGTATTGTGCTTGTTTTCCTTTAACATAATATCATCGCTCCTTTTATTTAAGCATTCCAAACTAAACACACCTGCCTCCAACTGCCTTCGCACAATCAATGGCCGTTCTAAACGAAAACGGCTGGGTGTCATGCCAAAAAACTTCTTAAAGGCCCTTGTATATGATTCCGGATTAGAAAATCCGCTTTCCAGAGCAATCGTAAGGACTTTTTTATCAGAATGCAATAGCTCAAATGCAGATGCAATCATTTTCCTTCTCTTGTAATACTGCATAATCGGTATGTTTACATTCCTGTAAAATAGTTCTCGCAGATATATCTCCGAAAAGCCGAAACTTTCTGCCATCTTCTTTAAGTTCATATTCTCAAGATGACACTCCACATAATTGACAAGTGCATATGTTATAGTTGAAAAACTCATGTTTTTACCTACTTCTCATCGCGATGTAATAGCAGTATATCATCTCTTTTTGATACTGTCTTGACTATTTTATGGTTTGTTTTAATATCCTTCCGGAATATCGTGCCTATATTTTATGGCAAATGAAAACAGGAAGTGGTATAATCAAAACGTTAATGTTATTGGTTGACAGAAGAAGAGAGTCAAACCGGCGACTGAAGTATAGATTATTATATACGGAACAAAGCGATGGTAAAAGTACAGCGTATAAAGGTGGCGATGGAAATTGCTATATTATTGAGGAAAAGGGAATACGGTTCTTGTGGATACAGCAAGACCAAAAACCGATTAAAAATAATATGCTGTAGACGCTATATGCAAGAACATTGGCGGGAAAATTAGTGTTATTTTTTTCGAACAATCATTTTACCACGATAAGATACCAGAATTTACACCTAAAATACACTTACAAGACAGGGATACAGTAGAGAATTTTGGAATAAGTGCAATATAGGTTTACCGGGACATACCAATGGTTCAAATGGCTTTTTATTTATTTAGGTGGTAAGGAGAAAGAAGAAAAATGAATTGCAGATTAAAGAAATGGGAGTTATCTGATGCAAAAGACTTGGCAATTGCACTCTCTAATAAAAAAATACAGGATAATCTTCGAGACGGATTACCGTATCCTTATACAGAGAAAGATGGAGCGGATTATATTTCTGCTATGCTTACCGCAGATGAAAATGACACATTTGCGTTTGCTATTATGGCAGATGATAAAGTGGTTGGCAGTATTGGAGCTTTTCGACAAGGAAACATACACAGACGTACTGCTGAACTAGGCTATTATATTGCAGAAGAATACTGGGGCAGGGGAATCATGACCGAGGCTGTGAAACAGATTTGTGAGTATGTTTTTGATAAAAGTGATATTATCCGTATTTATGCAGAACCGTTTGCTTATAACACTGCTTCTTGCAGAGTGCTTGAAAAAGCGGGATTTCAGTATGAGGGTACATTGAGGAGTAACGCTGTCAAGAATGGTAAAGTGATTGATATGAAGATGTATTCTTTGTTAAAAATGGAAATGTAGTTTTTTGCTTGCTGTGTAGTGGCGGTAATGAAAAATAGTTTTTCCTTGTTGATTATATATGACAGCTTTTGAAATGATTTCGATTTTCAATGCTAAATTAGCATTATTGATGCTAATTGGGGCTTAACTGTTGCGTTGCCTGCTTTTCTTGATAAGAGAAACAATATATGTGTCTTTTTGAGGAAATTTTTGGTGAGGAGGAAAAAATATGGCGAAAGTTACGGCATTGGGATTGGGTAAAACAATGGAAAAGAAACTCCATTCAGTTGGCATTCACTCAGCAGAAGAATTGATGGAGATAGGGAGTAAGCAAGCGGTTTTCCGATTGAAGGAGAAATATCCGGGTACTTGTGTTGTTATTCTTTATCATTTGGAAGCTGCTATTCGCGGGATAGAAATGAAACAGCTTGAGGATACCTGCAAAACAGAGTTAAAAGCCTATTTTCAGAATATGGTTTCTGGTATAGAGGAGAGCATGATCTAGTGGAAAAGAAAATATTAGGGTGGGAGCCATATTTTTTTATGGCGTTTGGCTTGTTTCATTTACATAGAATATGGGGACTGATAGATAGAAATTCTTATGCCGGCTTTTGGGTTGGAGTATTGGAAAGTCGGGGATCATTTTATTTTATATTAATGGGCATACTTGCGATACTCTGTATGGTAGGAATGGTTACATTTGTGCGAAACCGGTATAACAACTACTGGTGGAGATGGATATATTTATTTGGCGGCGTTTATGTGCTGTTTGATTTATTTGCGATTGCGACGGGATTAAAATTTTGGAACAAACTTTTAATGTGGATGTTTGATGTGAATTCTATGTATTGGAATCTTGTATGGTTGTTTTTTATATTTCTTGGTTGTTTTGCTTTTGGTTTGGGAGTCAAATTGTTGGTACAAAGAAGCAGGACAACTTCAAGTGACAGTGAGGAATAAAAGGAAAATGGTTTGTAAAATCGAAATTCAAAAAAAGCTTGAAAGCTATATTACCGCAGAAATGGACGATTGGGATTTTTCCGGCGTTGTAAGAGTGATACAAAATGGAGAGATCCTGCTTGAAACTTGCCGCGGATATTCAAATATTGAATTTGGCATTCAAAATACAATGGAAACAAAATTTGCGGTTGCATCTGTTACCAAACAGTTTACAGCGTTTGCGATTATGATTTTATATGACAGAGGACTGTTACAACTTGATGAAAAAGCGAACCGGTATCTGCCCCCGGACATGCAGCTTCCTTAAGAAATAACCGTTCATCATCTTTTATCGCACACGTCGGGACTGCATAATAATTATAATTTTGAGGACGATTTTTATGTGGGCGAGGACCGAAAACCTTATGATAAAAAAGAATTTTTTAGAAACTGGATCATGAGGGAACCTGTTAAAGAAGCCGGGAAAGAATTTGAATATAATAATTCTAATTATAATTTGCTCGCATGGATGATTGAATATGTTTCGGGGCAGACCTACAGCGAATTTTTGCAGGAAAACATTTTTTCAAAGCTGGGAATGAACAATACTGTTTTTGATAATGGTCTGGATATTATTCCAAATAAAGCAGGCAATTATATGCATGATTACGGGAAACTGGTCAGAGTTCCTTATACCAATAATTTATATAGTATTGGCGCAGGCGCGTTGGTTACGAATTGTGATGACCTGCAAAAATGGTATGAGTGCCTCAGAAACAGGGAAATTTTATCGGAAAAAGCCTATGGGATTTATCTGTCGGAAAACAAAAACAATTACTGCTATGGATTGGAGCGATATGAGGAAGATGGAACGGTCATACAGAGAGGAGGAAATTTTTCTGACGCCGGAAGAACTTGAGAAATATACAGGGACCTATCTTCCCGGTAAGATCCATATTGAGCAGAAAAACGGAAAACTGTATCTGGTCCGTGTGAATCAGAATATTCATATTGAATTGTACTGCGTGGGCAAAGACAGTTTCAAAAGACGGTGGGAAGAACAACAAACCGTTCACCGGTTGATCTCCGGGGGTGACACGAAGCCTTCCGTGTGGGGATATGAGTTGATAAGTAAAGAATTTATATGATGGGTAAAGAGATTTCAAGAAAATATTACATAGACAATTTAAGATGGCTGGCGATCCTGCTGCTTTTTCCGTTTCATGCCGCGCAGATCTGGAGTGGAGGAGAATATAGCGGATTTTATGTATGGTCGCATACAGACACGATTCTTTATGCGTTTTCAACGGCGGTTTATCCGTGGTATATGACATTGCTGTTTGTGATCGCGGGCATAAGCTGTAAATATGCACTGCGAAATAGAACATACAGACAGTTTATTGCAGAGCGGACAAAAAAATTATTGATCCCGTTTTTCTTTGGCGTGCTTGTACTGGCGCCTGTTATGACTTATGTTGCGGAGGTATTTTTTAACGGGTATACGGGTTCTTATCTGAAACAGTATGTATTGTTTTTTACAAAAGAAACTGATTTGACGGGGTATCACGGGGGCTTTACCCCCGCGCATTATTGGTTTCTGCTCTATTTGTTTCTGATATCATTGGCAGCACTACTGATCATCTGCCTGCAGAAGAAATATCTGCCGCAGCTTCAGGTTAGCGGCATGCCATATGCATTCATTTTGCTTTTGTTTGTTCCGATGTGGCTGTGCCAGTACATTTTGAATATAGGCGGGAAAAGTCTGGGACAGTTTATGGTACTGTTTCTGTTTGGGTATTATATTTTTTCAGAAGAAAGCATTCAGCAAATATTGAAACGGTATCGGTTTGTCAGCATGGTATTCTGTATTCTTTCGGGTAGTATATATACATATTTGTACTGCTTCGTAAATTGCCGGGGCACATGGATAACGGGGCTTTATATTTTTTATGCATGGATGGGAATTATTACGTTGCTTGGGATCGGGCAGACAGTTTTTAATTTTCATAACCGGTTCAGTGATGATATGACGAAAGCATCCTTTTTCATTTATATGCTCCATATGCCGGTTTTGGTTGTAACCGGGTTTTTTGTGCTAAAATTACCGATCTGCGTTGCAGGACAATTCTTCCTGACCGTGTTGATTTCGGCTATTGTAACAATTGTGCTTTATACCATGATCATCCAAATTACCCGTTTTGCTCATTTGGTATGGAAAGCGATATAGCGGTATGTTATACTTAGGCATCATAGATTTAGGAATTATGGAGGGAATCCCATGCTTGAAAATATACCATCCCAATCAACGATGACGGAATTGCTCGGTCGATCTCTGTTTGAAGTCTGGCAAGGCTTGTCTCTGGCTATTGATGAGAAATACGAAATGGAACGATTATGGAACACCGGCGGCAAGAATTGGACTTACGAGTATAAATATCGCAGGGGTGGAAAAACACTTTGCTGCCTGTATGCAAAAAAGGATTGCGTCGGGTTTATGATCGTTTTTGGGAAAGAGGAAAGAACAAAATTCGAAGAGATAAGGGGTGCTCTTTCTGAGGCTGTTTGCAGTCGGTATGATGAAGCAAAAACCTATCATGACGGGAAATGGGTAATGTTTGAACCCGTCAATACTGCTGAGATTGATGATTATATGAAGTTGTTGGCTGTGAAAAGAAAACCGAACCGGAAATAACGGTTCCTATTGAGGGTGATTGCCCTTATGAAATTGCGGAGCAGATAGACGCAGGCAGGATATATCAGGAAGGATGAAACTGATTTTGTTCCGGACTCGGAAATGTGGATTAGTAGCATGGGATATTCGTTACATGTCTGTGCTTCGTAAAAACTGAAAATAAGGCAGACAGTAAGCAGTGGAGCCGGCGGTCATATAGCTGATGATCAAAAACAAATCGTAAAAGGGCGGGGGTCTATGAGGCGTACGATCACGATTGACGGAACGAATTTTTCAAACATCGATGAATTTTATGATGAGATAGATCAGTTATTAACTAAAAATCTTACATGGAAAACAGGTCATAATATGGACGCTTTTCATGACTTACTCCGCGGCGGCTTTGGTGTGCATGAATATGGAGAAGGGATAGAGTTTTACTGGGTACATGCGGAAAAAAGCCGACAAGATTTCGGATATGAAGCCACCGCATCGTATTGGGAACGGATTCATCAAAGATGTCACCCTGCAAATCGTGAAATTGTTAGACAGAAGACGGAAACAGCGAAGGCGCATGAAGGGCCGTTAAGGGGGCAGCAAGGTATCCTGCATAGGGGGATCGTGGCGTGAATTTGCTAAAAAAATATAGATTTGGTTTTGATATATGGGGTCTGTTGCTATTTATGGCGATTATGATCCCCAATTTTATCTGGTTTGGAATCCCGGCGCCCAACGACGTCCTGAGGGCCGATTCAGTGACTGAAATTTTTGATACGGCAGCTTCTGTCTGTCAGGTGTTGATGGTCATGATTCTTTGCGCTCTTATCAACCGGGAACGTGAAAAAATCAGCATGACACCTCTCATCATTGCCGTCTTTATTTGCTGCATCCTGTATTATACAAGCTGGGTGATGTATTATTTTGGGCTTACTAATGCGGCTGTTATCTTAGGTCTGACGATTCCGCCCTGTCTGGCATTTTTGCTTTTCGCCGTTGACAGGAAAAACAGGATAGCGGTTATTCCGATCACTGTTTTTACCATATGCCACTTGGTTTATGGAATCGTTAATTTTATCGTGTAATGCTTTGACGGGTCGGCGGAGCGAAAGCAAATAGATAATTAAATTCGATAAAAGAAACAGATAAGGGAAATGACAATATGGCAGTCTGCAATGATATGCGGATTGCCATATTTATATCAAAGATTTTATGGTGAAGATCTTATTTTTTTAACAAAAGCAGATACTTATGTGGTAGTATATAGAAATAAAGATAAAACAAATGTCGCTTGTGAGATGAATGGCAAAACGGAAAACGAAGCAAGACGGAGTGATCCAATATACCCGGTTCGCAATGGATAATACTAAAAATACGATGCTGGTCAGAATGATCGATCAGTAAAGAGATCATGTGTGGAGAAAACTGAAATGAACGCTGCGGAGATTTTGAAGACGTACTTTGGATATGATACCTTTAGAAAAGGGCAGGAAGAGATCATACAATCTATTTTATCGGGAAATGACGCGCTGGCAATCATGCCTACGGGCGCCGGAAAATCCATTTGTTATCAGGTTCCGGCGATGTTGCTTCCGGGTGTTACAGTAGTGATTTCGCCGTTGATTTCTCTGATGCAGGATCAGGTAAAATCTTTGAATGCGGCAGGAATCCATGCTGCATATATCAATTCTTCACTGACGGAGAACCAAATATCCAAAGCTCTGAGTCTGGCGGCACAGGGAACTTATAAAATCATCTACGTTGCTCCCGAACGGTTAGAGAGCTTTGGCTTTATGCAGTTTGCATCAAAGGGCAGCATTTCAATGGTGACTGTGGATGAGGCGCATTGTATTTCGCAGTGGGGTCAGGATTTCAGACCCAGTTACTTAAAGATTGTCGATTTTATTGAGCGTCTTCCGGCAAGACCGATTGTCAGCGCTTTCACGGCAACGGCGACGGAAGAAGTAAAATCGGATATAGAGTGTATCCTGAAATTAAGGAATCCCAAAGTGATCGTGACGGGATTTGACAGGGAAAATCTGTACTATCGTGTGGAGTATGTCGCGGGAAGGCGTAAGGACGAGTTTGTGGCGGAATATATTGATAAACATCCTGATGAAAGCGGGATCATATACTGTGCGACGAGAAAAAATGTGGATACTCTTTACGAAAAGCTGTCATCACACGGTGTTCCGGTGACAGCTTATCATGCGGGAATGAACAGTGAGGTAAGAAAGAAGAACCAGGAAGATTTTATTTATGACAGACTGCCTGTCATAGTGGCAACTAACGCGTTCGGCATGGGAATCGACAAGTCCAATGTGAGATTTGTCATTCACTATAATATGCCGCAGAGTATGGAAAATTATTATCAGGAGGCGGGACGCGCAGGACGCGACGGAGAAAATGCCTGTTGTATTCTTTTGTTTTCGGCGCATGATGTGATGATCAACAAATATCTTTTGAGCGGCAAGCAATTTGAGGGAGTGGACCGTGCAGATATAGAACTGATCAGACAGAGGGATGCCCATAGGCTTCAAGTCATGGAGGGTTATTGCAGGACCACGGAGTGCCTTAGAAACTATATACTGGGATATTTCGGCGAGAAGACCGGCGCTCCCTGTGATAATTGCGGGAACTGCCACCGTGAATATATAGAAGTAGATATGACTGATGATGCGAAATGGGTGATCAATTGTATTGCCGAAACCAAAGGAAGATATGGTCAGGCAGTGGTGATTGGGACTTTGCGCGGAGCCAACCGTGCAAGGCTGAAAGAAATAGGCGTCAATTCCTATCGGTCTTATGGGGCGTTATCTAATAGAAGCGAAGCGGAGCTTCGCAGGCTGATTTCCCATATGTTAGAGACCGGATATCTCATTCAGACTGACGATGAATACAGCGTTCTCCGGTTGGGGGAGGTTCGGGCATTAAAAGAAGAAAATGCCCGTGTGATCCTCAGAACCTTTGAGGAGCGTAAAGAAAATGAAAGCGCGAGAAAGAGAAAGCTCCAAAACAGCAGAAGTACGGATTCTCTAACGGCAGCAGGCTTTAAGCTGTTTGAAAAGCTCCGCCAACTGCGGCTTACTATCGCAAGAGAAGAGGCGTTGCCGCCGTATATTATTTTTAATGATAAGACTTTGATCGATATGTGTGTCAAAACACCCAAAACACGGCAGGAAATGCTGGATGTTTCCGGCGTCGGATCGAATAAGCTTCTGAAATACGGACAGAGATTTATGGATGAGATCGCGGCATTTATGAAAGACGATCCCGATGCGGTTCTCAGCATAAAGCCGGAGGAGGCTTTGCCCCGATCTGAGGAAAACGGATTGAGCCATGCGGGTCAGGCATGGACTGATCATGAGGATCAGAAATTGGTGAAAGAATTTGAGGCAGGTATGAAAATATCTGATATTGCGCGGGAACACGGGCGGACAAGAGGCGGGATCAGGGCCAGATTAAAGAGGCATGGGTTGATCGAATGATTGAATAGGAAGGGTAGAGCAACTATGGAATACATAACAGCGCAATCGAAAATGGCAAATGCGATACATCATATTTTGCATACCACAATAAGAACGGTATACCCAAAGTATTATCCGAAAGAAGTAGTAGGTTTTTTTTGCAGTCATCACAGCAGAGAACATGTTTTGGAGGGGATAGCTTCCGGAAATATGGGAGTATTGCTGGATAGAGATACAATTGTCGGAACTGGTTGTTATGACGGCAATCATATAACAGGTGTTTATGTGCTGCCGGATCATCAGAATCAAGGCTGCGGTTCATACATCATGGATCATTTGGAGGCGGAGATCGCAAAGAGCTACGATACTGTATTTCTGGATGCTTCGCTTTCCGCAGTCTGCCTGTATGAGCACAGGGGATATCGGACGGTAGGGCATGGAATCTATGAATTGCAGAATGATGTCAGGCTGGTCTATGAGATTATGAAAAAGGAACTGAAGGCGGATTAGGGCTTGTTATCCCGTGCCGCGCAGATGTCCTGTGCCGCTATAATTCCTTCGTATAAATCTTCTCCAATTCGCCCCAAGGAGCCGGTTTTCTGTCAATGACCCTGAAACCGTATTTTTCGTATAGATTTTCGTGGTCGCTCACTAAAAACACTTGATGGAACCCGGTCGATTTCAAATAGGTCATTGCATGAGAAATGAGCTTCTGGCTCAGGCGCTGACCGCGATATGCTTCATTTACGAACAGATACCCGATATATGGCGTATATGGAATATCCGGGATGCAGTCGGTTTCGGAGACGGTGCAATATCCGGCAATCTCGTTTTCGTGCAAAGCAACAATCACGCGCTCCCAATCGGAAAAAGCGTTGTCACACATTCTTTGGGATAATGATTTTCCGGCATTCCATGAGCAGTTTTTGGCAAATCGGCTTACTTTTTCCCATAGATCGTCAGTGGGTGTGATTTCCATAAAATTCATATGTGTTCTCCTATTAGGGTAGCGATTAGGGGAAGGAAGTGCGGAAGGCACACGGGCGCATCCTTTGGATATTGGACATTCAGAGAGTTATCCATGATGTGTCTGATCCTGCGCTGAAAATGTCTGTTTTGAAAAAATCATGCTGCATCTGCTCCACAATTCTTCTTTATATCGAAAAGCATTTTTATCAATCGTTCTTTCGACAAATCCGACGTTTTCATAACATTGCTTTGCAATTCTGTTTTCTTCAAATACATTGAGTTGGACTGCCTCTGCGCCGGTAACCTGAAAGGCGTATCGCAGTGCCAGATTCAACATTTCTTTTCCATATCCTTTGCCGCGCTTGGTTCGATCCACAATCACAAATTTGAGGAAACCGACATTGTTTTCCGTGTTGACAGAATAGCAGAAAAAACCAATCGGCTGTCCGTCATCCTTAGTCGCCACATAAGCGCTGTCGGTCCAGTCGTGCTCATTCTTTTTTAATAATTCACTAAGAGACTCCGGGGTGAGCGGATAGGGTAAAAGGTTTGCGCACCAAAAAGCGTGCGTCTTTTCATTGTCAATCCATGTTGACAGGTATTCATAATCTTTGGCGGGGATATATGGGCGGATTCGCATGGGGAATTTCCTTTCTTTAAGTTATAGAAGCTTATGGCGGCTAATTTGTCTTTTGTTGCGGGACGTTTGGCAATGCGAATAGTGCGTTTCAGATCACTTTTGCGGATTGATTTTATCTTGCAATTCGCATATGCTTACGCTTCGTGATGCATACACGCTCAGATTGGAGTTGGTATTAAGTATGACGATATGATAACACAAAAATGGGTATTTGAACAGAAAATTAAGAGTAATAGATATAGCGGATCTTAGCGGTATTTTAATATGGTAAATAGTAGGTGAAAGTAGTATAATAAAACACAAAGTGCGCGCCGACGCTGATCAGGTATGCGTATGAGGAAAGGGAATTGAAAGATGTACTTATATCATTATTTTGATAAAGCGACAGGTCCGTTTCAAAACTTGTCGGACATATCAGTTGAACAGGCAAAATCGGTTTTAGAAGCAATCAAAATCGCGAGACCCTCTTCACAGGCGGCGCAGAGGCATGATAAATATGTGGAATACCGGCGCAACTGTGAAAAGGTTATCCGCTCCGAGTTTATCAAAAAGGGTGGGCGGATATCCAGAGACGTCCCGCATTATATGGTTGTGGAACACAGCCCATGGCTGTCGTCATGGTATGAAAACAGTGATTTTATAAAAATCCCGATTGAAGAATTTGATCTGCACACGCTTTCGTTTACTTACGGGGATTCCATGCCGACATTCAGTCCCAAGGTGAATGACGGAAAAGAATACCGGCATCAACTTTACACCTATCCCGAAATCTTAAAGATCATCGACCGGTACGGGCTTCCGCAGGACTGGAACGATGATGGGAAATACGGACCGGAGCGGTATGTTGAGGTTCATGTGTGGAGTGATGAGACGATTGGTAAGTATCGGATGGGGGTATGCAGAAGAGGAGAATAATTGGAAAATACTTATGTCCATAAGGCAGAAAATGCAGTGTGGCAAGTTTCGATAAATGGTATGATAGACATAAACTTATGACCGCGGGAGGTTAATAGTAGTGTTTTGTTAAATGCAAGAAGAGGTTTCTATCGATTTCAAAGTTCGTTCTTTTAATGAGTGAATTCTTGTGGTATAATGGTAAGAAGTGAATTAGATTATAATGTTTTACATAGGCCGAAATTGTTAGAAAAAGCAAGCTACAATAGGAATGAAACTTATTCCAAAAATGAATCGGCAAAGTATGCTTATAGAGGAAAGGAGAACAAAATGAAAAATATTAGTCAGCTATATTTAGGCTTTTCAGATGCGCAGAATTATTCTCAAAGGAAAAATAAAGAGGCATTTAACGAAATCTTTGTTCGTAATCACTATTTGGATGAGCTCATCAAACAAAATATATATTTTTTAATAGGTGAAAAAGGTACTGGTAAAACGGCATATGCTACATTTTTGAGTAACAACAATTATAAAGAGACAAAATCAAGTGTTTCCTACCTGTCTGCAACTGATTATGAGAAATTTTTTATATTGAAGAAAAATAAAAATTTAGATTTGACAGGATATGTTGGAATGTGGAAAGTCATTTTGTTGCTATTATTGGCAAAGATGGTTACAGAAAAGGATAGGGTGATTTCAGCGTTTAATAAAAGTAACTTGAGCCGGTTGAATAAAGCAATAGATGAGTACTATATGAATGCATTTGTGCCGGAGATTACAAATATAATGAAAATAATGGATGAAAGTGAGGTGGTCGCTAGAATCATATCTAAATATGCTGAAGTAGGCGCAAATAATGCTAGTAAAGTAGAGTTTTCTGAAACCAGGTTTCAACATAATTTGTATTATATAGAAAAAAGTTTTTCTGATGCATTTTCGAAACTAAAATTGAACAAGGATATCATATTATTTATTGATGGAATAGATATCCGACCAGATACAATTCCGTATTTAGATTATATAGAATGTATAAAGGGATTAGTAGATGCATCATGGACATTAAATACAAGTTTATTTCAAAATGTGAAAGACTCTAAGGGGGTGGCTAAAGTTGTACTATTACTTCGACCGGATATATACAATTCGCTAAGCTTACAAAATGAGACCAATAAATTGTTAGATAATTCTGTTTTTTTGGATTGGCGAACAACTTATCAATCATATAGATTATCATATTTATATCAAGTGGCACAAAAACTTTTGAATTATCAGCAGAATATTAGCGGACAAGATATTTTTGAGTTATATTTTCCTTGGAAAAAGCAGTCTAATAAAATTGGACGTGAGTCTGATACCGCGTTTATGGAATTCTTGAGAATTTCTCTTTCGCGTCCACGTGATATTTTGGTTATAATACAATATTTACAAAAAATGATGATAAGAGAAAATTTGGGTGACAAGTTTTCATTTCATCAGGATATTTTTGATAGTGATGAGTTCCAAAATAATTATTCGGAATATTTTATGAGCTCGTTAAAAGACCAATTATCATTTTATTATTCGAATATTGATTTTGAACACTTTATGAAGTTTTTTGATTTTTTCAAAGATTCTAATTTTACGTATGATGAATATATGACTAATTATGAAAAATTTATTGATTATATATTGGTTAATGCAAAGGAAATACCTGAATTTGTTGACGATAGTCAGAAATTATTACAGTTGTTGTATGATAGTAATGTTATTGCGGCTGTAGAATCAGATCAAAATGGCAGTACATATTTTCACTTTTCATATAGAGAAAAGAATAGTGCTAATATTAATCCTAAGGTATGGAAAGGTGAAAATGTAACTTATCGCTTTCATTATGGATTATACAAAAAGGCAAAAATGGGTAGATATTAAAATGTTAGAGAAGTTTGAAAAGGATAATGAGAATACTAATGCAGTCACTTTACGGTTGGCGCTGTTTTAGCTTGCCGAGTTTTACAAAAATACCGAAATTTGCTTCATGCATATGGAGATACTTGTGACTTATTTGTGGGATCTTTCAAAGTGGGTATTGATATGCTATATATCTACTAATGTTTTGTTCTGTTGATATTGTTGTGCGGGATATGCCTTATAGTAACAAACAACATTAGGGATTAATGTGTGCTTTAATGGTTCTTTGACATATAACTTTTTTATGGTTCGCTTTTACAAAAGCCGGATACTAAACTTTTTGGTATCGAAATGTGACATTTCGGATCGGCCTTATATTATCCAAAATGGTGAGAAATACAGAAATTAATAAATGCTTTTTGAGAAAGGAGTGGTATGCTGGTTTGGGACTGATTGCTGCGAGGTTTGTCTTGAGACAAATATGAAATGCAGATAGTGTGGCAAATTGGTATGATAAACAGATTATGAACATTTCATGGAAAAGATTACGGTCTTATGCTATACTAAATTGCACGGCAACATAGAGGATCGGTATGTTTCGAAGGCAAGTGGAGTGATATACGGATATCAGGGTCTGTCTAAAGCATACTTAGTATAATATGAGTAAAGAAACCTTCAATCTAGATGATGAATAAAAAAATGATTCTGAGAGGATGAAGCCATGAGTGGGACAAACTACGCTAAAATGCTTTCCTGCGTAGATAAATCGGATATGGATGAAAAATATGCACTGGTTAGCCATTATATTCAATTAGGGGATAAACCGGAAACCCAAAAGTATAAAGAAGTTCTCCTGACTAAAGGAATTGAGACGGATAAATTGCCAACCGTTAAAGAATTTAATCAGGATAATAATATTTCGATGATTCCAAAACCAAATCCGTCATTTACCTTTATTGATTTATTTGCCGGCATAGGAGGATTTCGAATCGCCATGCAATCTGCCGGCGGAAAGTGCGTATTCTCAAGTGAATGGGATGAGGCGGCAAAGGAAACCTATTTTAAGAATTATGGGGAAGTACCCTTTGGGGATATTACGAAACAGGATATTAAGAATTTGATTCCTGATTCGTTTGATGTACTTTGCGCGGGATTTCCGTGCCAACCATTTAGCAACGCAGGACTAAAAAGGGGAATTGAAGATACAAGAGGGACATTATTTTATCATATTGCGGAAATTCTTCGTGATCATCAGCCTAAGGCGGTTCTTTTAGAGAATGTCAAAGGTCTTATTAGTAATGATAATGGCAACACGATTCAAACAATCCTGAGGACAATCACTAAAATGGGATATCGGTGTAATGTTCCACAGGAATTAATTGATAACGGACCAATCTCCAAACTTAGGAAAGAATGTGTGAAAATGGTATTGAGCGGGAAAGATTATGGCGTGCCGCAAAACCGCCCGAGAATATATATTGTTTTGTGGCGTAAGGATGTGAATATAGACCGCTTTGCCTATCCGGAACCTGAAAATACAAAACCTTTAGTTGGATCAATTCTTGAAAAGGATGTGGGAGATGAGTTTACTATTTCGGACAGATTGTGGGCAGGGCACAAAAGACGCAGGGCGGAGAATGCTGAGAAGGGGAATGGTTTTGGTTATTGCCTTTTTAATGAGCAGTCTGAATATACAAGCACGATATCAAGAAGGTACTACAAGGATGGGAGTGAGATTCTTATTGAACAACTCGGAAAGAATCCGCGCAAGATTACGCCGCGGGAAGCAGCTAACCTCCAAGGATTTCCAAAGGAGTTTAAGCTACCGGATTCTAATACAAAATCATATCAGCAGTTTGGTAATAGTGTAGTAGTTCCGATTGTAACAAAGCTATCAGTACAAATTGTTAAACAAATATTGGAGGTGTAAAGTAATGTTTGCTGATTTGACAGATAAGAGTATCCAGCCTTCGAGTATTGATGCACGACATATTCCGGAAATAGTAATATCCGGGCAATTGAAATTGACGATTGAGGAGATGCTGGAGAAAGAAGAAAATAATTATGCACATGTTTACGGCTATACATCAATAGTCCAGGTTGATAAAAATTATGTTTTCTTTTCTAATCATTGGATCTATTTGGCGGTTTTATGTAAAAAATATGCTGAGGCGTTAAAACCATACGGAGATTTTTTTGACAGGGAAATAAGGGGAAGGCAGGAGCTGCTAAGTATTTTTTTATCCAGAAATTATGATGCCCCAGTTCTTAAGCAACTTATTCCGGATGATACAGACAGGGAACGTATGATAAAATATGTAATCGGAGATGCACAGTTCAGACCGGGAAAGTCTCTGATAAATGGTGACAGTGTGAGATCAACAAAAGATATTTTTGGGTCATGCGTGTTAAAGAAAATTGCAGTTCCCGATGCATCATCAGGATATTTGGGCAATTTAATTTATTATTTATCGAAAAGACCTGATTTATTTGAGGCTGTTGAGAAAGAAGTATTACAACAATTAGGTAGTGATGATAACAATGACAGGTTGCCCTCTGTCGTTAAAGACTGCGCTAAAGTAATTGTAGATTGCATATACAAATTTGATAATTTTGAAAGAATAAAAAATCATTTGGTGATTATGGATCAAAATATCAAAATAGATACATCTAATATGGGCGGTCTTTTGCCAAATGGAAATTGGTTGCGATATATGTTTGTGCGTCCAACATCCGTTATGTATTACCCTGAAGGGAACGAGGGAAAGTCACGTGTTTTTGATGATGAGTATGTAGTTTGTGCAGACGGTGAAAAATTGAAATGCAAGCTAACATCAGAGTGGGTGGGAACAGAAGTAAAAGAGGGCATGCAGGGAAATAATTATTTGCAGGCACTGATTGCGGCTGTCAACAAATGCTATTATGGTTTTATTGAAATCAAAAGAGAATCGGGGGAATATTATTTATATCGATATAAGAAGGATTTTAGATACAGTGAATTGCCAAAACAGTTTCAAAACCGTTTTGCAAGACGATATATAACGTCTCTGCTGGCGAAATCGTTTGTTATTCTGACGGGGAATAGCGGAACAGGAAAAACCCGTATTTCCAAGCAGTTTGCCGAGTATTTGGAAGTAATTGACAATAAAGGTGAGAAAAACTGGCATATTGTTCCGGTTGGCGCTGATTGGACGGATAACACTAAAATATTAGGATTTTATAATCCTCTTGCAGATAATGGCAGGGGAAAATATGAAAAGACTGATGTTTTGAAACTGTTAGAGAGGGCAAATGATAATCCGGAAATTCCATACTTTTTGATTTTGGACGAAATGAATTTAAGCCATGTAGAGAGATATTTTTCGGATTTTCTGAGTCATATGGAAACACCGGACAATCCTTTTGTGCTGGACGGATATAGAAGAGAAAACGGAGTAAGTGAAAATGGCAAATTACCATATCCGGACAACCTGTTTGTTATAGGAACTGTAAATATTGATGAAACAACATATATGTTCAGCCCTAAAGTACTTGATAGGGCGAATGTGGTGGAATTCAGACCTCAAAAAGAGGATGTAATGAGTCTGTTTATCGAATCTGTAAATGTGCAAAAAATCAATCCGGCTCATTCGGGAACGGCAGAGGCATTTCTTCGTCTGGCAAAAGAAATAAGAAATGGCAAGTGCAGTATTGAAGGAGAGGGCAATGAAGAGTATTCGATGACAGATGCAAGGGATGTGTTTGCATCTGTATATGATATTGCAGGGAAAGGTGGATTTGAATTTGCTTATAGGACAGTGCGTGAGATCCGTCAATATATTAGTGCTTCATTTGAGCTTTTTGAAGGGGATGCGGAATTTGATATTTATCAGGCAATTGATGAGCAGCTGTTACAGAAAATACTTCCAAAGATTCATGGTAACAGAAAAGAAATAGGCAATTTACTTGATGAGTTAGAAGTACTTTGCAAAGATGGGGAGAAAGAGCTGGAGTTAAGCGCAAAGAAAATAGAACAGATGAAAGGAAAACTTGCAAATGTCCAATATGCAAGTTTTATCTAGAATATGATTGGTGCGATTGGTTATAAGCTGAGCGACAAGTGTGAAGCTAAGATATATCCTGTTGGAACATATCATTTGGTAGACTGGTGCAGTGGTCATTCTTCAGAACTTGGAGATATGTTTATTACATATGATACGAAGGGAGAAGACGGGCATCAGCCGTATATTATTGTTGTGCAAAATTCTGATAATGAGTATGTGTTGCGTTTTATTGAAACAAAACGCTATATGCTTAAAATGGATTGCAGAGGAGAGGAATCTGTTAAGCTTCCAGGGTTTCAAAATGAAGGAAATAAATTTCTTAAGTGTGACAGGGACAGAGATTCCGTTATGTTTCAGTTCATAAATTATTTAGGAAAATCCAGAATGGATTTTGAATGTGATGACGGAGTTAAGACACTGCGATTTGAAGTGATTCCGGATAAGATGAGTTACGAAGATGATTATATAAGTCTGACTGAGGCATTGGCAGAGGTATGCTCGGGATTATTGCTTGAGTATTTGGGAGCTACTTCAAATGTATTTAGCCAATCGGTAAATGCCTCTGACAACTTATTGGAGCAGTTTATTTTTCTCCGGCAGTTTTGCTATGGACAAAATCTTTTGGGGATTTTTGAAGCTATAAAGAGGAATCCGGACAGAGCATTAAATCAAGAGGAAGAACTTAAACCAACAGGAAATGGAAGACCATCCCGGAAGTTTTATTCGAATCCTTTTTCACATAGCAGGGGCTGGATAAAAGTAAAAGAACCGGATAGTGAGGTTTATATACCGCAGATGATAGCGGCTACCCGCAAATTTGACTGTTTGGATACACCTGCAAATCGTTTTATAAAATATGCTTTGCATAGATTTGATACCGTTTGTGTAACATTGACTGAGGCATTGGATAAAGAGGGGCAGACAAAGCAGGCTGAGTGTTATAAAGAAGCGGTAACTATACATAATATGTTGAATGAAGTTTTTTGCGACAGTTTTTTTGTTGATATAGGCGATTTGGATTTTATGCCGCAAAATAATCAGGTATTGCAGAAACGCGAAGGATATTCTCAAATATTTCATGCTTATGCAATGCTGGATCTTGCACTTCAACTTGATTGGAAGGGTAAGGATGATGTTTATGAAGGAGAGTCTAAGAACGTAGCGCTCCTTTATGAATATTGGCTTTTCTTTGAACTGTATAAAATTATTAAATCAATTGATGGTTGCGATATAATCAACTCAAATGAATCTCCATTTCTTATCATAGACAATGGGATAACGATTTCGCTTAAAGAAGGTAAAAAATCCTGCCAATCGTTTGAGATAAAAGTATATCATATAAAAATAAATTTATATTATAACAGAACTTTTTTGAGAACCGAGTTTCAGACAACAAAATATGAAGGATCATATTCAAGACCGTTTCGCCCTGATTATACCTTGGCGATATTTCCTTCTTCATATACAGGGGGAGGGTACAATGGAGAAGGTGAAGCCATACGAAACGGGGCAGTAAGTTTTGTTCATTTTGATGCAAAATACAGGGTCTCTGATGTTACTGGTTTTGTAGAAAAGAATGTATCGGTTACGCCTGATGACCAAGAATTTGCGGAGGAAAAGGCGGACTCCGTTGTAAACACATATAAGCGCGGTGATCTTTTGAAAATGCATACATATAATGATGCCATACGCCGCACGGTGGGTAGTTATATATTGTATCCGGGTGCCTGTGACCAGGGAAGAGAAGGGAAGGAGAGGTTTTGCCTGTATGATGAAATTTTACCGGGAGTCGGGGCATTTTCAATCAAACCAAGCATAGACGTGCCTGGTGAAAAGTGCATAAAAGAGTTTATTCTATCATTGATTACATCACGCAGTGCAAATAATTCCCGACTAAATCGTTTGGAGTATTATACACAAATGATTTTGGGGGAACCGTCCGTATTTGAGGAGCAAAAAGTAAATCCTGTGGTGGCTGACCCGCAAATGTGTGTAATGGGATATATACGTGGTGATTCGGATGATGATTATTATAATTTTTTGAAACGTGGAGGGTTTCTGAGAAAGGGTCTTGAGTTCCCGTTTTACTTTTATGCGATAAAAGGGAAGCATGTTTACTCGCATCACAAGGATCTCTTTCGGGCGACTCATTTTAGATTTTATACAAATCAAATTCATGTAACAAATACTTACAAACTTGAACCATTTTTGTGTAATATCATATCTAATGAATTGATAGCAAAAGGTGAATTAGTGGAGCGACTTCAGAAACTGGGGTATGAGACAAGCGAAGCGGAACATAGTGCAGACTTTTATTATGTTCTTACCGTCAAAGTCGAGGATGAATCATGTCCATGTGATGAGTTCAAAGTATCGGAAATAAACATGCAAGATGGTAACGATACGTTTAGCCCTCATTCACCCAAAATCGTATTCTGCTGAGGGAGATGATAATTCGTGGCAGATGTGCTTACAAAAGAGCAAAGAAAGAAAAATATGAGGAGTATTAAGTCCAAAGACACCAAGATTGAGTTGATTCTTCGAAAAGCTCTTTGGAATAAAGGAATTCGGTATAGAAAGAATTATTCTCAAATTCCCGGAAAACCAGATATAGTTATTACAAAATACAAGATTGCTATTTTTTGTGATAGTGAATTTTTTCACGGAAAGGACTGGGAACAACTCAAACCAAGATTGCAGAAGGGTGAGAATGGAGATTTTTGGGTAAACAAGATTGAGAAAAATCGTGAGCACGATGCAGAAATTAACAAACGACTGGCATTTTTGGGCTGGTACATCATTCGTTTTTGGGGAACTGATATAAAGAAAAGAACAGATGAATGCGTTAAAACGGTTGAAGAAGCTATATTCAATTCGAAGATAGAATAATAGCGAGGAGAATTTTTGTGGTTTAGCCCAATCTGATTTTGTGTTTCTGATAGTATTTAATAAATATCTGAAGAATGTCATATTATATCGGATATAGAAGAAGTAGTATATGCCGGACATAGAAATTGATTATAATATAATTATAATGGGTGGATTCATCTGCGTTTTAATAGCTTTGGGGTATCATATTGTGTATAGAATTTTGAAATCCCCATTTTCATATCCATATTTTAATTGGGAATTTGATGTTTCTGGAAAACGTGAACCACATATTGATGATTTGATAGATGAATATTTGATTTCTGATGGCTTTGAAGATATCCAGAACCATCAGAGAATCATTGACCAATGGAAGCAGGATAGTTGTCAGAAACTGGAACATAGTATATTAAAAAAATATAGAAGGCGACAGTATGAACGCGCTTTGGATGATAATGGTGCATATGTGTTTCATCTTATGCGGTCACAAACCAGATATAGACAGATAGATTATGTGAAGTCGCCATACAAGGTGGATGTTATAACTGATTCTTATGTATGTAATTATGAATATCTTCAATGTAGATATAATGATTTGGCAGATATTGATTTTGAATGTACACTGAGAGCATATCATAGTAAAAATCAACGAAAATTAGCGACCCGCAAGTTACGGGAAAAAATCATGCAGAGGGATCATTATACATGTCAGATGTGTGGAAAGTACATGCCGGACGAAGTTGGCTTACAGATTGATCATATTGTCCCTGTCTCAAAAGGTGGGAAGACGGTTGCATCTAATCTTAGAGTGCTTTGTTCAAGGTGCAATAGCTCAAAATCTGATAAACTATAAGCGCAATGCAGAAATTTATTTGTATATTAAAAATCAGATTTAGAATATCCGGAGCACAAGAATTTAAGGGGAGATAATTTTATAGAGATATCTCGGTCAAATGCAGGCAACCGGAAATGTGAAAGAGTTCGTTATGGAACGTACGGACAAGACCGCCGTTGAGATTGAGTGGCTGTTGGATGTACCGGTAAGGGAAGATTTATACGAATACATTGTAAACGAGTAGAAGTACAGCGTGAGACAAACTACTAAGGAAGCGCTGATTAGATCAGCATTTCCCTAACATTTATAAAGGAGCAAAGGTTGAAAGAAATACGTTTCAACCTCCCTGATTTGAGCGCGTGCTAAAGCACGCAGACGGGAGCACAAGATGAAAACAATACAAGTAGTGGCGGCGGTTATAAAAGCGGCAAATGAAAAAGGAGAACCGATGATTTTTGCGACCCAGAGAGGATATGGGGAGTTCAAAGACGGATGGGAATTTCCGGGCGGTAAGATCGAAGAAGGAGAGACGCCCGAGGAAGCATTGAAAAGAGAAATCAGGGAGGAACTGGAAACAGAGATTGCAGTCGGTGCCCTCATTGACACGATCGAATACGACTACCCGGCATTTCACCTTTCCATGGACTGTTTTTGGGCGGAGATTCTAGCCGGTGATCTGAGCTTAAAAGAGCATGAGGCGGCCAGGTGGCTGACAAAGGGAGAACTTAATTCGGTAGAGTGGCTTCCGGCGGATATTTCCTTAATTGATACAATCAGGGCTAAAATGTGATTTTCTTATCTTTATAAAATGCAGGAATCGAAATGCAGGAGTAAGCGTTGTCTTTTAATATATATGGAAACTAACAAGTTTTGCGATTTCTAACCGCAAGACTTGTTTATTTTTCGTGGGAAAACTCGGGATAATAGAAAAACAGAGGATGGTGTCAAGGCTTTTTGTAAATGGAGGCGATTACATGATTGAAAGACGGGAATATGTTGATAACATCATGGTCTATACCGACACACCTTTTGTTAAGTTATTAACGGAAGTGCGCCGCTGCGGAAAATCTACAATATTGAAGATGATCATGGGGAGACTTTGTACAGAACGTGCTGTGCCCGAACAGCAGATTAATCGGCTATTGCTTTGATTCTATGAAATATAAAGATATGACGGCAAAGCATGTGTACATGGAACTGAAGGGCAGGATCAGTACCAACGGGAGAACATATTTTTTTCTTGACTAAATACAGGAAATTGCTGGATGGGAAAAGGTTGCTAATCAATATCCGATTATCTGAAATCAGAGCATAGGTCTTTGGACAATGAAACGGTATACGGGTATTTAGAAAAGCTTGAGAAAGCGTATTTGCTTCATCGCTGTTCACGCTATGATTTGCGGGGCAGGGAAATCCTGAAAACACAGGAGAAATTTTATATGGCGGATACATCGCTTCGTTATAGCGTTTAGAGTCTGAATTGTAAAACTAGCTTCTGTATAAAACAATAAATTCTATATGACATTTGAAAACGGCATATTTTTCAATTGTTTGTCCTATGAAAGAAGGGTCTTCTATGCTATACTAAAAATGCGGGTCGATTCATACAAGCTGTTTAGAATTAGCTGTATATTAGCAGAGACCATACGCCATTCAGAGAACGGAAACCGGCGCGTATAGAAAAGGGGAATATGGGCATAAAAAGGCAATGCCGCGGATTTGGAAAGTGGATTCTGAGCGCTATAAAAAGGAGAGAACCTTGGACAGACTGTTAGTGATCGACGGGAGCAATTTATTGTTTCAAATGTTTTTGGGGATGCCTGCAAGGATTGTAAACGAGCAGGGGAAAGCAATACAGGGAACGCTTGGTTTCACAGGCGCGATGTTAAAGATCATCCGTATGGTCAAGCCGACGCACTTGCTTGTAGTACTTGACGGCGAACATGAAAATGCAAGATGTGAGCTGGATGCGGAATATAAAGCAAACAGGGCGGATTACAGTGAAGTGAGTGAAGAAGAAAATCCGTTTTCACAGTTGCCGGATGTTTATCGGGCGCTGGATTATCTGAAAATACGATACATAGAGACGACGGACTGCGAGGCGGATGACCTGATCGCCGCATACGCGCTGTCATACGGGAGGGCGGCGGAGGTTGTGATCTCCTCGTTTGACAGTGATTTTTTTCAGCTCATTACGGAAAGGGTTTCAGTGCTCCGGTATCGCGGAGAAAAAACAACGGTCTGTACGCCGGAGTTTGTTGCGAAGAAATTTGGCATTGTACCGGCACAATACGCGGATCTCAAGTCGCTTGTCGGTGATCATGCGGACAATATCAGGGGAGCCGAAAAAGTCGGGGTCAAAACGGCGGCGGAACTGCTTCGTGAGTTTGGTACGCTTGAGAATATTCTTTTATATGCGGAGAAGATCAGGAAGCTGTCTGTCAGGGAATCTATTATGAGAAATTCGGAAAGACTGAGGATCAATTACCGATTGATCAAGCTGGGAGAGGGCTCAGCGCTTCCGTTTGAACTGCAGGATTTGGAATACTGCGACGACGGAAAGACAACGAATGAGGTGTTGAAGGGCATCGGACTGCGATAGGGAGAAAGGTGCAGTTGGCTGAGAGTCATGGTCAAGGGTGAGTGTAGTTGGAGGACAGTCACGGTCAGGATGGTTATAGCCCGGGAGCACTCCCGATCAGGGGCACAGCCTGGGGGTAGCTGCGGCTTCGGGAACAGTCACGATTGGAAATAGCATGGTCAGAGGGGACATCTATGGAGAGTGCGGAGATCATCAAGAACAACCAAACGTATTGGAACAATCATGCCGATCTGTGGTTCGGAACGACGGCGCTTCCGGTATGGGGCGTGCATTTCCCGACGGAGGACGAGCTACATATGTTCGGCGACGTCTCGGGTAAAAAGCTGTTGGAGATCTGCTGTGGCAGCGGGCATTCCTTAAAATATCAGGCAAAAAAAGGGGCCGGTGAGCTCTGGGGTGTTGATTTGTCGGATAAGCAGATTGAAAATGCTAAAGAATTGTTAAGCGACAGTGGATATTCAGCGAAGCTGATATGTGCCAGAATGGAAGATGAACTGGACGTGCCGAAAGAGTATTTTGATTATGTATATTCTGTTTATGGAATCGGTTGGTCAACGGATCTTCAGGCAACATTTGAACATATTGCATCCTATTTGAAAAAAGACGGGATTTTCATTTTCAGTTGGAACCATCCGCTGTATCACTGTGTAGCATGGTCATGCGGAGCAGGAAATACGGTGTGTGAAGATGGCAAAATGGTGATGACCCGGAGCTATCACGACGAATCTTATTTCAAAATGCCGGTGCATGACAGCGAGGTCATTTTAAGCAATCGGAAAATATCAACTTATATCAATGCGCTATCTAAAGCGGGATTTGCAGTCGAGCAACTTGTCGAGGAGACGGACGAAGCGTCGTTACAGGCAGAGGGAGGGCTTGACGATAAGACGCTGAAATCAAAAATGCTGCCGATTTCGTTTTGTATAAGGGCGAGGAAACTGTGAGGTGCAGGAAGAAGGGGAACGGGAATAATAGGATAATAAAGCAGGAATCAGTGTTTTGTATGAACGAAAGGGGTATACATGAAAACTGAGAAAGAAAACACGAAATCAAAGACGGCGATGCTTAGAAAGTTCTATCGGATAGCAAAAGATAACACACCTCAAATTGCAATTATGATTCCGATAGCAATTGCGCTTTTTGGAGTATTAGTTAATTATTTTTTATATTTATTAAACATGGGTTATTATAATTATTTTGGAATAGATGGAAGTTATATGCTTCCCTATAATAGAAGCAATTTTTATCAATATATAAGTCAGTTTGCATTGTTTTGTTTGTATTGGGGTTATGCTGTCTTTGCTTTCAGGATATTTTTAGTCAAAGGATGTCGGCGGACGAAGATTTTTGTTTTCATAGGAATACCATTTTTGCTTAATATTATAATGACGTATGGGGGAATACAGGATGGAACGCCTGTTTGGGCATTAGTGATTGCCAGTATCATTCTTATTCCTGTACATTGGATGATTGTTTTTGCATTAGGCTATACTACGAATACAATACTGAGGAAAGAGGCAGAAACAGACACGAAAAAGAAGGAGGAAGATAATACAAAAGGGGGATGGGGGGATGAGATAGATAAAATTGTTGTAATCTTATTGTTCTTAGTGTTTTGCGTAGTGGTATTTGGATCAGGTTATATAAGCGGAAGAGCAAAAGCAGAACAAAAAAAGCAATTTGGTATTGTTGAAATTGATGAGGGCCAATATGCAGTTATAGACGCAAATGATAGCGAACTTATTTTGCAAAAATGCGTTATAGGGGATGGCGTATTGAATATTGACAGCAGTACATATTTACGTTTTCCTAACGAAATAATTATCAAATTTGAAACGTTTGAAAGCATAGAAATAAACATAATAAAATAAATAAGCAAACGCAATATAATGATTTTGGGGCGGAGGGAATTTATGAAGATCGGAGAAGTCAGCCTGTGTACCAATGATGTGGTAAAGCTTGCAAATTTTTATAAGCAATTACTGGATATTGATAACCATAGTGAAGACGAAGTGCATCAAACCATTTTGGCAGAGGAGACGATGCTTACTGTCTATAGCGATGGATCTGAAAAGAATAATGCCAACGAAAATATCTGTCTAGCATTTACGGTTGATGATATCGGGAAAGCGTACCGAAAAGTGCTGGAAATGGGCGCGGAGATCATTGAAAAACCAACGAAGCGTCCATGGGGAGCGGTCAACATGAGCTTTTATGATCCCGACAGGAACAGCATTTATCTGAGAAGCTTTCAGACGGAGGAATGAAATTGTTGGCATCTTGCATAGTATTCTTTTTATTGGGCAAAAACCGTTCTTCGAAATTGCTTCAAAGCAATACGCAATAAAAATTCGGTGTGATTATTTAAGGAATGATTTTCTCGCAAACAGCTTACGTTGGGCGTATAATGAATTCATAAAAAATTAGAAGGAAATTCTATTTGTTATACAAGTTTTTATAAGTATTTAATTATGAAAAAGAGATACATAGAAGGCAGAGGAGATTGTGATATGTTTGGGGTAGTAAGAATTGGAGATCAGCGGGTGAGAACTGTCCCTCAGGGTAGATTGGTTTTTCATCAGCAGGCAGGACCGACTTTTAATCAAAACGGGGGTATGCAGTATTTGTTCCCGCAGCAGGTTTTTTATCAGGTGCCGCAAGGTAACGGATGGGAAATGATTAGCAGAAATTCTTTTGCTAATGCGGATCATATGCAAAACAGGACTGCCGTGAATTGGAACATTGTCATAAATTCTTCACAGATGGAAAGACAGCAGGAAGAGGAATGTAGAAAATGGTTAAAAGAAATTAGTGATGCAGGGGCAAAAGAGACAGAGCAAACCGACTTGCTTGCTTCTACGATACTTGAAGCGTTTGGAGTCCGAATCGCAGATAATCCGATTGAAGCAGCCCAAAAGACAGCCAGTACGTTACAAAAATTAGGCATCATTTTTAGGAATCGGTCATCAATTTAGATTTCACGGCGGCAGATTTCTGTCGCCGTATGCTTTAAGAGGAAATAGACTGATCGTCGATCGGCTGCAAGCGCCTGCCGCAGGAGGCGCTTGCAGCTTCATGTTTTGCTAGTCGCGGAAGATGTTAAACCGCGAGTTTTGCGATGCAAAATCTCGCAAAGGGTTTTTGGGACTCCATAAAAAGTTCAAAATCTCACAAAGAATACGTCGCATGCTCTTATAGCCTCGAAAATAATATTGCAATATCCTGCGTGATCTGCGATACGCCGACATCCTGCGCCTTCCATTCAGGTGTTACGCCAAGCCATCCTTCAACAAGCTCTGACGAGAACGGTAAAAAAGGATGCAGCAAAACCGCGATATTTGCGATCAGATAAGCGCAATTGCCGATCGTATTTTTGCATTGACCGGGGGCTTCTGTTCTTGTTTTCCAGGGCTGCGCTGCGTCATAGTAAGCGTTGCCAAAACGGATTGTATCAAAGATCTCTCCGAGCGCGTCGCGGAACGCGCCTTTTTCTATTTTGGCGCCCACAGATGGAAATAGCAGCCGCACCCGCTCTCTGATATCGGTATCAATTGAATCCGTCAGAATTTCGCAGTTCAGATATTTGACGGCGAACGCGAGGGTGCGGTTTACGAAATTTCCCCACGCGCCGACGAGTTCCGAGTTGTTCTGCTTTTTGAATTCGCGCAACGTGAAATCGGTATCTCTTTTTTCCGGACCGTTTGCGATAAAAAAGTACCGGACGGCGTCGGGGTGATATTCTTTGACCAGATCCTTCGCCCAGACAGCATGGTTTCTGCTTGTCGATACTTTCTGCCCGTCCAGTGTGATATATTCACTGGAGACGATATCGTCGGGCAGACGCAGACCGCCGCCGTGCGCCAGTAACAGCGAGGGCAGGATGATCGTGTGGAAAGGAATATTGTCTTTTCCGTGAACATAATAATGCCGTCCGCCTTCCCTGAATACGGTATCAAAGTCAAGCCCTTTTTCCTCACAAAGAACGGATACGGCGGATAAATATCCCAATACATTCTCTGCCCAAATATAGATTTTTTTGTTTTCATAACCGGGGCGCGGCACGTCGATGCCCCAGTCAAGATCGCGGGTGATCGCGCGGTCGCGGAGGCCTTCGTTGAGATAGCGCTTTGTGAATGCGATTGCGTTTTTGCGCCAATAAGGATGCGTGTCCAAAAGTGCACGCAGTTCCGGTTCTAACCGGGAGATCAGCAGAAAAAGCTGCGTTGTTTCCCGAAAGGTCAGCGCTGAGCCGCAGTCTGCGCATGACGCGTTTAAGATCGTATCAGCATCGAGGACTTCCCCGCAGGAGTCGCACTGGTCGCCGCGGGCGGGCGCGCCGCATTTGGGACAGGTGCCGGTGATCAGGCGGTCTGTGAGTACTTTCTGACAGGCAGGACAGTAAGCCTGCTTGACAGTCCGCTCTTCAATATAGCTGCTTTTGTATAATTGTTTGTGGAATTCTGTCACAAATCGCTTGTGCACCGGATCGGAAGTTTTGGTATACAAGTCATACGAAAATCCGAGTTTTTGAAATACATCGCAGAATTCCTGATGGTATTGCCCGCTGATGATTTCCGGCGTTGTGTGTTCCTGCTTTGCGCGGATCGTGATCGGCGTGCCGTGGCAGTCGCTGCCTGACACATAGAAGACGCGATCTCCCTTTGCCCTGTAATAGCGGGCTAAGACGTCCCCCGGCAGCAGGGACGCAAGATGTCCGATGTGGAGCGGACCGTTCGCGTACGGCCATGCTCCGCCGATGATAATATTGTTTTCCATAATGGTGATAACACTCCCTTCTAACTAAGCATTCGTCACTTGCGAAACGCCCTTGATGACACATCTCATTGTGCAAAATATGCATGCTCCAAATGCCGATTCAATCGTTCCCTAAGAAAGCGCTGATTTAATCAGCGTTTCCCTATATGACTTTTTGTAAAGAATACCATCGCCGGTCAAGCGACGGTAAGACCGCCCGCCCTTCTTAACGGCGGGAATAAAAAAACGCCCTCACCCCCTATACGATTTTGTACAAGGGACGAAAGCGGTCTGCTCACGTGTTACCACCCTAATTCACCTGCCGCTCACGCCGGCAGGCCTTATCAAGTTCGGACAGGAGATGACCTGTCGAAACTCTATCGCTGTCACGGGCGATCCCGGCGCAGCCTAACCCGAAGGCTCGGTGCGCAGCTCGGAGACCATGTTCGGCAGGCTCCACTTTACCCATTCGCAGCACATCCTAAGATGATGGGATTCTCTGAAAAGCTTCCGCTGCTTACTCTTTCTCGTCGTCGCTGTTAGTATTTTTTATAGCAGAGATCAATGAAAAAAGCAAGAGGAAAATGAACCCTCCTGAAAAACTCTTTTGATTTATCGGCATTTGCGGTATAATAAACTCGAAAATGCAGCCGCTGCGCGTCTGTCGCGCCTTGCGCTTACCATTTTCTGGTTACCATGTCAGGTGAAATCAAATGTTCACTACGTTCGCGCTTGATTTCCTGCTGACATGGTAAAATAATATCAAATCACGATTCGGCAAATCAGGATGAGATGTTTAGGGAGACGGCGTTATGTTCATAGGCAGAGAAGCGGAATTAAAATTTTTGCAAGATAAATACAACGAAAAGAAAGGTCAGTTAATTTTCTTATATTGAAGAAGGCGTGTAGGAAAGACAGAAACACTCAGAGAATTTTGCAGACAGAAGCCGCATGTTTTTTTCTGTACGCAAAGCATGGACAGGGTACAGCTTGCAAAGTTTTCAAAATAAATCGGAGTACAAGCTGGAATACAAGGCATTCTGCGCAGTTGAAGCGGCACGGAGGGAAATCTATGGATTATAAAGAATGTATCCTTAAAAAAGTAAACCGATTACTGGCGGCATATCGGGGTGGACTGCTTGGCGGTGAAAAAATGCCGGAGCATGAAAATCCGGGACTTGACAGGGGTTCCAAGGAAAACTATCTGTATTTTACGCTGCCGATGGCGCTCAATTATCAGAGAAATTCTTATGTTTTATGGGAGTGCGCGAACCGTTTATATCGCGACAGACCGGAAGTGTTTGACTGCGGGCATGCTCTGCGGATGCCGGAGACGGAGTTAAGGGATGTACTCGTTGAGTATAAGGTCGCATTACAGTCAAATAAACAGCCGGTGATCTGGAGGACGCTGTGTGCGACGTTTGAAGAACGGTTTGGCGGGGACGTCAGGAGCTTTTTCGCGGCGATGGATCATCATATTGACGCGGTTAAAGCTTACATATCCCAAAATAAAAGGGCATTTCCGTATTTGGGCGGCGAGAAGATCTGTAATTACTGGCTGTATGTGATGGAGCAGTATACGGATGCTGCATTTGCCGATCGGGAGCATATCACGGTTGCGCCCGATACGCATGTCATTCAGGCGAGTGAAAGGCTGGGCGTGATTACTTCGGAGGAAGCAAAAAGAAGCGACGTTCAGCGGCTGACTGCGGAGCGGTGGGAGGAATTACTGGCGGGTACGGAGTATGTGCCGATTGATATTCACACACCGATGTGGCTGTGGAGCAGGGGAAAGTTTCAGGTCAGGGTTGAAGATTAGAAGTTCCATTTTCCGCCATTCAGGCATGCATGTCGTTTGCAATCGACATGCATAGTCTCTTGCAAAAACAGGATAAAAGAAGTAAATAGCGCGAAATCATTCTCTGCGGATGATCTTTCTCATGCCGCACCCGCAGTATTCATGCGGGATTCTTTTGAAGCCGAGGGACTCATAGAACGGCTCTTTTCCCGGCTCGGCAATGAGTTGAACGCTGGAACGGCCTCCGGCGGGCGTATTTTCAGAAACGTATTGAAGCAGCATGTTCAGAATGGAAGTGCCGATCTTTTGGTGCTGAAAGTCGGGGCGCACGATGACGTCCGCAATCAGATGGTACTGTCCGTCGCCAATCAGACGTCCCATAGCGACGGTCTCCCCGTTTTCGGCGGCAGTCGCAATGTACAGGCTGTGGTTGATCGCATTTTCGGTTTGCTCTTTTGAAAAATTCAGCCAGCCGACGCTTTCGCGCAGCCGGACATAATCCGCATAGGAGAGCGTGTTGTCAAGATATTCCATGTGTGTTTCTCCGTAATCGTAAGGGTTTGCATTGTTATATCAGAATGCATGCATGTCGTATGTGGATGTTTTGAGTTTCTCTCTAAATGGGATTTTTTCTTGCTTTCATCTCTACCCATACAGGTTGATATCCGGCATTTATCGCAACCCGTTTTGAAGCAATATTGGACCATGCTGTTCCGTAGCAGGGGATTTTATTTCTTTTCAAAACTTCGGTTGAGATGATTTTCACCATATCAGTTGCAACATGCTGCCTGCGTTTTTCCGGTACGACATCAACACCGATCTGCCAAATATGATCGGTGTCGTTACTTGCAGCGGCAACTCCCAGTATCTCGCCATTCTTATACGCTGCCACAGCAAGCATTTCCTTGCGGTCGCTGTCTTGTGAATATCCCATTGCCATATGAAACCTATGGTCGCCATATAGCTTTTTAATTGCGGCGCCTTCTAAGATTTCAATATCAAACGATGATGTTACCTGACAGATCTCATGACTGTCTAATAAATAGAATTCCTCAATTTCACTAATAATGCCGCCATATTTTGCTAATTCGTTCTCCAAGATATGAAGAGGCATGTCAAAGCATCTAAAGCCCTCCATACCTTCCAGATATTTAGTCATGAATGCTTCCAGCTTTTGATCAACGGCGGCTACGGTACCTTTCCCAAAGCATGCCATAAAAAGCAGTAAGTCATCTGGGATATTGCGCCGTTTTTTGCAATGATGATTTAGTAATCTGACAAGATTATTTCTTTTGTCAAAATCTCCCTTTTCGCAATTTGCATCTATTGCCAGTTGTGATTTTAAGGCCAAGATCATGGATTGTTTTGTTGGAGTGTTGGGCGGGATTATTTCTTGCCTTGTTGGATTGCTGGTTGACATCATTGCCGTTCTCCTTTGATTGCAGCACTTTGCCTATACTTTTTTATAAGATGCGCGCCCCGCCTGCTTTGTAGCTACATGGCGGAATCCGGCTTCATAATAGATTCTTTCGGCTGTTTCTCCGCCAGGCCAGAGAAAACAGTTTTTTATTTGGCTGCGTCTGCAATGGTCTGCAAAATGATCAGTCAACGCCCTTCCCACACCCATGTTCCGGTGTTCCTTAGAAACAAGCAAATAGTCAACTCTGCATACGTCATCATGCGTATGTGCGTATGCCGTGCCGACAGGCTTTCCGTTATAATAAGCGACAAAAAATAGAGTGTCAGGATTGTCTAATGATTTTTTTGCTACGGGAATCTCCCATGGTTCTCCGGCTTTCTCAAAAATTTCTGATCCATATTCATCCTGCCACTCAGAAACCTTTCGGACACTGATTTCCGTATTAGATCTGATTGTGGATGCTTCAGATAAAACCATATATTTTTGTGATTCTGACCAGCTTTCAAAGCCATGATCGGAAAGGATGCTTTTGACAGCTTCAAAATATCCCTCATCAGAAATGGACTGATAGATAACTGGTTTGATTCCTTTTTCTATATAGAACTTTGAAATATCTTCAAGCACAGGATGCAAATCACGGATTTTGTTCCTGAAAATGACGGCATGATTGGAGTCATAGGAACCTTTATTATTCTCATTGTAAAACAGAAAACCATATTCCCGTTCTTCCCAGAGTGTGAATTCTCTCGGAAATAAATCCTCTTCCATATATATTTTTTCTAACTGCATAGGAATGCTCCATTCTTGCCGGGGAGTGATCGGTTTGTTTTTATTAACCTATTATAAGGGAGTAATCAGCTTGCTATTGTTGGTCGGTGAAGGTTCGACTTGAAGGAATGATGCAAAATGCACAATTTCATCGCTGATTGCTTCTATCATATCGGTATCTGGCTTTATGTCCGGTTCCCACCACCAGTTTTTGATCACAAATGCCTTTGCTTTTTTCACCGGCTCCGCTTCGAATCTTGCGACAAACTGACCGTCATAAAGTACGGGCAATACATAATAGCCGAATTTCCGTTTTGCCACGGGAGTATAGACTTCCCAACGGTAATTAAAGCCAAACAGCGCCTCCAGCATCTGCCTGTCCCACATGAGGTTGTCCAGCGGCGCAAGAAAACGCACATAGTGGTTCGGTACCGGGGTGTGGTCTTCTGTATGGGAGTGGTCTGCGGTCAGTGAGCTGCCTGCTGTTTGGGGGGTGTCTGCGGTCAGTGAGCTGCCTGCTATATGGGGAGTATCCGCTGTCCGCGGCTTCATATATTTGAGAGAATCTTTTGAAATATAAAAAGGTTCCCCGATTCCTTCGATTTCTATTTTTTCTATCTGATTCTTATCCAACAGGGTCTGAAGGATGGAGCTGCGGAGCTTGCTGTCTGTCAGAAAATGTCCCTGCCATGCGCCGCCGGACTTATCCCAGATAAATCCGACGCTTTGCAGTCTTCGTTCTACGTACCACTCCAAAAATTCGTTGATCGTCATGTCCTGATCGCGGAGAAGATCTTCCTGATTCATCACCCGTTCCGTCAGGTCAAAATATTTTTGGGTGCCGCGCTTATCCGCGACGCAGAGCTCACCGCTGTTATATAAATAGTCCAATGCGGCGCTTGATAATTTTTTATGTCCCCACCGGCTTTCACGCACCTCGCCGATCGAAATGTCTTTCGTTCCCGTTCTGCCGTGTTTTGTCACAAAATCGCGCACATCGTCCAAAATGTCCAACGCGCCCGTCTGATCCCGGTATTGCAGGGTCAGCCGTACTTGTTTCAGACTTTCAGCCCGGACATAGCGGAAGCGGGAAAAGTCGGACGCGTTGTAAATACACATTTCTTTATCGGGTCCGTCCACGAGTTTGCGGTCTTTGTATAAAAGTGTATAGAGATCCGACTCCGCGTAATCCCGCACACGCGCCTGCAATACCAGATCGGCATTTCTTGCCACGACGTTTAAGGGGTCATACTGGATGCTGTGTATCCGCTGCATGATCGCTTCCACGCCCGACTTTCCGCTCAACGCTTCGGCGCCGTCAAGATTGTGGTAACGGCAGAGCATGCGGCATGCTTCTTTTTTGGAATAGGTGTTTGACATGAGTATTGGCGTTCCTTTCGGGAGTGATCGTCTGGCTGACAGACAGAGCATAAGGATCTTTGTTGAGCCGCCGTCTGCCAATCGGATGGCGGGCGCGTTTGATCTGTACCTATTATGTCATAGTTTGTCTGAATAAGCAATGGATTTTATCAGTGCCGAACTGCAAGACCTTCATTTTGTCAGTGTCAAACTGCAAGATCAAAATCACATCAGTCTGCCGCAGGACGCTGATTCGTTATGCAAAGAGCAATGAGCGGAAGATACATGCATAACAGGGATAATCTCTGCCAAAGCCCCACCAGTGCAATAACGCTTCCCTGAAATGCCGGTTTGTCCGCCATGACAAAGAGAGAAAAGCATATGACAGAAAAAACAAAACAGATCAGGGAAAAAACACCCCAAAATCCATGAGAGGCTTTGAAAAAATACAGCCCGGTCAACAGCGGCGCAAACAGGAGAAACATAAATCCGAAAGCGGAGCCATACCCATGTATCTTCGCGGAAATTGTTTTTAATTCCTTCGTCTCTCCTACCGGAAAAAAGCCGGATAAAATGCAGGCACCTGCGGCATAAATGCAGAGGACGGCAAAAAGAATGACTGCAATGGGAACGGACTTTTCCGCAATCATGGGATATAATTTGAAATTGCATAAAAGGATCATCATTCCTAACGTGACCAGCCAGATATTATAGAGAATATGCGGCGGCGCACTGGGGTTTCCCAAAGCACTCATTACCTGTGTCAGATGATTGTATCCACGATACGTCGGAGCTAGAAGAAACGGGAGTATGAGGTCGCCGATCAGAAAAAAGGGTAAGTAGTCGATCATTTTATTTTTTATCGCCCGCCTCATTCTTAAAATGTCCTAATCCTTTCAGAATCTTTACGGCTACTTCTTTCATGACATCGGCTTTTACTACTGCGATACCCTGTTCCTCATCACCTAGAACGAGCAGGGTATCTCCGGGGTTAATATCGAATAATTCTCTGGCTTCTTTTGGGATTACGATTTGTCCCCGCTCACCAACTTTCACTGTTCCGAAGATGTGCTTTCCCTTTGGCATTGACATTTTGCTCACGCTCCTCTTATAGGTCTTATCAATCAAATAAACATTTCTTAAAGTCATATTTTTCATATTAGTACGAAAAGTATATATTAGAATGCTATAAATGTCAATATGGATTCTGCGATCACAGGAGACAGATTCCGCACTTACAGGAGGCAGGTTCTGCACCCACTGGAGACAGGGGGGAGTGTAGCATTGGCGCTGCTATTAATGAACTATATCGGCATCCATAGACTTTTCTGAGCCGGAATCGCATAATGGGTAAAAAATGAAGGAGCGTGGTGTTTTATGGGTAAATTACATGAGCTTGTGCAAGAGTATTTGGAATATTGCAAATATCGTAAGAGGCTGGATGCAAAAACATTGAAAGCCTATCGGATCGATCTTCGGCAGTATGAGGAGTTTTGCGGCGGGGCGGAGGATTGTTTTTTTAGGGACAGGGTAGATGATTTTATTACGGGCTTACATAAGCAATATAAACCAAAGTCGGTAAAGCGGAAGATCGCAAGCTTAAAAGCGTTTTTTCACTATTTGGAGTATAAAGAGGTGCTGCATGAAAATCCGTTTGCAAAATTAGATATTCGTTTCCGCGAGGCAAAGCTTCTGCCGAAGACGATTCCGTTTCATTCGATACAGACATTTCTATCCGTGCTGTATGAGCAGAAGGAGAAGGCGGAGTCCGCATATCAGCGGCGGTGCTGTATCAGAAATATCGCGGTCATGGAATTATTGTTCGCAACCGGAATGCGGATATCGGAGCTATGTTCACTGAAGCCGTCCGATATTGATCTTGAAAATAACACAGTTTTGATTTATGGAAAAGGTGCAAAAGAGCGGATCATACAACTTGGAAACCGAGAGGTGATCTCGGCATTGGAATCGTATCAGGAAGCTTTTCTGCAGGATATCGACGCATGCGGTTATTTTTTTGTCAATCGGTTACGGCATAAGCTGTCAGATCAGTCCGTCCGCTTTATGATCGATCATCACGCGAAGCTTGCCGGAATTACGCAGCATCTCACGCCGCATATGTTCCGGCATTCGTTTGCCACGCTTTTATTGGAGCAGGATGTGGACATCCGCTATATTCAAAGGATGCTCGGACACAGTTCGATCAGTACGACGGAGATTTATACGCATGTGTCGAATGCGAAGCAGAAGGATATTCTGGTGCGGAAGCATCCGCGGAATTTGATGGAGGTGAATGGAGGATAATGAAGGGAATATTGGGTTAGTTGTCTTTTGCGTGTTTGTTGATAATATGCAGAGAGCAATCATTATTGAGAGCTAATACATAAATTTCGTCCCCTATTATTTCGTTCAATCGTTGCTTGCTTATGATAAGTCTGTCTGTAGTTATAGATCGATTGTTCATTAAGCAGCAATGGTAAAAACGGTAGCCAGCCAATTCTAATGCAATATTAATACTATAATAATTATGCCGGATACATAAATAGCCTAGTACTCCAAAAAATATTAAAAATAGAACAACTTGATCCCATAATGTGAAGTCAAAGACCAATAATGGCAAGACGAAAGTACAAATATATTCGGCAGATAGCATTTTTTCTTCTTTAGCAATCACTATTGTAAATGGAGAAGAGTTTTCTGTGGTATTTCTATGAAGAGACTTATATACAGCTATATAGCTCAAAACGGTACAAAACGATATAAGGGTTATACTTATAATCTCAGTTGTTATGCATGAGCTGTTCTTTTTAATACTTAAAATGTCCTTAATGAGAATACATGCCCATAGAGGTAAATATGAAAGAAAAAATAAGCTGAAAGAAAAAAATAATGGCATAGGAATGCTCCTTATTTTGTTTGATTATTTCCATGACCGTGCGCTTGAAACTTCAACAGGCGATTCTTCAAATGGATCTACCATCCCTTTATTGCAAAGTAACCGTATTAGCTTATCGGCTGATTCGGGTAAGGATGTATCAAATTTTCCGTCTGTTAAGGGGATATTAAATAATTCAGCATAGTCTTCTCGTTTATTCTTGCTTTGGAGGATATCAAAGCGCTTCTCGTTAAATGAAACAAACATTCTAGGGTGATGTCCGAAAACCGCCACAGATTCGAAAACATCATTATTAGAAAAAATACCACTTTCTTTTAATATAGATATTTTATTACCACAGATGGTTTTATATGCACGTTCCATGTTAAATAATTTTTCACCAGCCATTGTAATGAAATATATATCTTCACCTAAAATCAAAACATCAATAGCAGGACGCAGGGTAAGTACATTTGTGTCAATTTCTCGAAAGGTATTTTTCTCATATAGAAACCTGTGCTTAAGTGTAGTGATCGGATTCTGCATGGAAACTAGCACTAGTGGGATTTGTTCACCGTTAAGCGCTACGTTGCCTTGTATAACATATGCCTGCATCTTTTGAGAGAGTGGGTTTGCCTCATAGTCGATATTGGATAGTGCGGTAATGAGACTGCTATATTCGCTTGAAATTAAAGGGTTATGGCTATGTAACTTATATATAGTTTGACCGTCTGTGGTTCCGTCATAATTCTGGACACTTGTATGAGTGGTTAAGATACCGTTTTTGGAATTGATATAGTGAGCCACAATTTCACTAATGAATTCTATAAGTTTTCCCTGTGGTGTTAAAGTGATCGAAAAAGCTCCATATACGGTATCTGTGTTTTTTCGAGGGGCTATTCTCAATAATTGAATAGACCAAGCGTCTGATTTGTTCATCTGCTCAAAAGCGGCTTGTATTTTTTGCAAGGACATGTGCATTTCCTCCGTCTGTGATATTAGTGATTGTAGTATAACATATGGAACGGGACTTGTAAATACTGTAATGACTATTAGCTTGCATCTAAGGGAGGGAGGAGACAGTAAAAAGACAATTAATAAAGGATAATAAGAAATTATCCTTTGTGCTTAAGGCGCTTTGTAGATTATAGGTAAT
>ERZ777305.1026-NODE-1026-length-39104-cov-10.414761_pt1 | contig 39104 bp, 32 predicted proteins | sample MGYA00374965_ERZ777305 | MGnify/ENA primary metagenome ERZ777305 (study PRJEB29328, sample SAMD00013331) | mouse gut metagenome | study: EMG produced TPA metagenomics assembly of the Metagenome analysis of fecal microbiota from mouse which was promoted... | reverse complement strand
TAAGTAACTTATAATAAGGGGGTATTTCTTAATCTTCGATGGCAGCCTGGGCCGCTGCTACACGGGCGATGGGCACACGGAAGGGTGAGCAGCTGACATAGTTCATGCCGAGCTTGGCACAGAACTTAACCGATGAGGGTTCGCCGCCGTGCTCGCCGCAGATACCAATCTTGAGCTCGGGCTTGGTGGCACGTCCTTTTTCTACGCCCATGCGTACGAGCTGACCTACACCTTCCTGATCGAGTACTTCGAAGGGGTCGGTCTTGATGATGCCGTGCTCTTTGTAGAACTTGAGGAATTTGGGTGCGTCATCGCGCGAGAAGCCGAAGGTCATCTGGGTGAGGTCGTTGGTACCGAAGCTGAAGAAGTCGGCTACTGATGCGATTTCGTTGGCTGTCAGTGCTGCACGGGGAACTTCAATCATGGTGCCTACCAGGTAGGGTATCGAACATCCCTGCTCATCGAAAACTTTGGCGGCAGTGGTGTTGATGATATTGGCCTGATGCTGAATTTCTTTGAGCGAGCCTACCAGAGGAATCATGATTTCGGGGTGAACGTCGATGCCGCGGGCTTTGCATGCGAGGGCTGCCTCGATGATGGCGCGGGTCTGCATCTCGGTGATTTCGGGATAGGTGATGCCGAGGCGGCAACCGCGGTGACCGAGCATGGGGTTGAATTCTTCGAGGCTGTCGACTTTTGCTTTTACGTCGGCGAGGCTGATGCCCATTTCGTCGGCGAGTTCTTTCTGGGTTGCGGTCTGGTGGGGTACGAATTCGTGCAGAGGGGGATCGAGCAGACGGATGGTTACTCCGTAGCCGTCCATTGCTTCGAAGATGCCTTCGAAGTCACCGCGCTGCATGGGCAGGAGTTTTGCGAGTGCCTGACGGCGTCCTTCTTCGTCGGCGGCGATAATCATTTCGCGCATGGCTTTGATGCGGTCGCCTTCGAAGAACATGTGTTCGGTGCGGCACAGGCCGATACCCTGTGCGCCGAAGTGGCGTGCCTGCTTGGCGTCGCGGGGCGAGTCGGCGTTGGTGCGTACGAGGGTTTTGGTGTATTTCGAGGCGAGGTTCATGATTGCGCCGAAGTCGCCGCCGATTTCGGGTTCGGCGGTGGGTACCTGACCGTTGTAAACTTCGCCGGTAGAGCCGTTGAGCGAAATCCAGTCGCCTTCGTGGTATACGTTGCCACCCATTTCAACGGTTTTTTCTTTGTAGTCTACTTTGATTTCGCCTGCACCTGATACGCAGCATTTGCCCATGCCGCGTGCTACTACTGCGGCGTGCGAGGTCATACCGCCACGCATGGTGAGGATACCTTGTGCCACTGCCATACCGCGGAGGTCTTCGGGCGAGGTTTCGATGCGGACGAGTATTACTTTCTTTTTCTTTTCGGCCCATGCTTCGGCTTCGTCGGCTGCAAATACTACCTGACCGGTGGCTGCGCCGGGCGATGCGGGCAGGCCTTTTGCTACTACCTTGGCGTGCTTGAGGGCTGCTTTGTCGAATACGGGGTGAAGGAGTTCGTCGAGTTTCTGGGGTTCCATGCGCATGAGCACGGTTTTTTCGTCGATTTCGCCGGCGCGGAGCAGGTCCATGGCTATTTTAACCATTGCTGCGCCTGTGCGCTTGCCGTTGCGGGTCTGGAGCATCCAGAGTTTGCCGTCCTGGATGGTGAATTCCATATCCTGCATGTCTTTGTAGTATGCTTCCAGACGGTCGGCGATTGCGAAGAGTTCGTTGGCGCACACGGGCATGGATTCCTCGAGCGAGGGATATTTGCTCTGGCGTTCTTCTTCGGAGATGCCCTGGAGAGCTGCCCAGCGGCGGCTGCCTTCGATGGTGATCTGCTGGGGGGTGCGGATGCCGGCTACCACGTCTTCGCCCTGTGCGTTGATGAGGTATTCGCCGTTGAAGAGGTTTTCACCGGTGGCTGCATCGCGGCTGAAGGCAACACCGGTGGCGGAGTTGTTGCCCATGTTGCCGTATACCATTGCCTGAACGTTCACTGCGGTTCCCCATTCTTCGGGAATCTGGTTCATTCGGCGGTAGATGATGGCGCGTTCGTTCATCCAGCTGTCGAATACGGCGCAGATGCCGCCCCAGAGCTGTTCCCATGCGCTGTCGGGGAAGTCTTTGCCGGTGAAGTCTTTCACGGCGGATTTGAAGAGGCGGACGAGGTTTTTAAGGTCTTCGACGTCGAGTTCGGTGTCGAGTTTAACGCCTTTTTCTTCTTTGACCTTGTCCATTATTTCTTCGAAGGGGTCGATGTCGGTCTTCGATTTGGGCTTCATGCCGAGTACTACGTCACCGTACATCTGTACGAAGCGGCGGTAGCTGTCCCATGCAAAGCGGGGGTTGCCGCTCTTTTCTGCCAGCGAGGCTACGGTATCGTCGTTCATGCCGAGGTTGAGCACGGTATCCATCATGCCGGGCATCGAAGCGCGGGCACCTGAACGAACTGATACCAGGAGGGGATTTTTGGGGTCGTTGAATTTTTTGCCGGTGAGTTCTTCTACGTGGGCAATTGCGTTTTCAACTTCTTCTTTGATACGATTTACTACTTCGTCTTTGCCGTACTGGGTGTATTCGGTGCAGACTTCGGTGGTGATTGTGAAACCGGGGGGCACGGGCATGCCGAGCAAGTTCATTTCTGCGAGGTTGGCGCCTTTGCCGCCAAGCAGATTTCGCATTGATGCGTTGCCTTCTGCCTTACCATCGCCGAAAGTATAGACTCTTTTCATTTGATTGGTTATAAATGGTTATATGCTAAATATATTTGTATCAATTTGATTCATAGCAACATAGAACTATGAATGTGTTTTTTGCCTGCCATGAGGCTAATATTTTAAAGTACAAAGTTAGTGAAATGAGTTTGTAGTTGCAATTTTTTGAGTGAAAATTTACTTTTTTATTGTTTAAAATCCGATATCGGATGTATCCGGCCTGTTCTGATTTCAAATCGGCAGACGCGGCTTTGTGATGCAGCCTGATTTTAGCCTGATTTTAGCTTTTGTTTTGGCCGTTATGTCAGCATTTTTTTGTAACTTTGCGGCTTGAAAAATCAGAACAGACAGAATTTGATGAAAGTATTGAAATTCGGAGGCACTTCCGTAGGCTCGGCAGAGCGTATGCGGGCTGTTGCCGACCTAGTACGGCGCGGAGGACGCAATGTGGTTGTACTGAGCGCCATGTCGGGTACCACCAATACTCTGGTGGAGATTACCGACTATCTTTACAAGGGCAATATTCCCGGTGCTCAGGAAACTCTGAACACTCTGGAAATGAAGTATTCGGGCGTTATCTCCGAACTTTACTCCACTGATACGGCCCGCGCCCGCGCTACTATGCTGATAGGCGAGAGTATCGGATATATCAGGGCTTTGATTCAGGGTGAGTTCGCTGTGGCCGAGGAGCGCGAGATTTTGGCTCGTGGCGAGCTTATGAGCACGGCTATGATGAACGAGTATCTGCATGAATGCGGCATACGCAGTGTTATGCTGCCTGCTCTGGATTATATGCGTACGGACAGCAACGGCGAGCCCGACATGAAGTATATAGCCACTCGCCTTGGCCGACTGATGGATATGAACCCGGATGCCGATGTTTATATCACTCAGGGATATATATGCCGCAATGCTTTCGGCGATATTGACAATCTGAAACGTGGCGGCAGCGACTACACAGCCTCGATTATCGGTGCGGTGCTGAATGCCGAGGAAATTCAAATCTGGACCGACATCGATGGCATGCACAACAACGACCCACGCTATGTGGAGGGTACCCGTCCGGTAAGTCGTCTGAATTTCGAGGAGGCCGCCGAGCTGGCTTATTTCGGCGCCAAGATTCTGCACCCCAACTGTGTGTTACCTGCCAAGCTGAACAATATTCCGGTGCGTCTGCTCAATACCATGCAGCCCGAGGCCACCGGTACTGTGATATATAATATGCCACCCGACGGCAGCATCAAGGCTGTGGCTGCCAAGGACAACATCACTGCCGTGAAAATAAAGTCCGGCCGCATGCTGCTGGCCTACGGCTTTCTGCACAAGGTGTTCGAAACCTTTGAAAATCATCGTACCAGCATCGACATGATTGCCACCAGCGAGGTGGGCGTGACCCTTACTATCGACGACGACAGCCGTCTTGCCGCCATTGTCGACGACCTTAAGCACTTCGGCACCGTAACTGTAGACCGCGACATGGTTATTATATGCGTGGTAGGCGATCTCGAGTGGCATAACCGCGGCTTCGAGTCGCGGGCCGTAGCGGCGCTGGCCGATATTCCCATTCGCATGATTAGCTACGGCGGCAGCAACTATAATATATCTATGGTAGTGCACAAGGATAATAAAGTCGAGGCTCTGCGTCGCCTCAGCGAAAAACTGTTTGATTAATACAAACCAACTATGATATCGGTAAACAACTTAGGTATTCAATTCGGCAAAAGAGTTCTGTTTCAGGACGTAAACCTGAAATTCACCCCCGGCAACTGCTATGGCATCATAGGAGCCAACGGCGCCGGCAAGTCTACGCTTATGCGCATACTCAGCGGACAGCTCAGCCCCACCCACGGCAACGTGATGCAGGGCCCGGGCGAACGTATGAGCGTGCTTGAGCAGGACCACTTCAAATTCGACGAGTGTACGGTACTCGACACTGTACTGCAAGGCCACACTGTGCTGTGGGATATAATGAAAGAGAAAGATGCCCTTTATGCAAAGCCTGATTTCAGCGATGCCGACGGCATGCGGGCCAGCGAGCTGGAGGAGAAGTTCGCCGAACTCGAGGGCTGGAACGCCGAGGCTGATGCCGCCGCTCTGCTCTCCGGTCTTGGCATTAAGGAAGACAAGCACTATATGCTTATGAAGGACATGAGCGCCAACGAGAAGGTGCGCGTGCTCCTGGCCAAAGCGCTCTACGGCAACCCCGACAACCTGCTGCTCGACGAACCTACCAACGACCTTGACCTCGACACTGTGGCATGGCTCGAAGACTACCTGTCGAAATTCGAAAACACCGTGCTTGTGGTCAGCCACGACCGTCACTTCCTCGACTCGGTCTGCACCCACACACTCGATATCGACTACAATAAGGTACAGCTTTTCGCCGGCAACTACTCTTTCTGGTACCAAAGCTCGCAGCTGGCATTGCGTCAGCAGCAGCAACAGAATAAAAAGGCCGAGGAAAAGCGCAAGGAACTCATGGAGTTTATTCAGCGTTTCTCGGCCAATGTGGCAAAGAGCAAGCAGACCACCTCGCGCAAAAAGATGCTCGAGAAACTCAACGTGGAGGAAATTCAGCCTTCGTCACGCCGTTATCCGGGCATCATTTTCACTCCCGAACGCGAACCTGGCAACAAGATTCTGGAGGTCCACGGCCTGAGCGCAAGCGTCGACGGCGAAGTACTCTTCAATGATGTGAACTTTCAGGTGGAAAAGGGCGACAAAGTTGCCTTCCTGAGCCGCGACCCGCGTGCCATGACAGCACTGTTCGAAATCATCACCGGCAACCGCAAGGCCGACGCCGGCAGCTACGACTGGGGCCAGACCATCACCACAGCATATCTGCCTCTGGACAACAATTCGTTTTTCAACACCGACCTCAACCTGGTCGACTGGCTGTGCCAGTACAGCGACGACTCCAGCGAAATCTATCTCAAGGGATTCCTTGGCAAGATGCTGTTTAGCGGCGAGGAAGTGCTGAAGAAGGCATCGGTACTGTCGGGTGGCGAAAAGATGCGTTGTATGATTGCCCGCATGATGCTGCGCAACGCCAACACCATGGTACTTGACTCGCCCACCAACCACCTCGACCTGGAATCGATTCAGGCTTTCAACAACACCCTACAGGCATTCAAGGGCAACCTGCTGCTGTCATCGCACGACCATGAGTTCATTCAGACTGTCTGCAACCGCATCATCGAGCTCACGCCCAACGGCATCATCGACAAGATGATGGACTACGACGACTACATAACCGATGAAAAGGTTGCCGCCGCACGCGAACGCTTATACAATTAATTCAGATATAAACATGGTAAAACATATCGTCACTTTCAAATTACAGGGCACAGCCGACGAACGCCTTGAGGTAGCAAAGCGCTTCAAAACCGCTCTCGAAGCCCTGCCGCAGCAGATTGATGTTCTGCAGTCAATCGAAGTAGGCATCAACGAAAATCCTGCCGAGCAGTGGGATGTTGTTCTCACAGCTATCGTACCCACCATGGCCGATGTAGAAACATATGCCAAGCATCCGGCCCACGTGGCTGCCGCCGGTCTGCTGGCCGGTCACAAGGCCGATCGTGCCTGCGTGGACTACGTTTGCTGATTTTGCCACCCGGTTGCAGCGGAGTTTCAGTAACTTTGCATAAAAATTTATGATTTATGGAATTACTTAACTCTCTGCTTATGATGCTCAACGAGATGTCGCCGTACATCTTGTTGGGCTTCTTTATAGCCGGACTCATGCATGCCTTTGTACCGCAGGGCAGCATGGCTCGCCACCTGTCCGGCACAGGGTGGCGTCCGGTAGTAAAAGCCGCAATGATAGGAGTGCCGCTGCCTCTGTGTTCGTGCGGAGTACTGCCCACGGCCATAGCCATGCGCCGTGCCGGTGCCTCGCGGGCTTCGTCGACATCGTTTCTCATTGCCACTCCACAGACCGGAGTGGACAGCATCGCAGCCACCTGGTCGCTGCTTGGTCCGGCGTTTGCGCTTATCCGTCCTGTGGCTGCTCTGGTCACTGCCGTTTTCGGCGGTGTTGCAGTAGGCAAATCGGAACATTCTGTGACCGCAGCGTGTGACTGCGCTCCTGAAGCCGATGTCACTGTTGCCCGTCAAGGCTTCATACACAAGCTGGCCGATGCCCTGCGCTACGGTTTTGTAGACCTTGTGTCGAGTATAGGCGGATGGCTTGTGGCCGGACTGATTATAGCCGCCCTGATTACAGTGTACGTGCCTTCCGACTTTTTCTCGGCCCTTGGCAGTACGCCCATATTCTCAATGATTGCCGTGCTGGTAATCGCCATACCCATGTATGTATGCGCCACCGGCTCGATACCAATTGCCATGTCGCTGATGCTGAAAGGTCTGTCGCCAGGCACAGCTTTGGTACTGCTTATGGCTGGTCCGGCAGCCAATTTCGCGTCGTTCACACTGATTTCGCGCGAAATGGGCCGTAAACCGGCGCTGATATACCTGTCGTCGATAATCATTGGCGCCGTAGCCTTCGGTCTGGCCATCGACTATCTGCTGCCCGCGCAGTGGTTCGACCTCGGACATATACACGGACTCTGTGGACACGCTCACGGTTTCAGCGTCTTCGCCACTGTATGCTCCGGCATACTTGTGCTGCTTCTGGCGTATGCGCTGCTTCGTCCGCACAAACATCACAATCACATAAATACAACCGAAATGACAAAAGAATATCAGATTAAAGGCATGAACTGCCCGCATTGCCAGGCAACTGTAGCCAAGGCCATAGCCGCTGTAAAGGGCGTAACAGATGTAGATGTAAATCTCGGCTCAGCCAAAGCCACCGTCAGTGGCGACCACGATTCAGCCGAGGTGATTGCAGCTGTACATGCCGCAGGTTTCGAAGCCTTACAATAAGGCCCCGTTCCCCAATATTTTAAAAGGGGTCCAAGCTTCTAATCGGCGCAGGTAGCTGAACGCTGATTCTTTTTTACCCGCTCTTTTCTGAACTCCTTCCAGTTATTATTCCACTTTTGCCGGCCACGGATATGGTCAATGCCGAAAAGACCTTTCAGGCGTTGCAGAATCTGTTGGCCGGCATTGAGTTTCACAAGGTTCCGGCAACCGGCCAGACGTTCGTCGGGAATCTGTCCAAGCCGGATTTTGCCATGGTCTACCGCATTGACCCGCTCCACCAGAAGCCGTATGGGTTCCTGCAGTTCCGGAGCCTCGGCAGGTTCATATATGGCTATGTCGTCCGAAGCAAGTTTTTTGCTGTCCCATTGCTTTGCTTCCTTCACAGTAATGAATTCCTTGTCGACCACATAAACCTCGGCGTAGGTGCTGACAAAAAACGGCTCGTCGACACGGTTGAACATAAACATGCCTCGCCCGCGCCCGTTCGACTCGATATTGAACGAGTAGGCACAAAGATCAATGGGAGCTATTACACCACTGATTACATTGTCGAAGTGGAAACGAATCTTGAACTGCTCGAAGTCGATACCGTCGCGAAAAAACAGTGACAAATTCGGCACCCACCTGCGACTGGTGGCATCGTTTATCACATTTACGTCGAGAGTAATTCGATTGTCGTTTTTCTTCCACACTTCTTTGGCGCCGTATCGGCCTCGGACCGAATCCGTCCCCTCTGCAAGCGATGTAAGAGCGGCAGGGACCAGCGCTGTGGGAGGAATACCTACCCAGTCGGCCCACGAAAAATGTTGGTTACAGCAGTCACTCACACTATCGAGCCCCAGCGAATTTGTAAAGCGGTAATACGATTTCGATGTAAGGATACGCGGATTGTTCCAGCCATTGAAGCGGACTTTATTGTCAGACGGCAGCATATAGTCGACCATCTTTTCACGAAACATGAAAATTGTGTCGGAATACGTCGAGAGCGTTGAGTACTCACGTACATAAGCAAGCATGTGCAGTACTCTGTGTTCCCGCGACTCCACAACAAATTCGGGCAGTTCAAGAATCTGCTCCTTCATAAATATGGTATCGGTGGTGGCCACAGGTATATTTCGTTCTTCATACCCCATCAGACGCACCGTTACCGGATATTCATCGCTGTATATGAACGGCAATGCGCCGTCGGATTCACAGGTACCTATATATTTGCCATGCAGGTCGAATACCACCACATCTGACAACGGGCAGCCGGTGGCGGAGTCTGCAACTACTGCATGCCGCTCCCGTGCATAGGCGTGGGTGGCAATAAACAGAATTAATATTATCATGAAAAATGTACGCAGCATGGGCACGAGCATTATGTGATTCGCAAAAGTAATGCATTTAGTTCTGCCGTTATACGCATTTAATAAACTTTAATATCACTTAGGTTAAAATTAAGGCATAATTGCGTCGTAAATATCAAATATTATTTATTATCATATTTTTTGCTCCGCTCCGACATCGGAGGCTGTATCGAACGGTTCTATCAATAATGTTAACCGGCAATTTCAGTACGCCGCCCTTGTGCCCTATCAAGCCGCAATAAAATCGCTATTATGGTTCTACAAAGCAGATGTTCGGTTAACTTTTAGTGTAGCGATTTGTTTTATGTGCATAGGAAACTAAATACCTACTATTATGACTTATGACGACGTAATAAAATCAGCACCTGCAGTATTAATAGAATTTTATGCCACATGGTGCGGACACTGCCAACGCATGGAGCCGGTGGTAGAAGATATCAAGACCCTGCTCAGTGGCGAAGTACAGCTCTATCAGCTTGACATCGACGAAAACCGCGACGTAGCCGACGAACAACATATCGAAGGCACCCCAACTTTTATTCTCTATAAGAATGGCGAGGAAGTATGGCGTTTGAGCGGCGAAATCGACGGCAATACCCTTTTGGCCAAAATACAGCATTACGTATAATGGCAAAGGCTTCGATATTCAGCGATTTTCTGCAGGCCCTGGGAGTGCAGCATACCGGCCGCTACAGCGACAGCCGTTTCAACGGACTTACATTCAAGTCGCTCTTTGGCCTGAGCCGGCTACTGGATGAGTACGGGGTGGAAAACTCGGCCTGGCGCGTGCCCCGTACGGGCAGCGTCGGGCATATTCCATTACCATTTCTGGCTCAGAAACCCGATAATTTTGTAATTGTAACCGCCGTTTCACCATCACAGGTTGACTATATATGCAAAGGTGAACGCAAGCAGATGCCGGTTTCGGATTTCGAGAAAAATTGGACCGGGGTGGTACTGCTTGCCAGCCCGCAGGCAGGCGCATGCGAACCTGAATACCATCGCCACCGCATGCTTGATTTCGCCTCAGAAGCCCTTACATGGATTATGACAACTGCCATGGTGACAATACTGACATATCTGTATGTCACCCGCGGATTATATCATAGTGTGGCTGCATCGGTTCTGATTATGGTAGACCTGGCCGGTCTGACTGTGACTTCCATGCTGATGCTTAAATCTCTGAACATACATACCACAGCAGCCGACCGTGTATGCAGTGTGCTGCAGCGCGGAGGTTGCGACAAGATTCTGGCCATGGAAGCATCTAAGTTCTTTGGATTGTTCGGCTGGAGCGAGGTAGGCCTCGGCTATTTCGCCGTCAGTACGGCTGCATTACTGTTGTTCCCTTCGTATATCAACTATCTGGCTATGGCCAACATATGCTGTCTGCCATTTACTTTCTGGAGCATCTGGTACCAGCGCTTCAGGGCGCGGCACTGGTGTACGCTGTGCGTTATTACACAGGGGCTGCTATGGTGTCAGTTTTTCTGTTATCTGTCAGGTGGCTTCGAGCGCCACTTCAGGCTCGACACCCCCGGGCCATGGATTCTGCTTTGCTGCTATGTGGCGGCGGTATTGATGCTGAACAAATTTGCTGAATTGGTGACAAATAAACAGTAATAATCATGGGAATAGTCTTAGGCAAAATCAGTGATGCAAAAGCACTTGCACAAAATTTATCCTCCGACGTCAAACCGCCTGTACCCGGCGCAGTGCGGCTGACACCGCTTGAAATGAACATGCTCCATTTCGGCAGCGACAAACATTCGCCGCTTCCGGACAAAACACCCGCCTCTTAATTCACAGTGGCGAGTTAAACATATTGGCATCACATTTGTTAAAATAGTCAGAAAGGCCATAAAGCTTTTTCGTTTCAACAACAAACATTACAATTCACTACTATGAATTTCAACAATTTTACCATTAAATCGCAAGAAGCCATCCAAAAGGCTGTTGAAATCACCCGTGGCGCCGGCTTGCAGGCAATTGAGCCTGTAATCCTGCTCAAGGCTGTGATTGAAGAAGGCGAGTCGCTGGTAAAGTTTATCTTTCAGAAGATAGGCGCCAACCTCGGCCAGATAAACATGCAGGTTGACCGCGACATCAACGCGCTGCCTAAAGTCAGCGGCGGTGAACCATACCTCAGCCGCAGCGCCAACGATGTGCTGCAGCGTGCAATCGACATGGCCAAGAAGCAAGGCGACGAATATGTTACCCTCGAGGCCATACTGATGGCGCTGTTCGATGTGAATTCCTCGGCTTCGTCAATTCTTAAGGATGCCGGCCTTACTGAAAAAGAACTCAAGGCGGCCATCGACGAACTGCGCAAGGGCAAGAAGGCTACCGACCAGGGCGCCGAAGAAACCTATAACGCTCTGAGCAAATATGCTGTAAACCTCAACGAACGCGCCCGCTCGGGCAAGCTCGACCCGGTAATCGGACGCGACGAAGAGATACGACGTGTGCTGCAGATTCTCAGCCGCCGTACAAAAAACAACCCCATGCTTATCGGCGAACCGGGCACCGGCAAGACTGCCATAGCCGAAGGTCTGGCACACCGTATAGTACGTGGCGACGTACCCGAAAACCTGCGCACCAAGCAGATTTATTCGCTCGACATGGGCGCGCTGGTGGCAGGTGCCAAATATAAAGGTGAATTCGAGGAGCGTCTGAAAGCTATCGTCAACGAAGTTACAGGCGCCGATGGTGAAATAATTCTGTTCATCGACGAAATCCACACCCTTGTGGGTGCCGGCAAAGGCGAAGGCGCCATGGATGCTGCCAATATTCTCAAGCCGGCTCTGGCCCGTGGCGAACTACGCAGCATAGGCGCCACCACACTCGACGAATATCAGAAGTACTTCGAAAAAGACAAAGCGCTTGAACGCCGCTTCCAGAAGGTGATGGTAAACGAACCAGACGAAATGAGCGCCATAGCTATTCTGCGCGGCCTGAAAGAACGCTACGAAAACCACCACAAGGTGCGTATCCGCGACGAAGCGATTATCGCCGCAGTGCAGCTGTCGGAGCGATACATCACCGACCGTTTCCTGCCCGACAAGGCTATTGACCTTATCGACGAGGCTGCTTCCAAACTTAAACTCGAAATTGACTCTGTGCCGCAGGCTCTCGACGATATTACCCGCCGGATTGCCCAGAAGGAAATTGAACGCGAGGCTATCAAGCGCGAAGGCATGAAGGAAAAGGTCAAGGAAATCGAAAAGGATATTGCCGAACTGCGCGAGGAGGAGAAGGAATACTCTGCCAAGTGGAAGGCCGAAAAGGAACTCATAAACCGCATACAGCAGAACAAGATTGACATCGAACAGCTGAACTTCGATGCCGAAAAGGCCGAACGCGAGGGCGACTATGCCAAGGTGGCCGAGATCCGCTATTCCAAAATCCAGCAGAAGGAGCAGGAAAATAAGGACGTTCAGGAGCAGCTGCGAATGATGCAGGGCGACCGTGCTCTTATTAAGGAGGAAGTCGACTCGGAAGATATCGCCGACGTAGTAAGCCGCTGGACCGGCATACCGGTGAACAAGATGGTGCAGTCCGAAAAAGAAAAACTGCTGCACCTGGAAGAAGAACTGCACGACCGTGTGATTGGCCAGGACGACGCCATCTGCGCCATTGCCGATGCCGTTCGCCGCAGCCGCGCGGGCCTGAACGACCCCAAGCGCCCTATCGGCTCGTTTATTTTCCTCGGCACTACCGGCGTGGGCAAGACCGAGCTGGCAAAGGCTCTGGCCGAATATCTCTTCGACGACGAGAACATGATGACCCGTATCGACATGAGCGAATATCAGGAGAAGCACTCGGTGAGCCGACTGGTAGGAGCGCCTCCGGGATACGTGGGCTACGACGAAGGCGGACAGCTGACCGAGGCCGTACGGCGCAAACCATACTCAGTGGTTCTGTTCGACGAAATCGAAAAGGCGCACCCCGATGTGTTCAATATTCTGCTGCAGGTGCTCGATGACGGCCACCTCACCGACAACAAGGGCCGCAGTGTGAACTTCAAGAACACTATTATAATAATGACTTCGAACATGGGGTCGCAGCTTATCCGCGACAACTTCGCCAAGATAACCGACGACAACCGCTTCGAAACCATTGAAACTACCAAAGGGCAGGTACTCGAAATGCTTAAACAGACCATACGTCCCGAATTCCTCAACCGAATCGACGAAATCATTATGTTTACTCCGCTGAACCGAGTTGAAATCGAAGAGATTGTGGGCCTGCAAATCAAGAGCGTTCAGAAGATGCTGCGCACAAACGGCATAACGCTCGAAGTAACTCCTAAGGCACTTAGCTATCTTGCCGAAGAAGGCTACGACCCCGAGTTCGGCGCCCGCCCGGTAAAGCGTGTGATACACCGCCTGGTGCTGAACCGCCTGTCGAAAGACATCCTGGCACAGACTGTCGACCGCGACAAACCCATTATAATCGACGTGGACGACAATAGCGAATCGCTTATATTTAAGAACTAAACCCTAATTTATAACCCGGATTCCGGTCGGGGTTGACATAGCTCCGGCCGGAATTTTTTACTTTCTCTCAATCCACTTGAATATGAAAAAGTTTTTTTATCTCCTGCTGCTGCTCATTCCTCTGGGCCTCACATCATGCCACGACGACGATGACGATCTGCCTAACGTAGATTTCGACGTAACCTTCCAGGATGCCGCCATAGGCGAAGACGGTGTAATTTATGTGGTACAAGGCGAAAGCTTCTCGATTGAAGGCGTCAAGGTCATAAACCGCGAGGCAGGCAAGAGTGCCATCATCACATCGGCCACTTACTTCTGGGATGCTTTCCCGCTTGGCACCAGCGTAGTAGAGCCTTATGGCTTCGAAATCGAAACCAGCAGCACCACCCCGCTTGGCAATCACAGTCTGCAGATTTCTTGTCCGGTATATGCAGTCGACAAGGAAATGGCCACCGCTCTGATTTCATTTACCGTTTGCGTGGTATCTGATGAAAATGAACTGCCGGACACCGCCGGCGATGATGTAATCCAACACCGTATCGTAACTCCAAGCATCAACGACTGATAGTTCCAAACAGCTGTTATAGATAACTATGCATCTCTAACCTGTGGTCGGGGCGCCCTAAAACGGGTGCCCCGACTGATTTTATGGCATAAGTTTTGTAGGGAGTATCTGTATATCCGTAAGCAATCTGCTACGTAAACATCTAAGAATTAGGTTTGTTTTAATATAAAATCCGGCTCGTAAATAACTATTGACCTGACGTTAACATTCATTGTCGAACCGGCTATAAAAACGTTTCAACACATCCATTATGAGTACAATTCAACAGGAACCCGACTTTCCGCACCGTGTGTTTTATGCGGCGCGTCAGACACTACGCCGCCATGCCTCCGGTGGCAACGTATTGATTGCAGCCACGGTGCTCGCGCTGGTAATAGCCAATATCCCAAGTATAAACGAGTATTATTTCAACTTCTGGACTCAGGAAGTACGCCTGCAGGTGGGTGACTTCAACATATTCAGCCACTCGGGGCATCCCATGGATATGCTGGCATTTATCAACGATGCCCTGATGGCCATTTTTTTCTTCTCCATCGGCCTTGAGATAAAACGTGAGATTCTGGTAGGCGAACTGGCATCGTTCAAACAGGCGCTGCTGCCAATAACGGCTGCCGTAGGCGGCATGGTCTGCCCTGTGCTGATTTACTGGCTGCTGGCCGCCGGCACCGAATACAGTGGCGGAGCAGCCATACCCATGGCAACCGACATTGCTTTTTCGCTGGGTGTGCTGGCCATGCTCGGCAAGCGTGTGCCGCTGTCACTGAAGATTTTCCTTACCACCCTGGCTGTGGTGGACGACATTGGCGGCATTGTGGTGATAGCCGCATTCTACACCACCCACATCGAGGCTGACCTGCTGCTTTATGCCGCCGGACTGCTGGTGGTGCTTCTGCTGGGCAGCCACATGCACATCAAGAGCAAGATTTTCTACCTGGGCATAGGCGGTGTGGTGTGGTTTCTGTTTCTCAACTCAGGCATCCACCCTACCATCGCCGGAGTGCTGGTAGCCTTCTGTGTACCGGCAACACCGGTATTCGCCCCCAAGAAATATATAAAAATAATACGTAACTCCATTGCCCACTTCCGTGGCGAAGACGACGAACTGCTCAATCAGCGCACGATTCTCAACCGCCATCAGCTGAACTGGCTCAAAGAGGTTGAATCGGCTTCCGACAAGGTAATTTCGCCGCTGCAGGAACTCGAAGACTCGCTCCACCCTATCGTCAACTACTTCATTGTGCCGCTGTTCGCCTTTGCCAATGCCGGCATATTTCTGCTTGACACCGACCCGGCGTCGGTAATTGAGGGTGTGTCGCTGGCTGTAATCCTGGCTCTTGTCGCAGGCAAATTTGTCGGTATACTGAGCTTCTCGTGGCTTACCGTCAAGCTCGGCGCGGCTCCTATGCCCGACCACAGCAACTGGAAGATGATAGCGGCAGTATCGATGCTCGGAGGCATTGGTTTTACGGTGTCGCTGTTCATAGCCACGCTGACGTTCAACGGCGCAGACCCTCTCGCCATAGAACTGCTCAACCATGCCAAGCTCGGCATTGTGGCAGGCTCGCTGCTGGCAGGTGTCGGAGGCTGGCTGCTGCTGCATGTCACTCTGCCCAAAGCAGCCGCACCCGACGAAGAAGACTGACTTCTCGCCGGGATACGGCGCGTGCCAAATTCTTTTTTTGCTGAAAATCACAAAAAAAGGTCTGAAAATTTTGCAATTTCACATTTTTATGTTAATTTTGTGCCGAAGTGTTAAAAACACAGTTTGGAACAAGAAAACAAAAATAGATAATCTTGAACAAGCCTTAAAACATAAATCAGTCTAAGTTGTTAACATAATAAAGGTTAAGTTTTAACCATATACCCTTACAGCACATAAATGAAGAAGCATACTATCTGGATATTGACTATACTTATGGCCGTGGTATTTCTCGGTCTGCTTTTCATGCAGATTATGTACATGAAAAACATGGCCGAAATGCGCTACGAGCAGTTCACCGAGGGTGCGCGCAAGAGTATGATTGCAGTAGCCCAGCGGCTTGAACAGGACGAAACCCGCCACTTTCTGGAAGAGGATGTCAGTTCAATTGAGTCATCGTCGCTGTATGCCCAGTATCCCGGCAACCCGGTGCCCCAGCTCGGCGGCATGAAGTATTCCTTCACCACCGCCAACGGCCTGGAAGCCGACCTTACCATCCAGGGCAACATAACCGAAATTTCGCGACTGCAGCCCGACGCCAGCATGACAGTCGACCGCTTCAAGAACGTGCAACAGACCTATCGCTCGAACTATCTGTATCAGCGCGGCCTGCTCGACGATGTGATACTGAACATTCTCAGTTCAGCGTCTGAGCGTCCTATCGAACTTAGGGCCGACTCTGCCGTAGTACGCCGCTACCTCCGCCAGGAACTCGACACCCTGGGGCTGAAAGTGCCATTCGAGTTTGCCCTTGTGGCTCCCGGCGGAAAATACGTGTACCGTTCGACTGGCTACGCTCCTACTGCCGACGACAGCGACAACATGTTTATACAGCGTCTGTTCCACAACGACCCTGCTAACGCCCACTACGCCCTCAAAGTCTACTTCCCCACCAAGCGCGACTACATCTACTCGTCGATTTCGTTCCTTGTGCCTTCAATGGCATTCACCCTGATACTGCTGGTGGTATTCGTGTTCACCATTGTGGTGGCTTTCAGGCAAAAGAAACTCACCGAGATGAAAAACGACTTCATCAACAACATGACCCACGAATTTAAAACGCCGATTTCGTCGATATCGCTGGCGGCCCAGATGCTCAACGATGCCTCGGTACGCAAATCGCCCGCCATGCTTCAACAGATATCCACCGTGATAAACGACGAAACCAAGCGTCTGCGCTTCCAGGTGGAGAAAGTGCTGCAGATGTCGATGTTCGAACGCCAGAGGGCAACCCTGAAGCTGCAGGAAGTCGATGCCAACCTCGCACTCTACAACATTGTAAATACTTTCAAACTCAAAGTAGAGAAATACGGCGGCAAAATAAGCTCGCACCTCGATGCCATGGACGCCATAGTAAATGTCGACGAGATGCACTTCACTAACGTGATATTCAATCTGCTCGACAACGCTGTGAAATACCGCCGCGAAGACGAGCCCCTGCAACTGACCGTAAGCAGCCGCGACCTGGGCGAAGACCGCCTGCAGATAATCATTGCTGACAACGGCATTGGCATACGCAAGGAGAACCTCAAAAAGATATTTGAGAAATTCTACCGCGTGTCGACGGGCAACCGCCATGATGTGAAAGGCTTCGGACTCGGTCTGGCCTATGTAAAAAAGATGATAACCGAACTCAACGGCACCATAAACGTGGAATCGGAACCCGGCGTGGGTACCCGCTTCATAATTGTACTGCCGTTGCTTAAAGAATAAAATAATCAAGTATAAACTCCTATAAAATTTACAATTATGGAAGAACGTATGCGTATACTGCTTTGCGAAGATGACGAGAATCTTGGCATGCTCCTGAGAGAATACCTCCAGGCCAAAGGCTTCAATGCCGACCTCTTCGCCGACGGCGACAGCGGTTACAAAGCCTTCCTCAAAGGCAAATACGACATCTGTGTACTCGACGTGATGATGCCCAAGAAAGACGGCTTCACTCTTGCACAGGAAATCCGTACTGTGAACTCCGAAGAACCTATCATATTCCTCACCGCCAAGTCGCTCAAGGATGATATTTGCGAGGGATTCAAGATTGGTGCCGACGACTATCTCACCAAACCGTTCTCGATGGAAGAACTGGTGTTCCGTATCGAGGCCATTCTGCGCCGTGTCAAGGGCAAAAAAGACAAGGAAATAACCATGTACAAGATTGGCAAGTTTACCTTCGACACTCGGAAGCAGGTGCTGATGATTGACGACAAGGTAACAAAGCTCACCACAAAGGAAAGCGAACTCCTGAGCCTGCTCTGCGCACATGTAAACGAGATTCTCGAACGTAATTTCGCCCTCAAGACTATCTGGATTGACGACAATTACTTCAACGCTCGCTCGATGGATGTCTACATCACCAAGCTGCGCAAACACCTCAAAGACGACCCCTCTATCGAAATCATCAACATACACGGCAAAGGCTATAAACTCATAGCTCCCGTACCCGAAAAATAACAACTGCAAAACTCTCTCCGTATATGAAAAAAACAGGTATATTCTACGGCTCCACCACCGGCACCACTGCCGGGGTAGCGCGCCGTATAGCCAAGGCTCTCGGTGTAGCCGAGGCCGACATCCACGACGTGGCCAATACTGCTCCGTCGGTATTAGGCGATTACGAACTGGATATTATAGGCTCCTCGACCTGGGGCAACGGACAGGTACAGCGCGACTTCTACGACTTTCTCGCCGGAGTCGCAGCGCTCGACCTCAAGGGACACAGCTTAGCTTTGTTCGGCTGTGGTGACGAGTCAATGTCCGATACCTTCAACAACGCAATAGGCAATATTTACCACAAGCTCAAAGATACCGGCGCACGCTTCATAGGCGATTTCAATGCCGAAGGTTATGACTTCAAAGGCAGCGCCGCCGACATAGATGGCAGAATCGTAGGACTCATGCTCGACGAAGTAAACCGCCCCGACCTCACCGACACCCGCATAGCCGAGTGGGTAAAGTCTTTGAAACAGTAGGTAATATTCAAAACAGAGCACCTGCCGGATATGCAATGCTACATATCCGGCAGGTGCTCTGTTTTGAACCGACTTAGGAGAGTTTATTCTTTTTCTGCCACTGGCTCGGCTTTTTCGTCTTTGCCGGAACGGCCCTTAACCACGCCAAGAATAATGACCAACAGAATACCACCTACAAGAAGTTTACCTCCCCAGGCATCCCAGAAAGGCATCTGCTCAAGTTCGGCAATATCTTTCACACCTGCGTCTGACAGAATTTCTTTACGAAAATCGTCTTGTCTAAGCGCATCATCGATGTCATACCAGGTTTCGTCATCGCCCTGATTTATTGCTACGACTTTTCCTTCATCGGTCTGCCACAGAGGAATCCAGAACAGATGAGCCATTGTGTATTTGTAGGCAAGGCTATAGCTGCCGTCTTCATCATCGTAATCCGATGGTAATTTTGCAATCTCGTTAATCTTTTCGTGAGTACCGTAAACTACGGGAATCTTGGCATATGACTGATTGACTCCAAAGGCAATCAGCATAGCAAACAACAGAACTATTTTTTTCATACTATGATATTGGTTTATAGTGATTGGCGCAAATTTAACAATAATTTCAATACCATGCAAGTTTTTTACATAATTTATCAGGCTCTGTTCCCAAATATTTTTTAAGGCCGGGGAACATGGTCTTAGCCTTCTGTATCAGAATCCGAGTCGTAGAACCGGTATATGGCCTCTATGGCAGCTTCAAGCATATTGTCAATACCGTTTGCCACAGCTTCCGGGTCAAGGTCTACGACATAGCCATCAGTAGGCTCGATGCCGCTTTCGGTTTCGTGGCCTAAGGGGTCGTAAAGCCGTGAACCCGACATACGCACAGCCCATCCGCACGGTATTTCCGACGAAAACGGCATGCCGCTGCCGCCGCCTGTCTTAGCTCCCACTATGGTCACCATTGGCAGAGTTTTCATTATGCCGGTAAAGTTGTTAGCTGCGCTGAATGTGCTGCGGTTGGTAAGCACGGATATAGGTCGCAACCAGCGCACATGTTCGTAATTAGGTTCGTAATAGAACTTATACGGCTCCGAAAAATCATTGTGGGCCGGTCCATTCTTATGCGATATAGCGCCGGCAAGAATACGCCGGTCGATAAATCGGCTCACCAGGGTTTCCACGTTTGTAAGACTGCCGCCGCCATTGTCGCGGATGTCTATTACCAGTCCAAGGCAATCGCGCATCTGATAGAATATAAGGTCGAGAGTCCCCTCGCCTATTCCGTAGCTGAAACTCGGATAGCGGATATAGCCTATGGTGCTGTCGGCAAGCAGGCCGTATGTGAGCCCTCCGGCCTGGCTGTATTCGAAATTGAAGTAGTGTTCCTGAATCAGACGTTCGTCGAAGTTCTGCGGGTAGTCGCTCCACCATTTACGGTAGTACGAGGTCTTGAACGACGACGAAAGGTTTACGTGGCCGTCGCGCAGTTCGTCGAGCATATCGGCACAAACGTCGAAATAGGCAAACATATCCATGGTGTCGTTTACGCGCGGCTTGTACTCGCGGTACACCGAATCCCAGTCGACCTCCTTCTCTTCGAAGAAGCAGTAATGCTGGTCGACTGTTGTCCAGAGTGCGTCGAAATTGCCCTGCAATCCGTTGTCGAACTCTTCAATGCTATGGCAGGCGGCCATCGCTACCGCGCCGGCTATCACCAGAGGCAGGTATCTTAGATTCTTCATCAATAATAAGCTGATATAATTCGGGCTTCGTCCGACAGCTTGCCGCTGCGGCCTACCGGCAGCCACTCACCGCTGACACCCAACGATATACAATGGTTAATTTGCCTGCTGACTATATTCGAGGCCTTTGTGCTGAGTATATTGCAGCGGTACCCCACCCTCAGTGCCGTGGCTCCGAAGCGCAGGTCGGCGCTCAGCAGCTGGTCGAGGCGGAAGAAACTGCCGGGCCAGGCTACATGGGCCAGTCCGCTATGGTTGCCCAGATATATTTCGTAATATAGTTCGTCGTAGTCCGGCGAGAAAAAACAGCCAATCAAGGGCAGCGACGGACGATAGCCCAGTACCACCGGCAGGCGCCCCAATGTGAGGCGATATGTGGCCTGTCCGGTTATTCCCACGGTCCATGCGGCTTTTGCCGAGGCCGGATTGTTGCTGTTGCGGTTCAGATAGAGCAATCCGCCGTTGAGAGTTGTCTGGCCGCCGGCTGCAAGAGTCAGGCCGGGGGCCGAGGCAATATCGAAACGGCGCATCATAGCCCAGTCGAGGCGCAAATCCAGCCCCCACATCACTGCATTTCGCGCCGGATTGAGGGCCCGGTCAATACTCAGTCGGCCGCCAAGATTCATCACCCAGTTTTCGGGGTCGAAACGCATTGCCTGCCAGCGTTCATAGCCCAGAGCCATCTGCCAGCCGGTATATTTTAGCGGGGTCATGTATGTGTCGCACAGGTGCGAGCTGCCGGCTTCGACGGTATAAACCGACGTTACCGGCCGCAACACGGCTTCATTCTGCGCGAAAGCGCCGAGGCCAGCACTGAGTGCGGCCACGGCGCCAAGTATAATCTTTTTCAGTTTCATCAGAACAGACGTTGCTGCCCGATTATATCGTCGCGCAGCTCTTCGTCGGAGATTTCTTCGGTTTCTAAATCTTCGCTATCTTCTCGCTCCTTGTCATCGGTACTTTCCTCGGCCTCAGGCTCATCGCCGCCTTCAGCCTCGCCTGCCGACAGCGACTTGGGTTCAAGTTCCTCCACCTCGGCAAGATTGAATGTAGTAAGGCGCTTGCCTTTGGCCTTGAACGACTTGACGGCAATAAATTCCTCAACATCCACTATCATCGGTTCGCGGACATCATCGGGAGCGGAGAAGCTTACTTTCAGCATGGCGCCGACAGTGTCGATAAGCAGAATCAGCCTTGAGTCGCTGTTCTCGCCAAGATAACGCTGACGCTTGGCCGAGGCCTCGAATGTAAAGCGCTTGAGATATGGGTAGCCCTGGTCGGCATCGAACAGCACTGCGGTCCATACGGTGTCGGGGCGGAATTTCTCTATGCGCAGTATGTTGTCCTCGTAGTGGTTGGTGGCATCGAATGTGGAGGTATAGTATTCGCCGTTTTTCAGTATCACCAGTACCAGGTCCTGAGGCTGGAACTCGCCCAGATATTCGCCGCGGCCATCGTAGTTGAGGCGCTTCACATCGTGGTCGAACCACACGTCGCGGCCACCGAGAGTCGATACACCGCGCTCCTTGAGGCTCATGCGGTGTATTTCGTTTTTGGTCACAAGGTTGCCCAACGCGCTCCGGCCTTTGGGCTTCAACTGCGCGAAGTCCACGTCGATCTGCAGACTTTTCAGTCTTGCCTTTGGTTTGAGTATCACCTTCACCACTTCGGCCTCGCCGTTAGGATTGGCGCTGAACCACATTATTTTGCTGCCGGGCAGACCGGGAGTAAGGTCGTATTCCTTGTCGCGGGTTATTCCGGTTACGGCAAAGCGCTTCATATAGTAGTTGCCGGCACGGCCATTGCGATAGATTACGTTGTATATGGTTCGGGTGTCCTTGGGTTTGAACACATTTACATAAAGCACATTTTTATCTACGAACAGTTTCTCGGCAACCTTTACTATTTTATACTTTCCGTCTTTATAGAATATGATTATGTCGTCGAGCATGGAGCAGTTGCACACAAACTCGTCTTTTTTCAGCGAGGTGCCTATGAAGCCTTCCTCACGGTTGATGTACAGTTTTTCGTTGGCTTCGGCAACAGTAGACGCCTGTATGGTGTCGAAACTGCGTATCTGTGTGCGGCGCGGGTATGCTTCGCCGTATTTTTCTTTCAGAGTCTTATACCAGTGTATGGTGTATTCGGTAAGGTGGTCAAGGTCGTCAAGTACATCCTGTATCTGCTGGTTGAGGCGTGTTATGAGGTTCTCCGCCTCGTCGCTGCTGAAACGGAAAATGCGCTTCATCTTTATCTCCACCAGCCGCAGTATGTCGTCGCGGGTTACAGGGCGGATAAAATCGGCAGTCAGTGGTTCGAGGCGACTGGCAATATGTTCCACAGCCACATCGATATTTGCAGCGGTTTCGTATTCCTTGTCCTTGTAAATGCGGTTTTCGATGAACACACGCTCGAGCGAGGCGTAGAACAGGCGTTCGCGCAGTTCGTCAAGCTTGATTTCAAGTTCGCGCCGGAAGATGTCGCGCGTGCGGTCGGCACTATGGCGCAGCACGTCGCTCACACCCAGAAAGTGCGGTTTCTTTTCCGAAATCACGCAGCAGTTGGGCGAAATACTCTCCTCGCAATCGGTAAAGGCGTAGAGGGCGTCGATGGTTTTGTCGCTCGACGTTCCGGGCAGCAGATGCACCACTATGCATGCGTGCTCGGCGGTATTGTCCTCAACCTTGCGGATTTTGATTTTGCCCTTTTCAAATGCCTTGAGTATGGAATCAATTACGGCTCCGGTGGTTTTGCCATATGGTATCTCGGTGACGGCCAATGTACGGTTGTCGATTTTCTCGATTTTTGCGCGGATGCGTACGGCACCTCCGCGACGCCCGTCGTTGTAACGGCTGATGTCGATGGCGCCGCCTGTAGGAAAGTCAGGAAAGAGTTCGAATTCCTCGCCGCTCAGATACGCTATTGCAGCGTCTAGTATCTCGTTGAAGTTATGAGGCAGAATTTTCGATGCCAGACCTACGGCTATGCCTTCTGCACCCTGGGCCAGCAACAGCGGGAACTTTGCCGGCAGGGTTACAGGCTCGCGCTTGCGACCGTCGTAGCTTACTGTCCACTCGGTTACTTTTTCGTTGTACAGGGTTTCCAGTGCAAATGGCGACAGACGGGCCTCGATATATCGCGGAGCCGCAGCCGAAGTTCCGGTGAGTATGTTACCCCAGTTACCCTGAGTTTCTACCAGCAGGTCTTTTTGGCCAAGCTGCACCAGGGCGTCGCCAATCGAGGCATCGCCGTGTGGATGGTACTGCATGGTGTTGCCGACTATGTTGGCAACCTTGTTGAAGCGGCCGTCGTCGAGAGTTTCCATCGAATGGAGAATACGGCGCTGCACGGGCTTTAGACCGTCGTCGATATGAGGTACGGCACGCTCGAGTATCACGTACGAGGCATACTCGAGAAACCAGCTCTGGTACATGCCTTTTAGCTGGTGACGCACTACATCGGCAGCGGCTGTGTATGGTTTGTTGTGAACGTGGGCACCTTCGGCGGCATCGCCCTGCGGAAGTTCTTCGGGGTTATTAGTATTCTGGCTCATCGTACTGACATTTGCTACAAAGTTAGCAAATTTTTCCGAATTTTGCAAATCAGACATTCGGCATTCGGAAGCACATTCGGGAGCTTTGCACCGACAATGCCCTTCTCTATCGGCGGTATGTACGCAAACTATAGCGGTGTCGGTACGACGCCGGATTCTTACGGTTGCGAACCAGCTGAATCGAGTCGATCCAAGTAGTCATACCCGGACGGGATTGCACTTCCATATAACCGTAGATTTTTTCAGGGTGCAGCGTGGAGTCCGACACGAATTCTATTTCGTTCCATCCGTCTTTATCAGCCTCGGCATCAAGCACTTCCACAGTACCATCGGAATAGGTTGCGGCTATACCCCAGCGGGTCTTGGAAATATTATTCACAAATTTGCCGCGCCATGTATAGCGGTCGCCCTGTTCGCTATTTTCGTCCGCCTCGATATTGAAAGTTACGTATTTTGTAGCCGAGAGGGCGCTTACGGCAAGGAAGCGCGCACCGCCCCATAAATCAACCGAATCGCCGACCACCGACAACGAACCGGCAATCTGGGCATCGTTTTCGTTCATTCGCGTCTGCAGTATCTCTATGGTTTTGTCGTACACCTCGAGATAAATTTCGGGGTTGTGCGCATACCACGACAACGATGAGTCAAAGCGCTCTCCGTCAACCCCGTGGTGGGCCATAATCGACTGCTTCAGCAGCATCTTTACCGAGTCGCTGCCGTAGTCGCGCCTGTTCTGCTCCACTACAGCATCGCCTACATGGATATCGGCCAGCAGCATCGCCATTTCGTCAGGGGCGATTACCTCGCCGGGCACACGGCGGCAGGCGGTAAGAGCAAGCACTCCTACCGCCAGCAACGCGCATATACGCTGTATTTTATTTCTTTTTACCACTTTCAGCAGATTCATTTTCACCCCCCAGATACTTGTAATAGAATAGTATCAGGGCCAGCATACCCACAGTGATGGCCGCGTCGGAAAAGTTGAACACAGGGTCGAAGAACGAGAATACCTCGCCTCCCACCAGCGGCATCCATTCGGGCCAGATAAAGGAGAACAGCGGGAAGTAGAACATATCTACTACCAGACCGTGAAACAGCGAGCCATAGCCTTCGCCCCAAGACACCACAGAGGCCACCTCGGGCGGATAAGGATTGGTGAATATCTCGCCGTATACCAGACAGTCGGCGATATTGCCGGCAGCACCGGCCACTACCAGCGATATAACCGCCACATAGCCTGCCGGAATCCGCGGATTGCGGCATAATCGGACTAGATACCATATACCCAGACTTACGGCAACTATGCGGAAGAGCGTAAGCAACAACTTGCTGCCGAACTCCATGCCGAAGGCCATGCCGTTGTTCTGGATAAAGCGCAAATGAAACCAGGAGAAGATTTCATAATCCTCTCCCAGATAGAAATTTGTCTTTACCCAAACCTTGATTATCTGGTCTATGATAAGTACGCTTAATATAATGCCGGTAGCCCATAGTGCCTTGCAACGGGCAGAGGCTGTACGGGATATATTATTTTCGGCCATTATCGTTTTTTGCATCAATACTAAGGGTTGCGTGCGGCACTGCGCGCAGACGTTCCTTGGGAATGAGCTGTCCGGTGACACGGCACACTCCGTAGGTTTTGTTTTCGATGCGCACCAACGCTGCCTGCAGATGCTTTATAAAACTGCGCTGACGCTCGGCCAGGCGGGCTGCCTCTTCGCGTCCGAGTGTCGAGGCGCCTTCTTCGAGTACCTTGAATGTTGGCGATGTGTCCACGGTGTCGTTATCATTGCCGCGGATGGTGGCGCAGAGCAAGTCGTATTCGCGCTGAGCCTTGTCGAGCTTGGCGAGGATGAGTTCTTTGAACTCGGCGAGGTCCTCGTCGGAGTATCTTGGTTTTTCAGCCATGGTTATTGATATATTGTAGTGTCGAGGCGCGCGACTGCGCGCCTCGACAGCTGATTATTTCATTACGGATACACGCAGTTGCAGGCCGTCGATATCGAGTGTTTCCACTCCGGGAGCGTCCTCGGCCAACGGTGCCACCACCAAAGCGGTAGCCAGAACCTGACGCGAGATATAGTCGCCGTATTCGGCCAGGGCGTCGTCGGTTTCCGGATTGGGCTCGAAGGTGAGGGTTATGCGGTCGGTGATGTCGTAGTCGCGGTTCTTGCGTATGTTCTGTATGCGGTTTACAATATCGCGGGCTATGCCTTCGCGTTTCAGTTCCGCTGTAACGGTAACGTCGAGAGCCACAGTCACGGCGCCTTCGTTGGCCACGAGCCATCCGGGAATGTCTTCCGAGAAGATTTCCACATCGCACAGCTCAATTACTGCCACGCTGCCGTCGGCCAGTGTCACATCGGCTTTGCCGTCGCGCTCGAATGCGGCGATTGCGGCCTGGTCGAGTGCCTGGATAGCCGCTGCGGCCTGCTTCATGTTCTTGCCGAGTTTCGGACCGAGTTTCTTGAAATCGGGCTTCACTCGTTTTACCAGCACGCCTTCGTCGGCCGATACCACACGCAGTTCCTTGGCATTGACTTCCGACAGCACCAGGTCTTTGATCGACTCGAGCATCGAACGGGTATGGTCGTCGTTCACCGGCACCATCATCACACCAAGGGGCTGACGCACCTTGATGTTGGCTTTCTTGCGCAGACTCAGAGCCATAGATACCAAAGTCTGGGCCAGAGCCATGCGGGCCTCGAGTTCAACGTCTACCTTATCGCGGTCGGCTTCGGGGAAGAACGCCAGATGCACGGAATCGTCGTTGCCGTTAAGGTCACGGTAGAGGCGGTCGGCAAAGAACGGAGCCACGGGGGCTATGAGCTTGGCTACTGTAAGCAGACACTGACGAAGGGTCTGATATGCGGCCAACTTGTCGGCATCCATCTCTCCGCCCCAGAAACGCTTGCGATTCAGGCGCACATACCAGTTGGATAGGTCGTCGATAACGAATTTGCTGATGGCACGTGCTGCTTTTGTGGGTTCGTAGTCGTCGAGCGCGCTTTCGACATCAGCCACCAGGGTGTTGAGCACCGAGATAACCCAGCGGTCGATTTCAGGCCGGTCTGCCAAATGTATTTCGGGCTGCGAGTTGTCAAAGTTATCGACATTGGCATAGCGGGCGAAAAAGTTGTAGCAGTTGAACAGTGTGGCAAAGAGCTTACGGCTGGTTTCGGTAACACCGTCGGAGTCGTATTTGAGGTTGTCCCAGGGTGCCGAGTTGCTTATCATGTACCAGCGCAGAGGGTCGCTGCCGTACTTGTCGATAGTGCTGAAGGGATCGACGGCATTGCCGAGGCGCTTCGACATTTTGTTGCCGAATTTGTCAAGCACCAGACCATTGGAAATCACGGCCTTGTATGATACCGAATCGAATACCATGCCGGCTATGGCATGGAGAGTGAAGAACCAGCCGCGAGTCTGATCGACGCCTTCAGCGATGAAGTCGGCAGGATACACCTCGCCGTTGTCAAGCAGCTCTTTGTTCTCAAACGGATAGTGTATCTGGGCGTAAGGCATGGCACCGGAGTCGAACCAAACGTCGATGAGGTCGAGTTCGCGGTGCATTGGCTCTCCGTCGGCCGACACCAGTACGATATCATCGACATAAGGACGGTGCAAATCGATTTTCTCGTAGTTTTCTTTGGAGTAGTCACCGGGCACAAAGCCTTTGTCGCGCAGCGGGTTCGATTTCATCACACCGGCCTCTACGGCACGGTCTATCTCGTTATACAGTGTTTCTACAGAGTCGATGCAAATTTCCTGCTTGCCGTCGTCAGTGCGCCAGATTGGCAGAGGGGTACCCCAGTAGCGCGAACGCGAGAGATTCCAGTCCTGCAGGTTTTCGAGCCACTTGCCGAATCGGCCCGAGCCGGTTGATGCGGGTTTCCATTTGATTTGACTGTTGAGTTCAATCAGGCGCTCTTTGGCCGATGTGGTGCGGATAAACCAACTATCGAGCGGATAATAGAGTACGGGCTTGTCGGTTCGCCAACAGTGAGGATAATTGTGTACATGTTTCTCTATCTTGAATACCCGGTCGGTCTGCTTGAGCATCATGCATATAGCCACATCGAGAGTTTCGGTTTCTTCGGTGGCCTGCGGGTCATAGGCGTTCTTCACGTAGCGGCCTTCCCACTCCTTGTAGGCTTCGACATCGACCATATCTGCCACGAATTTGGGGTCCAGGTCGCAGAGGCGGTACAAGCGGCCCTGCATGTCGACCATCGGACGAATGTTGCCGTCCTTGTCGGTAAGATGCAGAGGCGGAATGCCGTTCTGCTTGCTCACCTTCAAGTCGTCAGCGCCAAAGGTGCCGGCAATGTGTACAATACCGGTACCGTCCTCTGTGGTGACGTAGTCGCCGGGAATCACGCGGAATGCACCCTCGCCGGGATTCATCCAGGGTATGAGCTGCTTGTAGTGCATGCCTGCCAGGTCGGTTCCGGTCAGTTTGGCCACTACCTGCCAGGGGAGCAGTTTGTCGCCCTTCTTATAGTCCTCAAGCGGCAGGTCCTTGGCCTTTGGATTGAACACCGAGTTGAGCAGAGCCTCGGCCACAGCCACGGTTACAGGATTGCCCGAGTAGGGGTTATAGGTGCGCACCACGCAGTAGTCAATCTGCGGGCCTACGCACAGGGCAGTATTGCTGGGCAGAGTCCAGGGGGTGGTTGTCCATGCCAGCAGACAGGCCTTGCCCCAGCCTTTGAAGGCATCAATGGGGTCGACGAGTTCGAATTGTGCTATACAGGTGGTATCCTTTACATCACGGTAGCAGCCGGGCTGATTCAGCTCATGCGAGCTCAGACCGGTACCGGCAGCCGGCGAATATGGCTGTATGGTATAGCCTTTGTACAGATAGTTTTTCTTGTACAGCTGGGCAAGCAGCCACCACACCGATTCGATATAGCGGTTATCAAATGTTATGTACGGATTGTCGAGATCCACCCAATAGCCCATCGAGTTAGTCAGGGCGGTCCACTCCTTGGTATATTTGAGCACTTCGCGGCGACATGCGGCATTATATTCGTCGACCGATATTTTTTTGCCGATGTCTTCCTTGGTGATGCCAAGAGCCTTCTCCACGCCCAGCTCCACCGGCAGGCCGTGAGTATCCCAGCCGGCCTTGCGCTTCACTTGGAAGCCCTTCATGGTCTTGTAGCGACAAACAATATCTTTGATAGTACGCGCCATAACATGATGGATGCCAGGCATACCGTTGGCCGAAGGGGGACCTTCGTAAAACACAAAACTGGGTGCACCTTCACGCACCTTCATGCTCTGCTCGAAGAGGCCGTCGTTCTGCCACTTCTCGAGCATCCGGCGATTTACTTCCGGCAGGTCAAGTACATTATATTCAGTGAACTTCATTTACGAATGAGAATGAAATGTGGTTACGTAAAAACAAAAAGGGGTGCGTCAGCTGTAGGCTAACACACCCTTTAGGTTGAACTTCCGTTTGCCGGAATGATGGCCCGAAGGCCTACATATTATTCAGCGGCGGGAGCTTCGGTTTCTTCTGCAGGGGCTGCGGCTGCCTCAGCTTCGGCTTTAGCTGCAGCAATTTCTGCTTTCTTTTTAGCCACGAGTTCGGCCTTGGCCTTGTTCTTGGCTTCTTCGTCCTGTTGACGCTGCTTGGCGGCGAGTTCCTGCTTGTCGGCCATCGAGGTCTTCATAGCTTCTACTTTAGCCACTTTTTTCGACTTCCAGGCTTCGAAACGACGTTGTGCTTCAGCTTCGTCGAATGCGCCCTTGCGAACGCCACCCTGAAGATGCTTCATCAGCAGCACGCCCTCGTTGGAGAGGATGGTGCGTACAGTATCGGTAGGTTGAGCACCTACGTTAACCCAATACAAAGCCCGCTCGAAATTGAGAGTGATTGTAGCAGGATTAGTGTTCGGATTATAGGAACCTATCCTTTCAATGAATCTACCATCTCGTGGTGCCCTGCTATCGGCGATAACAATAGGATAAAACGCATAGTTCTTACGACCATGGCGCTGTAATCTAATTTTAGTTGCCATTAATTAATTTTATTGGTTTTGTATTGTTTGCGAGCGCAAAGGTACGATTATTTTTTGAATCCGCCAAACTTTTCCGCCGCTAATTTAAAAACCCTCAGCGAGGCTACAAGCGCACTCGCTGAGGGTCAGTACATTAACTATATGCTCGAGTACTTATTCCTCAAGCAGTTTTGCAAATTCTTCGGCAGGGATGGTAAATTCAAGTTTCTCCGAGCCGGCCTGGAGCTTGAACTGCAGACCGCAGTTTTTGTTAACCAATGCCTGTACCTGAGCCTTATCGGTGCCTTTGAGTGTACCGCTCGACTTCATCTGCTGCAGGATTACCTGCTCCATCATGTCGGACAACTGATCTGCGCCATTCTGCTTGATGGCAGCCTCTACGCTGGGATCGTTGACCTCGACAACGGCTACGATGTTCTTGCCATCATACTCAACCGACTTAAAGTCTTTGTCTTCCTTCAGTTCGTTAACAATGTCGTTGATGGCGGCGTCGTCGCTGCCTTTGCAAGCGTCCAACTGCAGAGCTGCAATGATGGCTACAGCCATCAGCATTGCATACTTGGTAAACTTTTTCATCTGATTTTATTATTTTTATTAATTGATGCCACAAATTTACGCATTATATTCGAGATTTCCAAATTCAGACAGCGGCGCGGAGTTCGTCCGGACTGATTCGAGCCACCACATTCTGGCCTCCGCACAAATAGCGTATTTTTATGCCGCAACCGGCATGGGCCAACTCGCCCAACAGCTGTTTTGTAGCGTCGTCGAACTGAGCTATATTTTTGACCAGCTGTTCCTTGAGCATATCGGCCATAGCGTCGGACCCCACAACCTTGATGGAAGCCTCGGTCTGCGGGTCGTTGTCGTTTACTGTCAGCACTACATCTTGCCCGTCGTAATCGGCCTTGGCGCCCTGCTCGGTTAGAGTCTGTACAAAACTGTCAACATAAAAATTACCGGACTCCTTAGCCCGTGCCACGCCTGCCATTACCAGCATGGCGAAAGCAAAAACAATCAGTTTCTTCATAAACATTTTCTATTTTAACATATCATCTATAACACCCCACCCCGCCGATTGTTCTCACCAGCCAAAAGACTTATTTTCCGAACTCATTGAAACGTCGGAATATATGCTACGGACAACTTAGAATAAAAGGCGGTTTAAAAACCGTTCATGCCATTACAACTATTATTACCCGATGCCAGCAAAACAGACACCCTGAACATTGATTTTGCAGATTCGCGAATTTTGAGTAATTTTGTAGGTCAAAAACGAAAACAATACAACTTATATACAATGGCAATCGAACTCAAAGGCTTGACAAAGCGTAGCGAAAACTATTCGCAATGGTATAACGAACTGGTCGTTAAGGCCGATCTGGCCGAACAGTCGGCTGTACGCGGCTGTATGGTTATCAAACCTTACGGCTACGCCATCTGGGAAAAAATGCAGCAGACCCTCGACCGTATGTTCAAGGAAACAGGCGTGCAGAACGCATATTTTCCACTGCTTATCCCCAAATCGTTTCTCTGTCGTGAGGCCGAGCACGTAGAGGGCTTCGCCAAGGAGTGCGCCGTGGTTACCCACTACCGCCTCAAAAACGACCCTAACGGCAACGGCGTGGTTGTTGACCCTGAAGCACGCCTCGAAGAAGAACTCATAGTACGCCCCACCAGCGAAACCATCATTTGGGGTACTTACAAAAACTGGATTCATTCGTACCGCGACCTGCCTGTGCTCTGCAACCAGTGGGCCAACGTAATGCGCTGGGAAATGCGCACCCGCATGTTCCTGCGTACCGCCGAGTTCCTTTGGCAAGAAGGACACTGCGCCCATGCCACCGCCGAAGAGTCGGAGGCCCGCACAGTGCAGATGATTAACCTCTATGCAGAGTTTGCCGAGCGCTACATGGCCATGCCCGTAATAAAGGGCGTAAAGAGTGCCAACGAACGCTTTGCCGGCGCTCTCAACACCTACACCATCGAGGCCATGATGCAGGACGGCAAGGCTCTCCAGTCGGGTACCAGCCATAACCTGGGCCAGAACTTCGCCAAGGCTTTTGATGTGACCTTCGCCAACAAAGACAACAAGCCCGAATATGTATGGGCCAACTCGTGGGGCGTATCGACACGTCTGATGGGCGCTCTGATTATGACCCACTCAGACGACAACGGTCTGGTGCTGCCTCCGCACTTGGCTCCCATACAGGTGGTGATAGTGCCCATCTACAAGAACGCCGAGCAACTCGCTGCCGTAACCGAAAAGGTTATGCCCATTGTAGAGCGTCTGCAGCAGCTCGGCATAAGCGTGAAGTATGACGACGCCGAAAACAAACGTCCCGGTTTCAAGTTCGCCGACTACGAACTCAAGGGTGTGCCGGTGCGTCTGGCTCTCGGCGCCCGCGACATCGAGAACGGCACCGTCGAACTCATGCGCCGCGACACCCTCAAGAAAGAAGTGCTGCCTTTGGCAGGTATCGCCGACCACATCAATACGCTGCTCGAGGATATTCAGCAGAATATATTCGACAAGGCTCTGAAGATGCGCAACGAACACACCTACATATGCGACAGCTACGACGAATTCAAGGAACGTGTAGCCGACGGCGGCTTCTTCCTCTGCCACTGGGACGGCACCACCGAAACCGAAGAGCGCATCAAAGAGGAAACCAAAGCAACCATCCGCTGTATCCCTCTTGACGGCGACGACACTCCGGGTGTGTGCATGGTTACCGGCAAGCCTTCGAAGCGCCGCGTAATCATCGCCCGTAACTATTGATGAATACCAGCGTAAAGATACTCATACCCGACCTGAGTTCACATATAAGCCTGCCTTATGCCGACGCCGGCATACAGGCGGGCTTCCCATCGCCTGCTCAGGACTATATCACCGAGTCGATTGACCTCAACCGCGAGATTGTAACACATCCGGCGGCCACGTTCTATGGCCGTGTGTCAGGCGACTCGATGATTGAAGAGGGTATTGAGCCGGGCGACATTATTGTAATTGACCGTTCGCTCGAACCAGCCGACGGCGACCTGGCCGTGTGCTGTCTTGACGGCGAATTTACCCTCAAGCGTATTTGCCTGCGTCCAGGCGAAATATGGCTGCAGCCGAGCAACGAAGCGTTCGACCCCATACTGGTCACCCCCGACAACAGCTTCGAAATATGGGGCGTGGTAACCCACACCATTAAAAACAACCGTCGCCGCCCGCGCTATTGAGCCTGCCGACTATGATCGGACTCATCGACTGCAATAATTTCTTTGTGTCGTGCGAGCGGGTATTTATGCCTGCCTTGCGCCAAAGGCCCGTGGTGGTTCTGAGCAACAACGACGGCTGCATAGTGGCGCTGAGCAACGAAGCCAAAGCTCTTGGACTGAAACGCGGCAACCCGTTTTTCCAGGTTAGGGAGTTGTGCGAACGCAATGGAGTGGCCGCCTTCTCGGGCAACCACCGCCTATACGGCGACATGTCGGGCCGTGTCATGGCTACTCTCGGAACAATGGTCAGCGACATGGAAATATATTCAATCGACGAGGCCTTTCTGAATCTCGACTTCTGCCGGCCCGATACCCTGGAGAGCTTCGGCCGCAGCATAGTGGCCCGGGTAAGGCGCAATACGGGCATCCCTACTTCGCTGGGCATAGCGCCCACAAAGACACTGGCCAAGATTGCCGCACTCTTTGCCAAGAAATACCCGGCATACCATGCCGTATGTATTATCGACAGCGAGGAGAAACGGCGCAAAGCGCTGCGACTTACCAACATCGACGATGTATGGGGCATAGGACGGCGACTGAGCCGACGCATGCACAGTATAGGCATACACAGCGCTTTAGACCTGGCTGACAGGCCTAAAGCCGATATCGAACGCCTGCTTAATATCGTAGGCGAGCGAACCTGGCGCGAACTCAACGGCGAGCCATGCATAACCATGAACATCGTTGAGCCGGCCAAGAAACAGATGTGCTGCTCGCGCTCGTTTGCCGAAGACATATACAACCTCGACAGGCTCAGCGAGGCCATTGCCGCTTTTGCCGGCAGTCTTGGCCGGAAACTGCGCGAGCAAAAGTCGGTAGCCTTGTCTATGTCTGTGTTCATACATACCAACTCATTCCGCACCGACCGGCCTCAGTATTACGGCAACGCACATTTTACCCTCGATGAAGGCACAAATGACACCATACGGCTCACCGAAGTAGCCGTCGACTGCCTCAGACGCGCATATCGCAAGGGCTACGGCATAAAAAAGGCCGGCATACATATATGCGAAATCTGTCCGGAAGTTTCGGTGCAGCAGTCGCTCTTTGCAAAAGAAGGCGAGCGCGAACGCCGCCGGCGACTGATGGAGGTGGTCGACAAAATAAATGCCGGCAGTGCGGGATACGACAAGGTACATTTAGCCCGCTACTCGCCTGTAAGTTCGTGTGTACGCAACGAATTCAAATCGCGCCTGTACTCAACCAGGCTCGACGATGCCATTAAGGTCAACACCCCGAACAATAACCCTACTCCACCTGACAAATAATGGATAACAAGACATTCATAAACAATCTTGCCGAACGCTGTGGACGCGGCAACGCCGACGTGCAGCGTCTGGTCGAAGGCCTCGCATCGGTGCTGCGCGACCGATGCAGCAATCTGGCCACTGTTGCCGTGCCGGCTTTCGGCAACTTCGGCGCCGTGAAAACCGACGAATACATAGCCACCGACCCGGACACTGGCAAAACAATGCTGTATCCGCCTGAAATTAAACTTACATTCACCCCCGGCTCCATGCTCAAAAAACATATACGCAATGAACGCTGAACAGAACATTATAGTAAGCCTGCCACAGCTGATACAGCTGCTGGCCGAGCAGACCGGCGTGGATGCCGCCGAGTCGCGCAAGTTTTTGCATGAGTTTTTCGCACTCGTCGAGGATGCTTTGGTGCAGGACAACAGCGTTAAGATTAAAGGTATAGGCAGTTTTTCCGTCGTAGACCGCAGCAGCGGCACCGTGAGTTTCACTCCCGACTCAGAGCTGGCGGCGGCTGTCAACACCCCGTTCGCAATGTTCGAGGCCATGGAGCTTGGCAACGGCATTTCGCCTGACGACCTTGCCGAGGATGAACAGCAAGCCACAGAAACCAAGGAAGACAAGGAGGAATATGTGCTGGCCATAGATACGCAGCCGAATGATGAAGATGTTGTACAGGCGGAAACCGAAACAGATACCGAAGTCGTAGCAGAGTCGGAAGAGGCTGAATGCGATGCAGCCGAGGAAACAACAATCGAAACCGCTGAGAAAACAACCGAAATCACAACTGAAGATGCACCTGAGGAGGACACAGAGGAAGCCGCCGGCGAGTATTATCCGCAGCTATACGATACCGAACCTGAGCCTGCGCGCCGCAGCATAAAAGGTTATGTGGCCACAGCCCTGCTTGGCCTGGCAGCGGGTTTTGTAATAGGCTATTATACTCACAACGCTGTATACAATCACTACTCCATCGAGGCTGCACCTATCGAAATTTTAGAGAATCAGCCTGCCGTTCAGGCCGACAGCGCGGCAGTTTCAGAAGCCGTCGAGGTTGCCGCAGAACCTGCCGCAGAGGTTAAGACGCCGGCGATTGTAAAAGATACCGTAAGCCGAAACCACTTTCTGGCCTCAATGGCCCGTCGGCATTACGGTCACATGGAGTACTGGGTGTATATCTACGAAGCCAATCCGGGTCTTGGCCATCCCGACCGCATCAAGCCCGGTACAGTGGTAACCATACCTGCAGTGGCCGACTTTTCGCAGGGCAGCGATTCCGCCACCCTGACCCATGCCCTGCGCCTCTACGCCGACATCTACAGCCGCTACAAATAGCAGCCCCCCGGAATTTTCAGCTCTTAAAAATCCACCGTCAGGCGAACATTTATCTGGCGGCGGGTAAGGTAATTTGGCACGGCATACTGTATGTCGTTCACGTCGGTCACCCAGTAGTAGCTGCTGACATTACTGATATCGAGCAGGTTGAACACATCCAGACCCAGCCATATGCTTTTGAAGTGACGCCAGAATCCGCTGCGCGACTCGCCGTCGGCAGCCGGAGTAAGCAGGCCGTAGGCCAAACCCACATCGACACGTTTATATGCCGGAGCGCGGAAATAGCCTTTGTCACGGCTGCTACGTGGGGCCGTGGTGGGCAGACCGTCGGAGAATATGCCGCGGAGATTGAATTTCAGTTTTGGAAACTTCGGAAAGAAGTCGGTAAAGAACAGAGCCATGCTGTAGCGCTGGTCGGTGGGCCTGGGCACTTTCACGCCGTTAAGGTCCTCCTGAGTTTTCATCAGCGAGAAACTCAGCCATGAGTCGGTACCAGGCACAAACTGGCCGAATAGTTTCATATCCAAGCCGGTGGCAAAGCCGCTGGTCTGATTCAGGCCGCTGTACACCACCTTAAGGTTATCTACTTCGTAAGGTATAAGATTGCCTAACAGCTTGTAATAAGCCTCGGCGGAGAGCTTGAATGGGCGATCGAAAGCCCTGAATGTATAGTCGCTACCGAAAATAAACTGAAAACTGCGCTGACTCTTGATGTCGCTGTTCAGCTGTATTATGGTATTGCCTTCGCTGTCAGTCACGGGCATACGGTACTCCTTGAAGAAAGGCGACTGGTAGTACAGACCTGTGGCGAAGCGGAACGACCAGTTGGGTGCCTTGTCGGGCACAAAGCCTACCGACACGCGCGGACTTATAAGAAACTCTTTGTTGAAGTCCCAATACGAAAAACGCATGCCGCCGTTGATGTTGAAATACCCGGCGTTGGTACTGAGCCGGTAAGTATCCTCGGCGTAGAACGACAGTCGGTTGCTCGACAGGTCATGGCGCGAATCCAGGTTATAGATAACCTTCAGGGCTTCAGGTGCCACCGGCAGTGAAAAACCGGCTGAATCGCGGAGTTCCCATTCGCGCGATCTGTCGAATATGGTTTCGTGATTGAATGTAATACCATAGTTTAAATTATGCTTGCCCAGCCCGATGGCTCCACGCAGGCCCAAAGATAAAACCGAAGCCTTAAGCCTGTTGCGGGCATGCTCATGGTAACGGCCCACACCCAGTTCGCCGCCGATGGCATCACCCGAGTCGCCGCCGCTGGTGCCGGCCTGGTCGAGCCAGTATTCGCCGCTGATGTCGTACGACACTAACTCGTTGGTCAGATAGCCCGATGCCAGAAAGGTATATTCGCTTTTGTTGTTGGGGCGGAACGACAGATTCAGAGCGCCGAAAAAGGTTTCAAAACGGTCTTTCTCCTGGCCGTCGAAATACACCGTAAACTCCTTGGCATCGGTCGATGTACCGAATTTGGTAGTGCGGTTGGTAGGAATGAAACTATAATTGTTTATGGCTATATTGCCAAGAAAAACAGCCTTAAGTTTGTCGGAGAATTTATATGTGAGATTAGCCTGGTAGTCGAAATACTTAGGGTCGTATTCACCCTTTGATTCCATACTGCTCAGCAGCGATGCGTTGCTTTTGTATCGCACGCCATGGAGCTGGCTGAAACGCTTCGAGGCGGTGCCTATGGCTATGCTTCCGCCCATCAGACTGGCACTGACCGCACCCTCGAAGGCCTCAGGCTCGCGATACGTAATATCGAGTACGCTCGACATCTTGTCGGCGTAGCGTGCCGGGAAACCACCGGTACTGAAACTTACCGCCCCCACCATATCGGGGTTGATAATCGACAGGCCTTCCTGCTGTCCGCTGCTAACCAACAGCGGTCGATACACTTCTATGCCGTTGATATATACCGAATTTTCGTCGTATGTACCGCCGCGTACCGAATACTGGTTGCTCATCTCGTTGTTGCTGTTCACACCGGCCATGGTGGATATGATGCTCTCCACGCTGCCTCCGGTGGCATCCGGCACCAGCCGTTGCTGGCCGAGGTCAATCAACTGCATGCCGTCGGTCTGTTTGCGGTAGTCTGTAACGTTTACTTCGCCAAGTGTGTAGGTTGCCGGCTGCATCTTCACGTTCACGGTCACGTCACCCTTGGCATCGATAAGGCGTCGTTTCGACTCCTCGTAGCCTATGCAGGTAAACGACAGACGTATGGTGTCTGCTTCGGCCACCGACAGCGAGTATTTTCCGTCAAGGTCGGAGGTGGCGCCTATTGCGGTGCCCTCTACCTTGATGGTCACGAATTCGAGAGCCTCGTTGTTTTCGTCGGTAATCTGTCCGTGAATCTTCACAGGAGCCGCCGAGGCGGCTAAAGCGCTCACGGCTATCAGCAATATATATATGATTGGTCGTATTGTCTTCATCGTACAATTAATAACGTATAAAAACCGCATTAATTGTGTTGACAATAATTGCCGTGATTATTTGCCGAAAGTGGCGGCAATTTGCTTCGCCACTCGCTTGATAGCGCCGCTCACGTCGTGTTCGGCGCCGGCCACACCGAGCGAGGTATAGGCGCCACGACAAGAAACTACGGGCCGTCCGGTCATGTAGTCGATAAAGTTTACCGTCACAACGGTCTGCTCCGGATTTACGTTCACGCCATACTTGACCAACAACAGTTTTTCCTGCCGCGATTGCGACAGTTCATAAATGCGGGCGTCGCTTATGAGTTCCAGGCCGGAACATTCAACAGCGTCGAACAGCTGAATCTCATACTCCATCAGTTCAGCCGGGATATGATAAGTATCGTTGTTGATTATCGAAGCATATTCATATTTCGACAGGTTGACATTTTGTGAAACTGTCGATTTCGATGTAGTGCATGCGGCAAGCAAGAGCACTGACATTGATAAGATAATGTTTTTTATCCACTTTACCATAATAATTATATTTAAATTATTTGTTAACTGTACTTCATATAGAAAATTATCGGCCACCGGCTGTTGAGCGGTCGGCGTCGGCATTTACATCCGCAAGCTTCTGCGCTCCGCGTTTTTGCCGCCCCCACTGCATATCAGTCCGAACTCTGCCACACAATCCGAGTAAGAGCGACATTGTCAACGAAGTAGGCATTATAATTCTTTTTATTTATTTGCATGTTCTTATGCAAATTTAGATAAAAATCACGAGTTTTCTACACCGGCAGGATAAAAAACAAG